>Ga0233425_10000496_pt1 | contig 101421 bp, 106 predicted proteins | sample Watercolumn_Towu_2_FD_181712 | JGI IMG/M metagenome (GOLD analysis project Ga0233425, IMG submission 181712) | Freshwater microbial communities from Lake Towuti, South Sulawesi, Indonesia - Watercolumn_Towuti2014_140_MG | ecosystem: Environmental > Aquatic > Freshwater > Lake | place...
CGCCGATGATCGTGGTGGGGCAGGGCGCGCTGGCGCGGTCCGACGGCGCGGCGGTGTACGCGCTCGCGCGCAAGGTCGGCGATTTGTGCCAGCGCGAGGGCTGGAACGGCTTCAACGTGCTGCATAACGCCGCGGCGCGCACGGGCGGGCTCGATCTCGGCCTGGTGCCGACGGGCAAGCTCAAGGACACGGGCGCGATCCTCGACGCCGCGCAGGCGGGCGCGCTCGATGTCGTGTACCTCTTGGGCGCGGACGAGATCGACATGAAGCGCCTGGGCAAGGCCTTCGTGGTCTACCAGGGCCATCACGGCGACCGCGGCGCGCATCGCGCCGACGCGATCCTGCCGGGTGCGGCCTACACCGAGAAGAACGGGCTTTACGTCAACACCGAGGGGCGGGTGCAGGCAGGGCGTCTCGCAGCCACGCCGCCGGGCGAGGCGCGCGAGGACTGGAAGATCCTGCGCGCGCTGTCGGAGGCCGCGGGGGTGAAGCTGCCCTACGACACGCTTGACGCCCTGCGCCGGGCGCTGGCTGCGGCGCACCCCGGCTTCGCGCGCTTGGGCGCGATCGAGGCCAGGGCGCTCGGCGCGTGGAGCGGCGAGGCCGGCGAGCCCGGCGCGGCGCCGTTCGACTATCCGGTCGCCGACTTCTACCGGACCGACCCGATCGGCCGCGCCTCGGCGACGATGGCTGAGTGCAGCGCGGAATTCGTGGGCCGCGCGGCCAGGACCGGCACGCATGGCTGAGATCGCCCTCATGCTGTGGAGCGGCTACGCGTGGCCCGCGATCGTCATCGTCGTGCAGATCGTGGCGATCGTCGTGCCGCTGATGCTGCTGATCGCCTACACCACCTACGCCGAGCGCAAGGTGCTGGCGGCGATGCAGCTCCGCATGGGCCCGAACGTGGTGGGGTGGTGGGGACTGCTGCAGCCGATCGCCGACGGCCTCAAGCTGCTCACCAAGGAAACCGTGATCCCGAGCGGCGCCAACCGCGTGCTGTTCGTGGCGGCGCCGATGCTGACCTTCATCCTGGCGCTGATCGCCTGGTCGGTGATCCCGTTCGACGCCGGCATGGTGCTGGCCGACATCAACGTGGGCATCCTCTACCTGTTCGCGATCTCCTCGCTGGGCGTGTACGGCATCGTGGTGGCGGGCTGGGCCAGCAACTCGAAATACGCGTTCCTGGGCGCCTTGCGCTCGGCCGCGCAGATGGTGAGCTACGAGGTCTCGATCGGCTTCGTGATCGTGACCGTGATCCTGTGCGCGGGGTCGATGAACCTGTCGAAGATCGTCGAGGCGCAGAAGACGGTATGGTTCTTCGTGCCGCTGTTCCCGATGTTCGTGCTGTTCTTCATCTCGGGCCTGGCGGAGACCAACCGCACGCCGTTCGACCTGGTGGAGGGCGAGTCCGAGCTGGTGGCGGGGTACTTCGTGGAATACTCCTCGATGGTGTTCGCGCTGTTCTATCTCGGCGAGTACGCCAACATGATCCTGGTCAGCGCGATGACCGCGATCCTGTTCCTGGGCGGCTGGCTGCCGCCGGTCGACCTGGCGCCGTTCACCTGGGTGCCCGGGCCGATCTGGCTGTTCCTCAAGATCTGCCTCGGCCTGTTCTTCTTCCTGTGGGCGCGCGCCACGTTCCCGCGCTACCGCTACGACCAGCTGATGCGCTTGGGCTGGAAGGTGTTCCTGCCGCTGTCGCTCCTGTGGGTGGCGTTGACCGCGGGCGTGCTGGTCTACGGCGGGCTGGTGTAGGGCAGGGAGGCAGGCATGGCATTGCTCGACCGCACCGCGCGCAGCTTCCTGCTCTACGAGCTGGTGAAGGGGCTGGGGCTGACCTTCAGCTACATGTTCCGCCCGCGCGCGACCGTGAACTACCCGTTCGAGAAGGGTCCGTTGTCGCCCCGCTTCCGCGGCGAGCACGCGCTGCGCCGCTATCCCAACGGCGAGGAGCGCTGCATCGCCTGCAAGCTGTGCGAGGCGGTGTGCCCGGCCCAGGCCATCACCATCGAGGCCGAGCCGCGCGCCGACGGCAGCCGCCGCACCACGCGCTACGACATCGACATGACCAAATGCATCTACTGCGGCTTCTGCCAGGAGGCGTGCCCCGTGGACGCGATCGTCGAGGGCCCGAACTTCGAGTTCGCCACCGAGACGCGCGAGGAGCTGCTGTACAACAAGGACAAGCTGCTCGCCAACGGCGAGCGCTGGGAAGCCGAGATCGCGGCCAACATCGCCGCCGACGCGCCGTATCGGTGAGGCAGGGATGATCGTCGCCACGTTCGCCTTCTACCTGTTCGCCGCCGCGGCCGTGGCCGCCGGCGTGATGGTGATCGCGTCGCGCAACCCGGTGCACTCCGTGCTGTTTCTGATCGCGGCGTTCTTCAACGCCGCCGGACTCTTTGTGCTTCTTGGCGCGGAATTCCTGGCGATGATCCTGGTGATCGTCTACGTGGGCGCGGTCGCCGTGCTGTTCCTGTTCGTCGTGATGATGCTCGACATCAACTTCGTGGCCCTGCGCGAAGGATTCATGAAATACCTGCCGGTGGGCGCGGCGATCGGCCTGGCGCTGCTGGCGGAGCTGGTGCTGGTGGTGGGGGCGTGGCGCTTCGCGCCCCGGGCCAAGGCCGTGCTCGACGCGCCGGTGCCGCCCCTCGACAAGCTCGGCAACGCCCAGGCGCTGGGCCGCATCCTCTATACCGACAATCTCTACCTGTTCCAGGCCGCGGGCCTCGTGCTGCTGGTGGCGATGATCGGGGCGATCGTGCTGACCTTACGCGAGCGCGAGGGGGTGCGCCGCCAGCGCGCGGGCGCGCAGGTGGGCCGCCGGCGGGAGGACGTGATCGAAATCCGCAAGCTGCCGGTAGGCAGACGGGCAGGCGGAGGAGGGGCGGAATGACCGTCGGCCTCGGCCACTACCTCACCGTCGCCGCGATCCTGTTCACCACGGGCATCTTCGGCATTTTCCTCAACCGCAAGAACGTCATCATCATCCTGATGTCGGTCGAGCTGATGCTGCTCGCGGTCAACATCAATCTCGTGGCGTTCTCGGCGTTCCTGGGGGACCTCACGGGCCAGGTGTTCGCCATGTTCGTCCTGACCGTGGCGGCGGCCGAGGCCGCGATCGGCCTGGCGATCCTGGTGGTCTATTTCCGCAACCGCGGCACGATCGAGGTGGAGGACATCCACCTGATGAAGGGTTGATCCGGCGATGGCTGCGTTCTGGTACACGGTCTCGATCTTCCTGCCGCTGCTCGGCGCGGTCGTGGCCGGGCTGTTCGGGCGCTTCATCGGCGACCGCGGCGCGCAGTACGCGACCTGCGGCGGGCTGATCGTCTCGGCGCTGATCTCGCCGTTCATCCTGTACGACGTGGCGGTGCTGGGCCACGCGCGCGACGTCGTGCTCGCCACGTGGATCGCCTCGGGCGACCTCGAGCTGTCCTGGGCGCTGCGCTTCGACTCGTTGAGCGCCGTGATGGTGTTCGTGGTCACCGTGATCTCGGCGCTGATCCACGTCTATTCCGTGGGCTACATGGAGCACGACCCGCACAAGCCGCGGTTCATGGCGTACTTGAGCCTGTTCACCTTCTCGATGCTGATGCTGGTGACGGCCGACAACCTGATCCAGCTGTTCTTCGGCTGGGAGGGGGTGGGGCTGTGCTCGTACCTCCTGATCGGGTTCTGGTACCACAAGCCTTCGGCCAACGACGCGGCGATCAAGGCGTTCATCGTCAACCGCATCGGCGACTTCGGCTTCGCGCTCGGCATCTTCGGCACGTTCCTTCTGTTCCAGTCCGTGACGTTCGCCGACATCTTCGCGGCGGTGCCCGGCAAGGCCGATGCCACGCTGCGGTTCCTGAGCTGGGACTTCCACGCGCTGACCGTGCTGTGCCTGCTGCTGTTCGTGGGCGCGATGGGCAAATCGGCGCAGCTCGGCCTGCACACCTGGCTGCCCGACGCGATGGAGGGGCCGACGCCGGTCTCGGCGCTGATCCACGCCGCCACGATGGTGACGGCCGGCGTGTTCATGGTCTGCCGCCTGTCGCCGATGTTCGAGCACGCGCCGGCGGCGCTGACCGTGGTCACGATCGTGGGCGCGTCGACCGCGTTCTTCGCGGCGACCGTGGGCCTGGTGCAGAACGACATCAAGCGGGTGATCGCCTATTCCACGTGCAGCCAGCTCGGCTACATGTTCTTCGCCGCGGGCGTTTCGGCCTACGGCGCGGCGATGTTCCACCTCTACACCCACGCGTTCTTCAAGGCGCTGCTGTTCCTCGGTGCGGGCTCGGTGATCCACGCCATGGCGGGCGAGCAGGACATGCGCAAGATGGGCGGCATCTGGCGGATGATGCCCTGGACCTACGCGGTGATGTGGATCGGCTCCCTCGCGCTGTCGGGCATCCCGTTCTTCGCGGGCTACTATTCCAAGGACACGATCCTGGAGGCGGCGTTCGCCGCGCAAAGCGGCGCGGGGCTGTTCGCCTTCGTCGCCGGCACGGCGGTGGCGTTCCTGACCTCGTTCTACTCGTGGCGGCTGCTGCTGATGACCTTCCACGGCGCGCCGCGCGCCGACCGTCACGTCATGGAGCACGTGCACGAGTCGCCGTGGGTGATGCTGGTGCCGCTGCTCGGGCTGGCGACCGGCGCGGTGATCGCGGGCTTCGTGGGCTACAACGCCTTCGTGGGCGAGGGGCGCGGCGATTTCTGGGGCAAGTCGATCTTGGTGCTGGGGCCGCACGACACGATCGAGGCCGCGCACCACGTGGCCCTGTGGGTCAAGCTGCTGCCCACGGCGATGTGCTTCGCCGGCGTCGGGTTGGGCTACGTGATGTACGCGCTGAAGCCCGAATGGCCGGCGGCGCTCGCCGCGCGCTTCCGCGGGCTGTACCTGTTCCTGCTCAACAAATGGTACTTCGACGAGCTGTACTGGAACGTCCTGGCCGAGCCGGCGATGCGCCTCGGCCGCGTGCTGTGGAAGGGCGGCGACGGCGCGATCATCGACGGCCTGGGACCCGACGGCATCGCGGCCACCACGCAATCGCTCGCGCGCCGCGCGGGCCAGTTGCAGACCGGCTACGTCTACCACTACGCCTTCGCCATGCTGATCGGCGTGGTGCTGCTGGTGACGTGGTACCTGCTGGTCAGGGCGGGGTGAGCGCGATGGGCGGGTTCCCGATCCTCAGCGTCACCACGTTCCTGCCGCTCGTCGGCGCGGCGTTCATCCTGGTGCAGCGCGGCGACGAGGAGACCGTGGCGCGCGTCTCGCGCTACGCGGCGCTGTGGACCTCGCTCGCCACCTTCGTCCTGTCGCTGTTCATCTGGATCGGCTTCGACCCGGGCAGCGCCAAGTTCCAGTTCGTCGAGCGCGCGGAGTGGATCAGGAGCTACCAGATCGACTACCACATGGGCGTGGACGGCATCTCGCTGTTTTTCGTGCTGCTCTCCACGCTGCTCACCCCCTTGTGCGTGCTGGCGAGCTGGGAGGCGATCACCCAGCGCGTGCGCGAGTACATGATCGCGTTCCTGGTGCTGGAAACGCTGATGGTCGGCACGTTCTGCGCGCTCGACCTGTTCCTGTTCTACGTGTTCTTCGAGTCCGTGCTGATCCCGATGTTCCTGATCATCGGAGTGTGGGGCGGCCCGCGGCGGGTCTATTCCGCGTTCAAGTTCTTCCTCTACACGCTGCTAGGCTCCGTCCTGATGCTGCTGGCGATGCTCGCGATCTACCGCGAAACCGGCACGGGCGACATCCCCACGGCCATGGCGCACGTGTTCCCGCGCGCCATGCAGACCTGGCTGTGGCTGGCGTTCTTCGCCTCGTTCGCGGTCAAGGTGCCGATGTGGCCGGTGCACACCTGGCTGCCCGACGCGCATGTCGAGGCGCCCACGGCGGGCTCGGTGATGCTTGCCGGCGTGCTGTTGAAGATGGGCGGGTACGGGTTCTTGCGGTTCTCGCTGCCGATGCTGCCGGACGCTAGCGTCTATTTCACCCCCTTGATCTATTTCCTCAGCATCGTCGCGGTGATCTACACCTCGCTGGTGGCGCTGGCCCAGGACGACATGAAGAAGCTGATCGCCTATTCCTCGGTCGCCCACATGGGGTTCGTGACGCTCGGCACGTTCACGCTGACGATGCAGGGCATCCAGGGCGCGCTGTTCCAGATGCTGAGCCACGGCGTGGTCTCGGCTGCGCTGTTCCTGTGCGTCGGCGTGGTGTACGACCGCATGCACACGCGCGAGATCGCGCGCTACGGCGGGCTGGTCGAGCGCATGCCGAAATACGCCTTCACCTTCATGGTGTTCATGCTGGCCTCGGTCGGCCTGCCCGGAACCTCGGGATTCGTGGGCGAGGTTCTGGTGCTGTTCGGCGCGTTCCAGGTGAACACCTGGGTGACGACGCTGGCGGCCACCGGCATGGTGCTGGGCGCGGCCTACATGCTGGTGCTGTACCGCCGGGTGGTGTTCGGCAAGATGGAGCGCGCGGACCTCAAGTCGATCCTCGACATGAACCCGCGCGAAGTGGCGGTGTTCGCGCCGCTGATCGCGCTCGTGTTCATCATGGGCGTATTCCCGAACCTGTTCCTCAAGCCGATCGAACCCTCGGTGGCCGAGCTGATCAAGAACTTCAACGCCCAGCGCACGGCTTCGGCGATGCTCGACGACGCGTCGCCCGCCCGCATCCTGAGGAGCCCCGCCGCCCATCCTTCGGGACGGTCCTCCGGACCTCCTCAGGATGAGGCGGCGGGGCGTCTCGAAGGATCGAGGGCGGAGTTGGTGCTGGACGGAGTCGCGCGATGATCCCCCTGGCGCACAACCCCCTGCCGGCCCTGGCCGAGATCTGGCTCGCGGGCGCGGCGATGGCGCTGTTGATGCTGGGCGCGTTCCGGCGGGCCGAGTCGGCGCGGCTGTGCGCGTGGCTGTCGGTCGCGGCGCTGGCCGTCGCCGCGGTTCTGGCCGTCGCGGTCACGCCGGCGCGCGCGGTGATCTTCCACGGCCAGTTCGTGGCCGACCATTTCGCGCTGTTCATGAAGCTTCTGGTGCTGGGCGGGTCGGCCTTGAGCCTCGCGATGTCGCTCGACTACGCGGAGCGCGAGCGCATGGCGCGGTTCGAGTTCCCGGTGCTGGTGCTGTTCGCCACGCTCGGCATGATGATGATGATCTCGGCGAACGACCTGATCTCGCTCTATATCGGCCTGGAACTGCAGAGCCTCGCGCTCTACGTCGTGGCCGCGTTCAAACGCGACGAGGTGCGCTCGACCGAGGCGGGGCTCAAGTACTTCGTCCTGGGCGCGCTGTCCTCGGGCATGCTGCTGTACGGCGCCTCGCTGGTCTACGGCTTCGCGGGCGCCACCAACTTCGCGGTGCTCGCGAAGATGTTCGCCGGCGGGCAGGGCGCGGCGCCGGTCGGGCTCATCGTCGGCATCGTGTTCGTGATGGCGGGCCTGGCGTTCAAGGTGTCGGCCGTGCCGTTCCACATGTGGACGCCCGACGTGTACGAGGGCGCGCCGACGCCCGTGACCACCATGTTCGCGATCGCGCCCAAGATCGCGGCGATCGCGCTGTTCACCCGCGTGATGACCGGGCCGTTCGGGCCGCTGCTGATGGAATGGCGGCAGATCGTGGTCGCGATCGCCATTGCATCGATGATCCTGGGGGCGCTGGCGGCGATCAACCAGACCAACATCAAGCGGCTGATGGCCTACAGCTCCATCGGCCATGTCGGCTACGCGCTGGTGGGCCTCGCGGCGGGCACGGCCTCGGGCGTGCAGGGCGTCATGATCTACATGGCGACATATCTACCCATGACAGTGTGCGCCTTCGCCTGCGTGCTGGCGATGAAACGCCAGGGACGCATGGTCGAGACCATCGCCGACCTCGCCGGCCTCGCGCGCTCGCAGCCCAAGGTCGCATACGCCTTCGGCATCGCCATGATGTCGCTGATCGGCGTGCCGCCCTTCGCCGGATTTTTCGGCAAAATCTTCGTGTTCGTGCCCGCGATCGAGGCCGGGCTGTACGCGCTCGCGGTCATCGGCATGCTGGCCAGCGTGGTGGGGGCGTACTATTACCTGCGCGTCGTGAAGGTGATGTTCATGGACGAGCCGGCGCAGCCGTTCGACCGGCCCGAAGCGCCGGTCGCCGCCGTGATGGGCGCAAGCGCCGTCGTCACGCTGCTGTTCCTGCTCGTGTGCTGGCCGGTGTTCATCGCGGCCGAGGCCGCGGCCAAGGCCCTGATCGGGCCGTGAGCGCCGTGGGGCGCGCGCCAGGCCTGCCGCCCGCGTTCCGCCTGGTCGCGCTCGGGCGCGTGGAAAGCACCAACGACGCGGCGCGCGAATTGGCGCGCGAAGGCGCCGAGGACGGCACGCTGGTCTGGGCGCTGGAGCAGACCAAGGGCCGCGGCCGGCAGGGGCGGGCCTGGGCGTCGCCGCCCGGCAACCTCTATTGCTCGCTGGTCTTGCGGCCCGACTGCGTGTTGGCGCGGGCAAGCGAGCTATCGTTCCTGGCCGCGCTCGCGGTCGGCGGGGCGCTGGGCGCGCTGATGCCGCCGCTCACCGATTTGCGCTACAAATGGCCCAACGACGTGCTGCTGAACGGGCGCAAGGCCGCGGGCATCCTGCTGGAATCCGAGGTCGGCGCGGGCGGGGCGCTCGCGTTCCTGGTGCTGGGCGTGGGCGTCAACGTGACGTCGAGCCCGCGGGACGCGGCGTTCCCCGCGACCTCGATGCGCGAGGAAGGCGGCGGGGCGGCCGAGGCGGCGGACGTGCTGGAGGCGTTCGCGCGGCAGTTCCTGGCCTGGACCGACCGCTGGCTGGACGAGGGCTTCGCCCCGGTGCGCGCGGCGTGGCTCACGCGCGCCTGGCGGCTGGGCGAGCGGCTCCGGGTCGAGCTCGGGGACGGCGCGGCCGAGGGCACGTTCCGGGGCCTCAGCGCCGAAGGGCTGCTGGAGTTGGAACAGGGCGGCGCGGTGCGCCGCATCGCCGCGGGCGACGTGCGCGCCGCCCGCGCGGCGTGAAGGGATCGGCCATGCTGCTCGCGATCAACGCCAACAACACCAACACCTCGTTCTGCGTGTTCGACGGCGACCGGGTGCGCGGCAACTGGCGCATCCGCACCGAAGCGCGGCGCACCGGCGACGAGTTCGCGGCGTGGCTGTCGCAGCTCATGTCGGTGGCTGGATTGAAGCTCGCGGATGTCGACGCCGTCATCATCGCGATCGTCGTGCCCGAGATGCTGTTCAACCTCAAGACGCTCTGCCGCAAGTACTTCGAGTGCGAGCCGATGGTGATCGGCGACCCGGGCGTGAACCTCGGCCTCAAGGTGCTGATCGACAAGCCCGAGGAGGCCGGGGCCGACCGCCTGTGCAACGCGGTCGAGGCGCACGCGCGCTACGGCGGGCCGCTGATCGTGGTGGACTACGGCACCGCGACCAACTTCGATATCGTGGACGGCGACGGCAACTTCGCCGGCGGCGTGATCGCCACGGGCGTCAACCTGTCGCTGAAGGCGCTGTTCGAGGCCGCGGCCAAGCTGCCGCACATCGCGGTCCGCCGGCCCACGCGGGTGATCGGCAAGGGCACGGTGGCGGCGATGGAATCGGGCATCTACTGGGGCTATATCGGCCTGGTCGAGGGGCTGATCCAGCGCATCCAGAAGGAATTCGGCGCCAGGATGAAGGTGATCGCCACCGGGGGCCTGGCGCCGCTGTTCCAGGACGCGATGCACTTCGACGCGGTCGACGTGGACCTGACCCTCAACGGCCTGCACCGCATCTACAAGCGCAACGTCAAGGCATGACGAAGAAGAAAGCCCCGAAAACCGCGGGCAAGCGGGCGCCGAAGCCCATCGTCGCGGCCGCCTCCGCCGCGCCCGAGTTCGAGCTGCCCGCGGACGACGCGCTCTATTTCCTGCCGCTCGGCGGCGCGGGCGAGATCGGCATGAACCTGACGCTCTACGGCCATGCCGGGCGATGGCTGATGATCGACCTGGGCATCACCTTCGCCGACGACAGCCAGCCCGCGCTCGACGTCATCATGCCCGACATCGCCTACATCGCGGCGCGGCGCGACCGGCTCGCGGGCCTGGTGCTGACGCACGCACACGAGGACCACCTGGGTGCCGTCCCGTACCTGTGGTCGAAGCTGCGCTGCCCGGTCTATGCCACCCCGTTCGCCGCCGCGGTGCTCAGGCGCAAGCTCAAGGAGGACGGCCCGGGCGAGGACGTGCCGGTGGTCGAAGTGCCGCTGTCCTCGCGCTTCTCGGTCGGCCCGTTCGACCTCGAGCTTATCACTCTCACGCACTCGATCCCCGAGCCCAACGCCGTGGCGGTGCGCACCAAGGCCGGGCTCGTGCTGCACACCGGGGACTGGAAGATCGACGGCGCGCCGCTGGTGGGCGAGGTCACCGACGAGATGGCCCTCAGGCGCCTCGGCGAGGAGGGGGTGCTGGCGATGGTGTGCGACTCGACCAACGCGCTGCGCGAGGGCGAGTCGGGCTCGGAGCTGGGCGTGCGCGAAAGCCTGGAGGAGCTGGTGGGCCGGTTCAAGCACCGCGTCGCCGTGGCGTGTTTCGCCTCCAACGTCGCGCGGCTCGAGACCATGGCGCGGGTCGCCGCCAGGCACGACCGGCACGCCGCGTTGATCGGGCGCAGCCTGTGGCGCATGCAGGAGGCGGCGCGCGCGACCGGCTACCTCGCCGAGACGCCCGAATTCGTCAGCGAGCACGACGCCGGCTACCTGCCGCGCGACAAGGTGCTGCTGGTGTGCACCGGCAGCCAGGGCGAGCCGCGCTCGGCCCTCGCGCGCATCGCCCAGGGCGAGCACCCGCACATCACGCTGGAGCGGGGCGACGCCGCGGTGTTCTCCTCGCGCATCATCCCCGGCAACGAGCGCGCGATCTTCCGCCTGCAGAACCGCCTGGTCTCCATGGGCGTGGAGGTGGTGACCGAGAAGGACCATTTCGTCCACGTCTCGGGCCATCCCGCCAGGGACGAGCTGGTGCGCATGTACCAGTGGGTCAGGCCCCGGATCGCCGTGCCGGTGCACGGCGAGGCGCGGCACATGCTGGCGCACGCCGAGCTCGCGCGCGAATGCCAGGTGCAGCAGGCGGTCGTGCCCGTGAACGGGCAGGTGATCCGCCTCGCCCCCGGCCCGGCCGAGGCGGTCGCGACGGTGCGCGCGGGCCGCGTCGCGCTCGACGGCACCGCGCTGCGCCCGCTCGACAGCCCGGTTTTGCGGGACCGCCACCGCCTCATGTATAACGGCGCGGCGACCGCGAGCGTGGTGATCGACCGCAAGGGCGCGCTCAAGGCCGATCCGGCGGTATCCGCGCGCGGGCTGCTCGATCCGGTGGACGATGCGGCGGCGCTCGCCGAGGTGGCCGAGGCGGTCCGCGGCGCGGTCAAGGCGCTGAAGGCGAACCAGCGCGGTGACGACGCGGCGGTGGCCGAGGCGGTGCGCCGCGCGGTGCGCAAGGCGATCCTGGGCTTGCGCGGCCACAAGCCGGTCACCGACGTGCACGTGCTGAGGGTGTGAGATGATCGGCCGGCTGAACCATATCGCGATCGTCGTGCCGGACCTGGCGAAGGCGACGGCGCTCTACCGCGACACGCTCGGCGCCAAGGTGTCGGCGCCCGTGCCGCTGCCCGCTCACGGCGTCACCACGGTGTTCGTGGAGTTGCCCAACACCAAGATCGAGCTGCTGCACCCCCTCGGCGACGAGTCGCCGATCGTGGCGTTCCTGGAACGCAACCCCGCGGGCGGCATCCATCACGTCTGCTACGAGGTGGCCGACATCCTGAAGGCGCGCGACAAGCTCAAGGCGGGCGGCGCGCGCGTGCTGGGCGACGGCGAGCCGCGCATCGGCGCCCACGGCAAGCCGGTGCTGTTCCTGCATCCCAAGGACTTCCTCGGCACGCTGATCGAGATCGAGCAGGCATGAACTGGTTCACCGGCACGATGGTGTTCGTGGTGGTGTGGTGGACGGTGATCTTCGCCGTGCTGCCCTGGGGCAACCGCCCGCCCGAGAAGATCGAGCCGGGTCACGCCACGTCGGCCCCCGCCAAGCCGCGCCTCGCGCTCAAGTTCGCGGTCACCACGCTGCTCGCCGCGGTCATCTGGGTGGCGATCGACCAGGCGGTGCGCCACGGCCTGGTGTCGTTCCGCGAATAGGGGCGGGGCCGGGGAGTGTCGGGGTACTGCAAGATCGCGCCGGGGCACGAGTTCCACGGCCCCTACCACGACGCGGAGTACGGCTTTCCCTCGCGCGACGAGCGCGTGCTGCACGAGCGCCTGGCGCTCGAGATCATGCAGGCGGGCCTGAGCTGGCTGATCGTGCTGAAGAAGCGCCGCGCCCTCAACGCCGCGTTCCGCGGCTTCGACGTCGACAAGGTGGCGGCGTTCGGCGCGCGCGACCTCAAGCGCCTGCTGGGCGACGCCGGCATCATCCGCAACCGGCTCAAGATCGAGGCGATCGTCGCCAACGCCCGGCGCATCCGCGAGCTGCGCGCAAGCCACGGCGGGTTCGCCCAGTGGCTCGACGCCAACCATCCACAGCCCCTGGATAACTGGGTCGGGCTGTTCCGCCAAACCTTCCGCTTCACCGGCGGGGAGGTGGTCAACGAATTCCTGATGAGCCTGGGGTACCTGCCGGGGGCACACCATGCCCGCTGCCCGGTGCAAAAACGAATCGTTCGCGCCAATCCGCCCTGGCTGCTAACCGGAAAGTCGAGAAACCCGGACTAGAACCGTCCCGATATCGGATTCTCCGAATCGTGTATTTATCTGTTTGTACTACTCAATTCGGCGCAGCCGTCCAATTTGTGCGAAAAAAAGTGGCAAGCGGTTCAACGCGCTTGCCACACAACCATTTATGGTTCGTACTGTTGGCCGTGGATGAGGCAGCTTCTGCCTTATCCCTTCGCCTGGTGGCGATTCCTCCCTAAACTCGGGCCGCGTCGGTAACCCGGCGCGGCCTCCTTATGCGGCAGCGCGACTATAGCCGAGGCCCTTGGGCCTGTCACGCTTTTCCACATTGCGTGAACGGCTTATCCACAAGCAACCGCTCCGGGATTCTACTCAGAGCAGCGCGAATTTCACCACGAACAGCGCCGCGATCGCGATCACCGCGGGATGCGCCTCGCTGGGCCGGCCGGCCAGGATCTTGCCCACCACGTAGGTGATGAACCCGAAGGCGATGCCGTGCGCGATCGAGTAGGTGAGCGGCATCACCAGGGCGCAGACCACCGCCGGCGCGTACTCGGTCACGTCCTCCCAGTCCACCTCGGTCATGCCGCGCGCCATCAGGCAGGCGACGAACAGCAGCGCCGGGGCGGTCGCGAAGTTCGGGATGCTGAGCGCCAGGGGCGCGAAGAACAGCGACAGCAGGAACAGCACGCCCACGGTCGCCGCCATCAGGCCCGTGCGCCCGCCGGCCTTCACGCCCGCCGCGCTTTCGATATAGCTGGTGGTGGACGAGGTGCCGATCGCCGCGGCCACGATGCTGGCCGAGCTGTCGGCCACCAGCGCGCGGCCGAGGCGCGGCAGCTTGCCGTCCTTGTCCAGCATCCCGGCGCGGTGCGCCACGCCCACCAGCGTGCCGGTGGTGTCGAAGAAATCGACGAAGAAGAACGTGAACACGATGGTCAAGAGGCCGAGCTGCACCGCCGCGCCGAGGTCGAGCTTCAACAGGCCCGGCATCGGGCTCGGCGGCACGTCGACAACGCCCTTGAACGGGGTCAGGCCGAAGGCGACGCCGATGGCCGTGACGCCCAGGATCGCGATGATGATCGCCCCGGGCACGCCTCGCGCGTCGAGCGCGATCATCGCCACGAACCCGATCGCCATCAGCAGCACGGCGGGCGAGGCGACCTTGCCGAGCGTCACGAGGGTTGCGGGGTGCGCGACCACGATGCCCGCGTTCTCGAGCGCGATGATGCCGAGGAACAGGCCGATGCCGGCCGAGATCGCCATCTTCAGCGACTTGGGGATCGCGTTGACGATGTACTCGCGGATCGGCAGCACGCTCACGATCATCGCCAGCACGCCCGACAGGAACACCGCGCCCAGTGCCGCCTGCCAGGGCTGCTTCATGCCCAGCACCACGCCGAAGGCGAAATAGGCGTTGAGGCCCATGCCCGGCGCCATCGCGACGGGATAGTTGGCGTAGAGCCCCATCGCAAGGGACCCGTAGGCGGCGGCCAGGCAGGTCGCGGTGAACAGCGCGCCCGCGTCCATGCCCGTGCCCTTCAGGATCGCCGGGTTGACGAAGATGATGTAAGCCATCGTCAGATAGGTCGTGACGCCCGCGAGAATCTCGGTGCGCACGGTGGTCTTGTTTTCGTCCAGCTTGAAATAGCCGTTGAGCAGCGCTTGCATCGCATCCCCCCGCAACCGGCGGGGCGCGCCGCCACGCAAGCGCCGCGATACCCCGTCCCCCCGCGAAGCCATAGCCCGGAAGCCTGTGGATAGGCTAGACGGGGACCTTCCGTGCCGCCGGGCGTCGTCGCCGCGGCGGCCGTTCCCCGATAGACTGCGCGCCCATGCCCGCCGACCTTCCTTTCCGTCCCGACACCGCCCGACAGGAACCCGGCCCCGGCGTCGCCGCCCGGCTGACCGCGCCGGGGCCGGTCGCGTTCGCGGTGTTGTTCGCCGTGGAATCCTTGGCGCGCGCCGTGCTGATGGTGGTGCTGCCGGTTGTCGCGTTGGCGACGCTCGGCGACGCGCGCAACGTAAGCCTCGCCTTCGTCGCCGCGGGGTGCCTGGTGATCGTCGTGAGCCAGGCGATCCCGCCTTTGGTGCGGCGGTTCGGGGCGCACGCGGTCTACGGCCTGGCCGCGGTCCTGCTGGCGGCGCTGCCGCTCGCCCTGGCGCTGGGCACGGCGGCGAGCATCGCGGCGGCGATCGCGCTGCGCGCCCTGGCGGCGGCCTGCGCGACCAACGCGTTGCAGCTCCTCATCATGACGCGCATCGGCCGGCGCAACCTCGTGCGCATGGAGCCGCTCAGGATCTTCGCCTCGGCCGGGGCGTGGTGCGCGGCGCCGGCGATCGGCATCCGGCTCTACGAGCAGCTCTCGCCCTGGGCGGCCTACGCGGCGGCGCTTGCGGCGGCGGCGCTGCTGCTCGTCCACGTGATCGTGCTGCGCGTGCGCGGCGGCGGCGCGGTCACCGGGGCGGGCGCCGCGCCCGCGCCGCCCTTCGCGCCGGTCCGCAATTTCCGGCGCTTCTTCGCGCAGCCGCGCCTCCGGCTCGCCTACGTGCTGAACGTCGCGCGCGAGAACTGGTGGGCGATGTTCTTCATCTACGTGCCGATCTACATGGTCACCGCAGGCATGGGCGCGGAGGCGGGCGGGTACCTGGTTTCGGCGGGGACCGCGATGCTGTTCGGAACGCCGCTGTTCGGGCGGCTCGCGGGGCGCATCGGCTTCAGGCCCGTGATCGTGGGCGGCTTCGCGCTGTGCGCGGCGACGGTGCTCATGGCCGCGGCGCTGTCGGCTTGGCCGTGGGCGTTCGCGGCCTGCATCCTGGCCTCGGCCGTGGGCGCGATCGCCCTCGACTCGATCGCGGTCGTGACGTTCCAGCGCGCAGTACGCGCGCGCGAACGGCCGGAGATGACCGTCGTGTTCTCGACCTACCGCGACATCGCGGCGCTGGCGTCGACCGGCGTGTTCAGCGTGCTGCTGACGTTCTTCGGCCTGTGGAGCGTGTTCGCGGCGACCGGCCTGTGGCTCGCCGCGTGCGCCCGGCTCGCGCGGCACATCCCGCGCGGCATGTAGCGGGCATGGGGCTCGCCGCGGCGATCCTGGCCTTGGTGACGGCGCAGCGCCTGGTCGAGGCGGCCTGGGCGCGCGCCAACGCGCGGCGGCTTCTGGCGCGCGGCGCCGCGGAGGCGGGGGCGGGGCATTTCTGGCCGCTGATCGGCCTCAACGCGGCGTGGCTCGCGGGGCTCTGGGTTCTGGCGCCGGGCGCGCCGGTGTCTTGGCCGTGGCTCGCCGTCTATCTCGCGTTGCAGGCCGGCCGCGCCTGGACGCTGTGGACGCTCGGCCGGCGCTGGACCCACCGGATCGTCGTCGTGCCGGGCGAGACGTTGGTGGCGGCCGGGCCGTACCGTTTCGTCCGGCACCCGAACTACGCGGTCCTGGCGGGCGAGGTCGCGGTGTTGCCGCTCGTGTTCGGCCTATCGCTCTACGCCGCCGCGTTCGGCCTCGTGAATGCCGCGATGCTGGCGTGGCGGATCGGGGTCGAGGACCGGGCGCTGGCAACGCTGGGCGGTCGCCGTTGAGCGCGCCGCGACCGGCGTCGTCCAGCCCTTGTGGGACCTTCGATATGTGGTGGAGATTTGACGTTGCCCGGCGATATCTTGTGCGGCTATCATGCGCGCCCGGCGACCGCCGCCGTTGACCCGAGACCCACCGGAACCGCCGCCGCCGCATGACCGCCGAGACCGTCGCCATCGCCTCCGACCATGCCGGCTTCGCCCTGAAACAGGCGCTGAAGGATGAGCTCGTGCGCGGCGGATTCGGCGTGCTCGACCTCGGCACCGACAGCCCCACTTCGGTCGACTATCCCGATTTCGCCGACAAGCTCGCGGCCGCGCTCAAGGACGGCAAGGTCCGGCGCGGCGTGCTGATCTGCGGCAGCGGCATCGGCATTGCGATGGCCGCGAACCGCCACCGCCACGTGCGCGCGGGCGTGTGCCACGACGCGACCGCCGCGCGGCTGATGCGCCAGCACAACGACGCCAACGTGCTGGCGCTCGGCGCGCGGCTGATCGGCGAGGAAACGGCCAAGGACTGCCTGCGTGCGTTTCTTGCCACCGCCTACGAGGGCGGGCGCCACGACCGGCGCGTCGCCAAGCTCGGTTGACGCAAGCGAAGGAGCGATCTCCGCGATGACCGCCCAAGCGGCCCACAGCAAGCCGGCCCCGGCCGACGCCGCCAATCCGTTCTTCGCGCGCGACCTCGCGCACGCCGATCCGGCGGTCGCCGGCTCGATCGCGCGCGAACTCGAGCGCCAGCAGGACGGGATCGAGCTGATCGCGTCCGAGAACATCGTCTCGCGCGCCGTGCTCGAGGCCCAGGGCTCGGTCATGACCAACAAGTACGCCGAGGGCCTGCCGGGCCGGCGCTATTACGGCGGCTGCGAATTCGTGGACGAGGTCGAGAACCTGGCGATCGAGCGCGCCTGCAAGCTGTTCGACTGCGGCTTCGCCAACGTGCAGCCGCATTCCGGCGCGCAGGCGAACGAGGCGGTGTTCCTGGCGCTGCTGAAGCCCGGCGACACGATCATGGGTCTGTCGCTGGCCGCGGGCGGGCACCTCACGCACGGCGCGCCGCCCAACATCTCGGGCAAGTGGTTCAAGGCGGTGCAGTACGGCGTGCGCCGCGACACGCAGCAGATCGACTACGACGAGCTCGAGGCCACGGCGCGGCAGGTCCGGCCCAAGCTCATCATCGCCGGCGGCTCGGCCTATCCGCGGCTCATCGACTTCGCGCGCTTCCGCAAGATCGCCGACGCGGCGGGCGCCTACCTGATGGTCGACATGGCGCATTTCGCGGGCCTGGTCGCCGGCGGCGCGCACCCCAGCCCGCTGCCGCACGCCCACGTGGTCACGACCACCACGCACAAGACCCTGCGCGGGCCGCGCGGCGGCATGATCCTCAGCGCCGACGCCGAGCTGGGCAAGAAGCTCAACTCCGCGGTGTTTCCGGGCCTCCAGGGCGGACCGCTGATGCACGTGATCGCGGCCAAGGCCGTGGCGTTCGGCGAGGCGCTTGAGCCCTCGTTCCGCGCCTATGCGCGCCAGGTCGTGGACAACGCGCGGGCGCTCGCCGCCACCTTGCAGGCGCGCGGCTTCGACATCGTGGCCGGCGGCACCGACACGCACCTCATGCTGGTGGACCTGCGCTCGAAGAAGCTGACGGGCAAGGCGGCCGAGGAGTCGCTGGGTCGCGCGCACCTCACCTGCAACAAGAACGGCGTGCCGTTCGATCCGGAGAAGCCCACGGTCACCTCGGGCATTCGGCTCGGCACGCCCGTGGGCACTACGCGGGGCCTCGGCGTCGCGGAGTTCCGGCGCGTGGGCGAGTTGGCCGCCGACGTGCTCGACGCGCTGGCCAAGAGCAACGGCGACAATTCGGCGGCCGAGGCGAAGACGCGGGCCGCCGTGTCCGAGATGTGCCGCCGCTTCCCGGTGTACGGCTAGGCCGGCGGCGGGGGATAGAGGGGGGAACGGGGGATGCGCTGTCCATTTTGCGGCCACGACGACACCCAGGTGAAGGATTCGCGGCCCACCGAGGACAACTCGGCGATCCGGCGGCGGCGCTTCTGCCCGAACTGCGGGGCGCGGTTCACCACCTTCGAGCGCATCCAGCTGCGCGAGCTGACCGTGATCAAGAAGAACGGCCAGCGCGAGCCGTTCGACCGCGACAAGCTGGCGCGCTCGATGGCGACGGCGCTGCGCAAGCGGCCGGTGGAGCCCGAGCGCGTGGAGCGCGTGATCAACGGCATCGTCCGGCGCCTGGAAAGCTCGGGCGAGAGCGAAATCCCCGCGAGCGCCATCGGCGAGCTGGTGATGGAGGCGCTGGCGAACCTCGACCAGGTCGCCTATGTGCGCTTCGCCTCGGTCTACCGCAACTTCCGCGAGGCCAAGGACTTCGAGGATTTCGTCGGCAAGCTCGGCGACACGAAAGAATAGGAAAAGCGGTCAGCGATCAGCCGTCAGCTTTCAGCCGGCTGATTGCTGAAAGTTGAAGGCCGAAAGCTTATGGCTGTTCTCTTTTCCGAAGCCGACCGCCGGTTCATGCAGGGCGCGCTGGCCCTGGCGCGGCGCGGCCTCGGCACCGCGTGGCCCAACCCGGCCGTGGGCTGCGTGATCGTGAAGGACGGTCTGGTCGTGGGCCGCGGCTGGACCCAGCCCGGCGGACGCCCGCACGCCGAGACCGAGGCGCTGAAGCGCGCCGGCGCCAAGGCGCGCGGCGCCACGGCCTATGTCACGCTCGAGCCGTGCTCGCATCACGGGCAGACCCCGCCCTGCGCCGAGGCGCTGATCGCCGCCGGGGTCGCCCGCGTGGTCGCGGCGATCGAGGATCCGAATCCCAAGGTCGACGGCGCGGGCATGGCGGCGCTGCGCCGCGCCGGCGTGACGGCCGAAACCGGCCTCGGCGCCGAGGAGGCGCGCGAGGTCAACCTCGGCTTTCTGACGGCGGTGACGCAGCGCCGGCCGATGGTCACGCTCAAGCTCGCCAGTTCGCTCGACGGCCGCATCGCCACGCGCGCGGGCGAAAGCCGCTGGATCACCGGCGAGGCCGCGCGCGCGCGGGCGCACCTCCTGCGCGCGACGCACGACGCGGTGATGGTCGGCATCGGCACGGCGCTCAAGGACGATCCCGAGCTCACCTGCCGCCTGCCGGGCCTCGAACACCGCAAGCCCGTGCGCATCGTCATGGACGGCGAGGCGCGCCTGCCGCTCGATGGCAAGCTGGCGCGCAGCGCGGCGGCGCAGCCCGCATGGATCGTCGCGCGCGCCGACGCCGACATCCACCGCGTGGCCGCGCTGGAGCGCGCCGGGATCAAGGTGCTGCGGGCCAACGAAGGCCGGGCGAACCGGCCCGATCCCGGGTCGGCCCTGGGGCTGATGCGCGCGCAGGGGCTGACGCGCGTGCTGGCGGAGGGCGGCGGCGCGCTCGCGGCGTCGCTGATCGCGGCCGGACTGGTGGACCGTCTCGTGTGGTTCCGCGCGCCGGTCGTGCTGGGCGCCGAGGGCGTACCGGCCGTGGCCGGCCTCGACCTCGCGCGGCTCGCCGACGCCTACGGCTTCGCGCGCCGCTCCGCCTCCACGCTCGGCCCCGACCTCATGGAAACCTACGCCCGGGCGGGGTAGGCTCGCGCGCCATGTTCACCGGGATCGTCACGCATATCGGCCGCGTGCGGCGCGTCGCGCCCACGGGCAAGGGCGGCGTGCGCATCGAGATCGCCGCGCCGTTCGACACGGGCGCGCTCGCCGTCGGCGCGTCCGTGGCCTGCGCGGGCTGCTGCCTTACCGTGGTCGAGAAGGGGCCGGACTGGTTCGCGGCCCAAGCCTCGGGCGAGACCATGGCCGTGACCACGCTCGGCGGCTGGCGCGAAGGCACGGCGGTGAACCTGGAGCGGCCGCTGAAAGCGGGCGACGAGTTGGGCGGGCACTACGTCTCGGGTCACGTGGACGGCGTCGGGCGCGTCGCGGCGCGCGAGCAGGCCGGGGATTCGCTGCGCCTGGCGTTCGCGGTGCCGGCGCGCCTCGGGCGATTCGTCGCCAGGAAGGGGTCGGTGGCCGTGGACGGCGTGTCGCTGACGGTCAACGCGGTGGCCGACCGCGGCGCAGGCACCACCTTCTGGGTCAACGTCATTCCGCACACCGCGGCGGCGACGACCCTCGGGGCGCTCGGGCGCGGCGACCGCGTGAATGTGGAAATCGACATGCTCGCGCGCTATGGTGCGCGGCTCGCCGAGGCGGCAAAGCCCGCCGGCGGGGCGAAACGGAAACGGCGCAAGGCATGACGGACCAGCCGCACATCATGGTGGTCGAGGCTCGGTTCTACGAGGATCTGGCCGACGAGCTGGCGAAGGGCGCGATCGCGGTCCTGGAGCAGGCGGGCGCGTCCTACGAGCGCGTCGCGGTGCCCGGGGCGCTCGAGATCCCAGCCGCCGTGCAAATCGCGATCAAGTCGATGGAAATCCGGGTCTCCGCGCGCCGGCGCTACGACGGCTACGTGGCGCTGGGCTGCGTGATCCGCGGCGAGACCACGCACTACGACCACGTGTGCGGCGAGAGCATCCGGGGATTGCAGGACCTGGCGCTGCGTTACTCGCTCGCGCTCGGCATGGGCATTCTGACCTGCGAGAACCGCGACCAGGCCTGGGCGCGCGCCAGCGTGGCCAAGAGCAACCTGGGCGGCCGCGCGGCGCGCGCGTGCCTGCGCATGCTCGAGGTCAAGCGCTACTTCCATCTCTGGCCGCGCTGAGCGTCATGGCGGCGGCGGGGCGGGACAAGCGCGCGGCGGGAGAGCCGGCGGCGGGCGACGCGCCGGCGGGCAAGCGCAGCGCCGCGCGCCTCGCGGCGGTGCAGGCGCTCTACCAGCTCGATCTCGGCGGCGGCGACGCGGGCGCGGTGATCCGCGAATTCGTGGAGCACCGCCTCGGCCGCGAGCTCGACGGCGAGCAATACGGCGGCGCGGACGAGGCGCTGTTCCGCGCGCTGGTCAAGGGCGTGGCCGCGCGGCGCGACGAGCTCGACAACATCATCGCCGGCGTGCTGCCCGAGGCCTGGCCGCTCGACCGGCTGGAATCGATCCTGCGGCAGATCCTGCGCTGCGGCGTGTTCGAGCTGGCGGAGCGGCCGGACGTGCCCGCGCCGGTGGCGATCAGCGAATACGTGGGCGTGGCCGACGCGTTCTACGCCGGCAAGGAGCCGGGCATGGTCAACGCCGTGCTCGACCGCCTGAGCCGCGATCTGCGCCCCAGCGAGGCCCGCGTTGCCGCGCCGCAGCGCTGACCGTGGGCTCGGCGAATTCGGGCGCATCGCGCGGTATTTCGCGCCGCTCGCCGCCGGCTTCCCCGGCGCCGACCGGCTGCGCGACGACTGCGTCGTGCTGCCGCCGCCGCGCGGCCTTCTGGTCGCCAAGACCGACACGATCGTCGAGGGCGTGCACACGATCGGCGACGAGCCCGCCGATCTGCTTGCGCGCAAGGCGCTGCGCGCCAACCTGTCGGACCTGGCGGCGAAGGGCGCGGTTCCGATCGCCTACCTGCTGTCGCTGACGGTGCGGCGCGAGACGCCCGACGCGTGGGTGCGCCGTTTCGCTGCGGGCCTGAAGCGCGACCAGCGGAGGTTCGGCATCGCGCTCGTCGGCGGCGACAGCGTGGTCGCGCCGGGACCGATCAGCGTCACGGTCATGGTGCTGGGCCGCAAGGCCGGGCGCAGGGTGCCGCGCCGCGGCGACGCGCGGGCGGGCGACGACGTCTACGTCACCGGCACCGTCGGCGACGCGGCGCTGGGTTTGCAGGTCCTGCGCGGGTGGCTGCGCGGCCTCGAGCCGCGCGCGCGCGCCTTCCTGATCGACCGCTACCGCCTGCCGCGGCCGCGTCTGGAAGCGGGGCGGGCGCTCGCCGGCGCCGTCCACGCCATGATGGACGTATCGGACGGCGTGGTCGCGGACCTCGGGCACATCTGCAAATGGTCCGGCCTCGGCGCGCGGATCGACTGGCCGAAGGTGCCGCTGTCGCCGGCGGGGCGCGCGGCGCTGACGCTGCGCCCGTCGTTGCGCGCGCTGGTGCTGGGCGGGGGCGACGACTACGAGCTGCTGTTCACCGCGCCGCGCCGCGCCGCCGGGCGCGTCCGGAACGCCGCGCGCCGCGCCGGCATCGCGGTCGCGCGCATCGGACGCATGGTCGCGGGCAGGGGGGTGCGCGTGGTCGACGCGGCGGGCCGGGACGTGACACCGGCGCATCGCGGCTTCACGCATGGTTGAATGGCGGCGCGGCGCCGCGCCGCCCGGGAGGTGCACCGTGCCGGTTTGCCCAGCCGAACTCCTGACGCTGCGACAGGTCGAGGACGTCCATCGCGCCTCGCTCGAAGTCCTGGAGCGGGTGGGCCTTCTGGTGCGCAACCGTAAGGCGCGCGACCGGTTCCGGCGCTTCGGCTGCGGCGTGGACGACGACCGCCAGATCGTGCGGATGCCGGGGCGCGTAGTCGAAGAGTTGCGTGCCGGCATCCCGTCCCGCTTCACCTTTCACGCCCGCGACCCGGCGTTCTCGCGCACCGTCCCCGACGATGCGCTGGTGGTGGCGACGGCCAGCTCCGCGCCCGACATCGTCGATCCCGACACGGGCGAAGTGCGGCGGGCGCGGTCGGGCGACATCGCGCGCATCGGCCACCTGATGGACTCGCTGCGCGGCATCGACGTGTTTTCGATTTCGGTGCTCGCGGACGACGCGCCGCCGGGCCAGTTCAGCCTGTCGCGCTTCTATCCCGCGCTGAAGAACTGCCGCAAGCCGGTCCGCACCTCGGTGATCGACCAGGCCGAGGCGGAGCAGGTGCTGAAGCTCGGTGCCGCGATCGCCGGCGGCGAGCGCGCGTTCCTCGACCGACCCTTCATCACGTTCGGCTATTGCTCGGTGGTCTCGCCGCTGACGATGGATTTCGATTCCACCGAGATGCTGATGTTCTTCGCCGAACGCGGCCTGCCCGCCTACGGCACCATCGCGCCGATCGGCGGGATCAGCGCGCCGCTGCAGCCGGCGCGCATGCTGGTGCAGATCAACGCCGAATGGCTGGCGACCGCCGTCCTGGCGCAGATGTCGCGGCCGGGCATGGCGTCGATCTACAACCACCTTCCCGTGGTGGGCGACATGCGCAGCGGTGCCTACGCGCCGGGGGCGGTGGAGACCGGCGTGATGGCGATGGCGCTGGCGCAGATGGCGCGGTTCTACCGCGTGCCCTCGGGCGCGTATCTGGGGCTCACCAACGCCAAGGTCGCGGACTGCCAGGCCGGCTACGAGAAAGCCCTGTCGCCGGCGCTGGCGGCGGCGGCCGGTATCGACTTCGTCGTCATGGGCGGGCTGCTGGACGCGCTGATGGCGTTCGACTTCGGCCAATTGGTGATCGACAACGAGATCGCCCTGATGCTGAAGCGGGCGCGCCAGGACCTGTCGCTCGGCGACCTCGCGGGGGCGGTGGCGGAGATCGGCGCGGCGGGGCCGGGCGGCATGTTCATCGGCAACGCCGAGACCCTGGCCCTGATGAAATCCGCGGCGCTGCTGCCCGAGGTGGCGGAGCGCGAGCGGCGCGAGGTGTGGGCGCAGCGCGGCCGGCGCGACGCCCACGCCCGCGCGCTGGCGCTGGCGAAGGCCGCGCTGTGCGCGCCCAACGCCGGCGCCCTGGCGCCGGAAACCGACGCCCGGGTGCGCGCGGCGTTCGCGGGCCTGGTCGCGGGCGACTCGCGGCCGGAGCCGTCGTGGATCGCGGCCGCGCAGCCGGCCCAGCGCGACCGCCGCCCGCGGCGGCGCGCCGCCGGGCGTTGACCGCGCCGCGCCGGGACCGCACGCCGGCCCGCCGCAGCTTCGCGCATGGCTGGCTTGCGCCGCGATGGGCCGGCGGCGATTGACGCCAAGCGCGCCGCGCCGCTAGCCTGAAAGCGCCAGGGGGAGCCCCGCTAGGGGGCTGAGACACCGCCGGGCGCGGCAAGCCGACGCGCCGACGCGGAGACCCCAGAACCTGATCCGGGTCATGCCGGCGTAGGAATGGACGCACAACGCTCCTCGGGCCTGCTGCGTTTCCCCGCCTCCGCCGGCGTCCCGCGATCGCGCCGCGGCCGGAGGATGGAATGATGCGTCGTGCCCTTGGTTTCGCGACCGCCGCGCTGGCGGCGGTCTTTGCGTTTGCGTCCGACGCGCAGGCGCAATCCCAGCCGCGCACCCGGCTCACGGTCTACAGCACGCTCGAGGTCGACCAGCTCGCGGTCTACAAGAAGGCGTTCGAGGCCGACAACCCGGACATCGAGATCGCGTGGCTGCGCGACTCCACGGGCATCTTGACCGCGCGCCTGCTGGCCGAGAAGGCGGAGAGCCGCGGCGACGCGATCTGGGGCCTCGCGGTCACCAGCATGTTCCTCTTGGACCAGCAGGGGCTGCTCATGCCCTACGCGCCCAAGGGCCTGGCCGAGATCAAGCCCGCGTTCCGCGATCCGCGCGACCCGCCGCGCTGGGTGGGCATCGACGCCTGGGTGGCGGCGTTGTGCTTCAACACCGCCGAGGCCGCCAAGCGCGGGCTGAAGGCGCCCAAGAGCTGGAAGGATCTGCTCGACCCTGCGTTCAAGGGCCAAATCGTGATGCCGAACCCGGCGTCGTCCGGCACCGGGTTCTTCCACGTCTCGGCCTGGATCCAGCTCATGGGCGAGGCCCAGGCCTGGGCCTTCATGGACAAGCTGCACGACAACATCGCCCAATACACGCATTCCGGCACCAAGCCCTGCCGCATGGCGGCGACCGGCGAGTTCGCGGTGGGCGTCGCCTACGAGCTCGCGGGCGCGACCGCGCGCCAGCAGGGCGCGCCCATCGACGTGCTGCTGATGGCCGAGGGCGGCGGCTGGGACATGGACGCGACCGCGATCCTCAAGGGCACCAGGCACCCCGCCGAGGCGCAGCGCCTCGCGGACTGGTCCGCGAGCCGCAAGGCCAACGAGATGTACAGCAAGTACCTCGCGCTGGTCGCGATCGCGGGCGTCAAGTCGGCGATCCCGGGCTACCCGGAGGGCGTCGAGCAGTCGATGATCAAGAACGACCTGGCCTGGGCCTCGGCCAACCGCCAGCGCATCATCGAGGAATGGACGAGGCGCTACGACGGCAAGTCCGAGAGGAAATAGGGCGGGCGGCGGCCGGCGCCGGGCCGTCCGGCACCCCGCGCATGGTCCCCGGGCGCGGCGCGCATGGGCGGGGCGGGGCCCGGCGTGGTAGGTAATCGGCCTTAAGCCCCGGTTCCGGCCGCGAGCGTCCCCGCATGACCGACCTCCGCACCCGCCGCAACGTGCTGCTGCTCGCCGCCTGCCAGGCGCTGATGATGAGCGGCACGTCGCTCAACATGACGGTTTCGGCGCTGGTCGGCCACCAGCTCGCCTTCGACAAGTCGCTGAGCACGCTGCCGCTGGCGTTGCAGTTCCTCGCCACGATGCTGGCCACCATCCCCGCCTCGATGCTGATGAAGCGGATCGGCCGGCGCGAGGGGTTCACCGTCGGCGCGGCGATCGGTCTGGTCGGCGCGGGCACCTCGGCCTGGGGCATCTTCCTGAACGATTTCTGGTTGTTCGCGCTGGGCGGGATTCCGCTCGGCGTGTTCAACGGCTTCGCGCAGTTCTACCGCTTCGCCGCCGCCGACACCGCGGGGCCGGAGTACCGCGCGCGGGCCATCAGCTACGTGCTGGCGGGCGGCGTGGTCGCGGCGATCGTGGGCCCCGAGCTAGCGCGCGCGAGCAAGGACTGGTTCGCGCCGGTGTTCTTCGCCGGCGGCTACGTGGCGATCGGCGGCTTGCAGGTGGCGGCGCTGGGGCTGATCCGCTTCCTCGACATCCCGGTTCTGGGCGCGGCCGAGCGCGCGGCGTCCGGGCGCGCGATGGCGCAGATCGCGCGCGACCCGCGCTTCGTCGTGGCGGTGCTTGCCGGCATGATCGCCTACGCCGCGATGAACTACGTGATGACCGCGACGCCCCTGGCGATGGCGGCGTGCGGGCTGGACTTCACCGCCACCAAGTTCACCATGCAGACGCACGTGCTGGGCATGTTCGTGCCGTCGTTCTTCACCGGCCACCTGATCAAGCGCGTGGGCCTGTTGCAGATCATGCTGCTGGGAACGCTGCTGATCGCGGTCTGCATCGCGGTCAACGCCATGGGCGTGAGCGAACTGCATTTCAACGTCGGGCTGCTGCTCTTGGGCGTGGGCTGGAACTTCCTCTATGTCGGGGCGTCCACGCTCTTGACCGAGGTGCCGTCGCCGGCGGAGCGCAACAAGGTGCAGGCGGTCAACGACTTCCTGGTGTTCGGCCTGGTCTCGGTTTCGGCCTGGAGCTCGGGCGCGATGCACGAATGGCTGGGCTGGCAGCCCGCGAACTACCTCGTGCTGCCGCTGGTGGCGGTGGCCGCGCTCGCGACGCTGTGGCTGATGAAGAGACGGCCTGCCTTGGCACCCGCGGAATGACGCGCTAGGGTCACGGCGCCTGCCCAGCAACGCCCGCTTCGAACCAGAGCCGGAACGGCCGCAAGCCATCCAACCGAGGAGGAAACGCATGTCGAGACGAATTCTGCTGGTCACCGCGTGCGCGGCGGCGGTCATGGGAGCCTTTCCCGCGGTCTCTCCCGCCTGGGCCGCCTATCCCGAGCGCCCGATCACCCTGATCGTGCCCTGGGCCGCGGGCGGCGGCACCGACGCGGTTGCCCGGATCTTGGGCACGTTGTTGGAAAAGGACTTGAAGCAGCCCGTCAACGTCGTCAACCGCACCGGCGGCAGCGGCGTGGTTGGGCACCAGGCGATCGCCGAGGGCAAGCCCGACGGCTACACCATCGGCATCATCACCGTGGAAATCGGCATGATGCACTGGCAGGGGCTGACCAAGCTGACCTGGCAGGACTACACGCCCCTGGCGCTGGTCAATGCCGACCCGGCCGGGCTCCAGGTCGCGGCCAACTCGCCCTACAAGGACGCGAAAAGCCTGCTCGCGGCGGTCAAGGCCAATCCGGGCAAGCTGAAGGCCTCGGGCACCGGCCAGGGCGGCATCTGGCACCTGGCGCTGGCCGGCCTGTTGCAGGACCAGAAGATCGACCCCGGCGCCGCGCCGTGGGTGCCGAGCCAGGGCGCCGCGCCCGGCCTGCAAGACCTGGTGGCCGGCGGCGTGGACATCGTGCCGTGTTCGCTGCCCGAGGCGCGTTCGCTGATCGACGCCGGCAAGGTCAAGAGCCTGGCGATCATGGACGCCAAGCGCGACGCCGCGCTCAAGGACGTGCCGACGCTGAAGGAGGCGCTCGACAGCAACTGGACCATGGCGGCCTGGCGCGGCATCGCCGCGCCCAAGGGCGTGCCGAAGGACGTCGCCGACAAGCTGGTCGCCGCGCTCGACAAGGCGTGGAAGAGCAAGGAGTACAAGGACTTCATGACCCAGCGCGGCTACGGCATGATCTGGGCCCCGCCCGCGGACTTCGCCAAGTTCATGGACAAGAGCAACAAGGACTTGGGCGCGGTCATGAAGGCGGTCGGGATCGCGAAGTAACGACACCGACGACACCCGCCATCCGGGGGAAGCGGCCGAGAGGCGCATCCCCAGCGATGGCGGGTGTTTCCTTCCCATGAAGTTCAACGACGCCGTCAGCGGCCTGTTCCTGGCGCTGCTCGCCGCGGCCGTGATCGCCTACAGCGCGACCCTGCCCTCGATGCCCGGGCAGTTCGTGGGGCCGGGGCTGTTTCCCACGCTGATCGGCGCGGGCATGCTGGTCGGCGCCATGCTGTTGATTGTACGGGGCCTGCGCGCCGGCCGGCCGTGGGCCGAGGTCGAATCCTGGGCGCGCGATCCGCGGCGCCTCGCGCATTTCTTCCTGATCGTCGCGCTGATCCTCGCCTACATCTTCCTTTCCGAGTTCGTGGGCTTCGTGCCGATCGCCGCGGCCATGCTGGCGGTCCTGTTCGCGATCGGCGGCGTGCGCGCGCGCATCGGCCTGCCGGTGGCGCTGGTCGCCACGTTCGCGGTCGACTACGCGTTCCAGCGGATGCTGCGCGTGCCGCTGCCACGCGGCCTCGCCGACTTCCTGCCGTTCTAGCGGCGCGCCCATGCAAACGCTCGCCGCCGCCGCCGATCTGCTGTTCCGTCCCGACGTGATCTGGACGGTCGTGGTCACCTCGTTCTTCGGGCTGTTCGTGGGCGCCATGCCGGGGCTGACGGCGACGATGGCGACCGCGCTGCTGGTGCCGTTCACCTTCTTCATGGAGCCGGTGCCCGCGATCGCGGCGATCGTCACCGCCACGGCGATGGCGATCTTCTCGGGCGACATTCCCGGCGCCCTGCTGCGCATTCCCGGCACGCCGGCCTCGGCAGCCTATGTGGACGAGGCCTACGCGATGACGCGCAAGGGCCAGGCCGACCAGGCGCTGGGCGCGGGCCTGGTGTTCTCGGCGATCGGCGGGTTGTTCGGCACGGCGGTGCTGATCCTGGCCGCGCCGGCCCTGGCGGAGGTCGCGCTCAAGTTCAGCTCGTTCGAGTATTTCTGGCTGTCGTGCCTGGGCCTCACCTGCGCGGTGCTGATCGCGACCGACCGGCCGCTCAAGGGCCTGATCGCGTTGAGCTTCGGTTTGCTGATCGCCTGCGTGGGCGTCAACAACCCCGCGGGCTACCAGCGCTTCAGCTTCGGCGTTTCCGACCTTCTGGGCGGCGTCAGCTTCATCCCCGTGCTGATCGGCATGTTCGCGATCCCCGAGGTCCTGCGCTCGGCGATCGACAGCGGCGGCGCGCGCGTCGCCGACGCACGCATCGAGAGCGTGTTCCGCCACATGGGCCGCTACGCCTGGAAGTACAAAGCCGGCGTGCTGCGCGGCAGCGTCACGGGCACGCTGATCGGCGCGCTGCCGGGGGCCGGCGCCGACATCGCGGCCTGGATCAGCTACGCCATCAGCAAGAAGTTCTCGAAGGAGCGCGAGAAGTTCGGCACCGGCCACGTCGAGGGCATCATCGAAAGCGGCGCGGCCAACAACGCCTCGCTCGCGGGCGCGTGGGTGCCGGCGATGGTGTTCGGCATCCCGGGCGACTCGATCACCGCCATCGCCATCGGCGTCCTCTACCTCAAGGGCCTCAATCCCGGCCCGACCCTGTTCCTCAACAAGCCCGACGCCGTGTACGCGATCTTCATGGTGTTCATTCTGGCCAACCTGCTGATGGTTCCGATGGGCTGGCTGGCGATCAAATCCGCCAAGCAATTGCTGCGGGTGCCGAAGGAAATCCTGATGCCGGTGATCCTGTTGAACTGCATCGTCGGCGCCTATGCCATCGACAACTCGGTGTTCGGCGTGGTCCTGATGCTGTTCTTCGGCGTGGTCGCCTTCGCGATGGAGGAGAACGGATTTCCGGTCGGCCCCGCGATCCTGGGCCTGGTGCTGGGGCCGCTGGTGGAGGAGAACTTCATCAAGTCGCTGATCAAGGCGGACGGGCAGCTGCTGCCGTTCTTCGAGCGGCCGATCGCGGGCGGCCTGGGCGCGGTGACGCTGCTGATCTGGCTCGCGCCGGCGGCGGTGTGGCTGTGGCGCCGGGCGCGGCGGTGATGCGCGCGGCCTTGCGCGTCGCGCCCGGCCCCGGCGGCGGGGCGGGCGGGCCCTGGGGGCGCGGCGAGGGCGGCGCAGGCGCGCGCCAGCCCATGCTCAACGTCGGCGGCGCGGTGCTGTGGCTGATCGTCGCCAACCTCGCGGTGCACCTGCTGCGCATGCTGCTGGCCGAGCCGACCGACGACCGGCTGGTGTTCGACCTGGCGCTGGTTTCGGCGCGGCTGACCGGGGCGATGCCCTGGGGGCTCTACGATCCGCTGCCGGTCGTGACCTACCAGTTCCTGCACGGCGGGCTCGACCATCTCGGCATCAACATGCTGGCGCTGCTGGCGTTCGGCACGCCGGTGGAGCGGCGCCTGGGCGCGGCGCGGTTCCTGGCGTTCTACCTGCTGTGCGGGCTGGCGGGGGCGGCGGCGCATCTGCTGGCGTTTCCGGATTCCCCGGCGCCGCTGATCGGGGCGTCGGGCGCGATCGCGGGCTGCTTCGCCGGGGCGGTCCGGCTGGTCGCGGGTCAGGGCAGGGCCGGCGGCCTCGCGGGTCTGCGCCAAGTGGCGCTGCTCGCGGCGCTGTGGCTCGGCAGCCAGGTCGTGTTCGGTCTGGTGGGCGGAGGCATCGGCTCGGCCGAGATCGTGGCCTGGTGGTCGCATATCGGCGGCTTCCTCGCCGGGCTGCTGCTGATCGGCTGGTTCATCCCGCGCCGGCGCTCATTTTGACGCGCAAGGCCCGCCGCGGCTATGCTGGCCGCGATGGGTACGGCGAGGAATTTCTTCGGCGATCGAATTACCGGGACGCGCGGCCGAATTGGCCGTGCGCAAGACGCGTTTCACCCCATCCGCGCCCGCAGCGGCGCGTCCACCGGTTTGCAAAGGTCGCCTGTGTCATGCACTCGGATTGCCCGCAACGCCACCACGGCGTGTTCCATCTGAAAGGCCCCGCCGAGGCTCCGTTCGTTTCCCGCGTTCTCCAGGTGCTTCAGCTTCGCGGCTGTTCGATCGCCGCGCTCGACTGTGCGCGGCGCGGCGGCGCGTTCGCGCTGACCGTGGCGCTCGACGGCGCGGACGGCGGCCGATTCGACATGGTCGCGGCGCTGCTGGGCAAGATCGTGGACGTCGAGTCCGTGCGCTGGCACGTGGAGACGCGGCGGGACTGACGCGCTACGCGTACTTCACCGTGGTCATCATTCCGGCGGCCATGTGGTAGAGGTTGTGGCAGTGCACGGCCCATTCCCCGGGGTTGTCGGCGTCGAACGCCACGCTCACGCGCCCGCCCAGGGCCGGCACGATCACCGTGTCGCGCACCGCCCCGTCGATGCGCCGGCCGTTGACCGCCACGACCTGGAAATGGTGCCCGTGCAGGTGCATCGGGTGCATCATCCCCGTGGGGTTGACGAAAGTGAGTTGCACGCGCTCGCCCTGCTTGACCGCCAGCGGCTGGTGTTGGCCGTGCGTGCGCCCGTTGAGCGTCCAGACATAGGGCGGCTTCTCGCCCAGCACGACCTCCAGCCGGCGGTCCACGGGCCGGCGCGGCGGCGCGTCCTTCGCGCGCAGCTTCACCTCGAGGTCGAGGCCCGCGATCGCGGCCTTGCGCTGGCCCTTGAGCGCGAGCTTCACCACTTGCGCCCTGCGCGTGGCGAGCAGAACGCCGGTGCGCTCCGTCTCGCCCTCGCGCCGCGCCAGGACGGGATAGACGCCTTCGCCGCGCGGCAGTTTCAGGAGAAGGTCGATGCGCTGGCCCATTGCCAGCGGGAACTGCGTGCCTTCGACCGGCAGCACGGGATTGCCGTCCACCGCCAGCACCTGGGCACCGAGCGCGCCGGTATCGATGATGAAGGCCGTCGCCGTGGCGGCGTTGATGATCCGGAGGCGCACCCGGCCGCCGCTTTCGACCCGCACGATTTCGGGATCGTCGAGCAAGCGGTCGTTGGCGAGGTAGGCGTCGTACTCGATGTCGTGGAGATGCGGCCGGGAAGGGGCGGGGGCCGGGGCGGCGGCAGCGGCAGGCGCCGCCGCGACCATGGCGTGTCCGGCATGCGGATCGGCCGCGGCGGCCGCCGGGGCGGGCGCCGCCGGCATCGCGTGGCCGGCATGCTCGCCTTCGCCCGCGCCCAGCTTCGCGAACAGCGCCGCGGCGTCGGTGAAGGTGAAGTCGTGCAGCAGGATCGTGTGTTCCTGCGCGTCCACGCCGTCGCGTTCGCGCACGATCAGCGGCGCTGCCATCAGAAGCTGCTCGTGCAGCCCTTCGTGCGAGTGCATCCAGTGCGTGCCGGGCCGGGCCGCGTAGTCGTACGCGTAGCGCTGGCCGGGCGGCAGCAGCGGCTGCGACAGGTCGGGTACGCCGTCCTGCGCCGGCGGCGGGGTCTGGCCGTGCCAGTGGATCAGCGTCGGCAGGCCGGCGTCGTTTTCCAGCGTCACGCGGAACCGCTCGCCGGGTTCGAGCACGATGCCCGGCTTGCCGCCGGGGCCGAGCAGCGAATACACGGCAGCGGGCTCGCGGTTGATCTCGATGGTGCGCCGGCCGATGACCAGGCGCTTGGCCTCCTGCGCGGCCGCCGGCCGCGGCCAAGCGGTCGCGGCCGCGGCGGTCGCCGCGCCGGCGAGGAAGCCGCGGCGGGAAAGCGGGCGGGTCATCGCGCGGTCAGTGCGGCTGGCCGTGACCGTGGCCCGCCGGCGCGGGCTGCGCCGGGCCGTAGCCGCGCGCCTGGCGGTATTGCGCGATCTGCTCCGGCGTCAGCAGGTCGCGCGTGGTCAGGTGGTAGCCGAGGTGCAGGAAGCGCAAGTCGCCGCGCAGGGCCGCGATCTCCGCGACGGCGGCCTTGATCGCCGCTTCGTCCGGGCGCGGCGCGGCGAACAGGCGGTCGAGCGCGGCTTCGCGCTCGACCACGCGCCGGCCCAGCGCGACGGCGGAATCGCGCATCTCCTCGAACAGCCGCCCGATCGCGGCGCGCTGGGCGGCATCGAGCCGAAGCGCGTCGGCGAGGTCGAGCACGTGGCGCGGGCCGGGCAGGCCGTTGAGCTCGGCCGAGAGCGCGAAACCCATGCCGCGGCCCGCGAGCAGGTCGGCGGCCTCCTGCTCCGAAAGCGCCTTGACCGGGCGCTGCTCCAGCCCGGCATAAGGGCGCTCCGATGCACCCGGGGCCGCGGCCGGCAGGGCCAGCGCCGCAAGGACGCCCAGAATCCGCAACGAGATCCGCATGAGGGGCGGCCCTAGCGCCGGTCCTGAGAGACGGTGTAGCCGGCGCGGCGGATTGCCGCAGCCACCGCCGCCGCGTCGGCCTTGCCGTCCACCGACACCCGGCCGGCGCGCAAATCCACGCGCACCGCGGCGCCGGGCGCCGCGGCCTCGGCCGCGCGTTTCACCGCGGCGGCGCAGCCGTCGCAGGTCATTCCTTCGACCATGATTTCCATTCGCATTCTCCGTGCGGCTCGACGCGGCCTATCTGGCGGTTCCAGCGATGGGAAGGTCAAGGGGGCGCGCGGGCGCGGACCGGCGGCCGCCAGGTCTATTTTTTCCTGGCGCCGGCGAGGCGGGCTTCGAGGCTCTTGAGGTAGCGCCGGTCGGCGGCCGAGAACTCGCCTTCCTTGATGTCTTCCTTCATGTCCTCGAGCATGTCGCGGGTGTCCGGGGAAACCCCGCCGGCCAGGAGCCGGCCGATCAACGCGAGATCGTCCGCGGTGTCGCCGAGCCGACCGGGCGCGGCCGCGGCTTCGGCCGCTTCGGCCTCGTCCCCGGCATGGACCTCGGCGGGCTCGCCGTCGTCGTGCATCTGGGCGTGCACCACGCCCGTGGGCGCCAGGAGCGCCGCCCAGTCGGCGCCCGCCTCTTTCATGCGGTGCGCGATCTCGCGCGCCGCCGCCAGCGCGTCCGTGTCCTCGGGATGGCCGAGCTTGTGCAGCAGCGCAATGAAGCTCTCGCGTTCCGCGTGGTCCTTGAACGGCATTGGGGGCTCCCGACGGGCCTCGGCCGGCCAGCTTCCCGGCACCCGCTTCCGTTGTTGTAGCGGCCCCGGCGGAAGGCTACAACACCGGCCTGATCCGGCGAGGCGGGGATGATAACGACCTACGCGATGAGCAACGGGCGCCTGGAAAAAGCGCCGCCGGGGCCGAATGGCGAGCCGCCGGTGAACGCGCTGTGGTTCGACCTGCTGCAGCCCACGCGCGAGGAAGAGGCGACGGTCCAGCGCCTGACCGGCGCCGAGATCCCGACGCGCGAGGAAATGCAGGAAATCGAGGTGTCGAGCCGCCTCTACCGCGAGGGCGACGCGCACTACCTGACCGCGCCGATCATCCACCAGACCGACATGCCGCGGCCCGAGGTCACGGCGGTGAGCTTCATCCTGACGCCCAAGGCGCTGATCACCGTGCGCTACGCCACGCCGCGGTCGATCGAGTTCTTCGTCGCGCGCGCGGCGCGGCAGATCGGCTGGTGTTCGACGCCCGAGACCGTGCTGATGGGCTTGCTCGAAACCATCGTCGACCGGGTCGCGGACGTGATGGAGCGCGTGGCGGCGGAGCTCGACGCCGTGTCGCGCCGCATCTTCTACGATCCGACGGGCGCCAACGGCGGGGAGAAGACCGAGGAGCAGGCGACCGCGGACCTCCATGCGGTGCTGCGCCAGCTCGGCCGCGCCGGGGACCTGACGACCAAGACGCGCGACACGATCCTGGGGCTCGACCGCGTCGCCACCTACATCATCGTGGCCGAGAATCTGGGCGTCACGCGCGAGACCAAGCCGCGGCTCAAGACGCTGACGCGCGACATCCGCTCGCTGGCGGAGCACGACGGGTTCCTGTCCAACAAGGTGAACTTCCTGCTCGACGCGACGCTGGGGATGATTTCGATCGAGCAGAACCGCTCGATGACCGAGCAGAACCACATCATCAAGATCTTCTCGGTCGCGGCGGTGGCGTTCCTGCCGCCCACGCTGGTGGCGAGCATCTACGGCATGAATTTCAAGCTGATGCCCGAGCTCGGCTGGGAGTACGGCTATTTGTGGGCGCTGGCGCTGATGGTGCTGTCGGCCGTGGTGCCGTTCGTCTACTTCAAGCGCCGCGGCTGGCTGTAGCGGCAAACTTCCGTCCCCGATCCGAAAGGCAGTACCAGAACATGCGCGACTTCCAGCTTCCAGGCCGTTCCGCGGCGCACGCCGCCGAGGCGATGGTCGCGACCTCCCATCCGCTTGCCACGCTCGCGGCGCTCGACGTGCTGAAGGCCGGCGGCGCGGCGATGGACGCGGCCGTGGCCGCGACGGCCGTGATGTGCGTGACCGAGCCCGCGATGACCGGCATCGGCGGCGACTGCTTCGTGCTCTACGCGCCCAAGGGCGGCGACAAGGTGACGGCGTACAACGGCTCGGGCCGCGCGCCCAAGGCCGCGTCGGTCGAGGCGCTCCGGGCCAAGGGTGTGCGCGGCGAGCTCGAGCCGCAAAGCGCGCATTCCGTCACCGTGCCGGGCTGCGTCCAGGCCTGGGAGCGCCTCGTGGCCGATCACGGCCGCAAGGAGCTGGGCGCGCTGCTCGAGCCCGCGATCAAGGCGGCCGAGCAGGGCTTCGCCGTCACGCCGCGCGTGGCCTACGACTGGGCCAACGCGGCCGAGAAGCTGAAGCGCGATCCGGGCGCGCGCGAAATCTTCCTGCCCGGCGGCCGCGCGCCCCGGGCGGGCGAGCGGTTCAGGAACCCGCGCCTCGCCGCGACGCTGAAGAAGATCGCGCGCGGCGGCGCCAAGGCGTTCTACACGGGCGACGTGGCCCGCGACATGGTGAAGACGCTCAACGGCTACGGCGCGCTGCACACCATCGACGACTTCGCCGCGACCGAAGGCGAGTACGCCGAGCCGATCTCGACCGAGTACCGGGGCCATGCCGTGCACGAATGTCCGCCCAACGGGCAGGGCATCACGGCGCTCCTGATGCTCAACATCCTCAAGGGCTACGAGCTCGGCAAGCTCAACCCCGGCGGGGCCGAGCGCATGCACCTCGAGGTCGAGGCCACGCGCCTGGCCTTCGCCGACCGCAACGCCTACGTCGCCGATCCGCGCTTCGGCCGCGTGCCCGTGGAGGAGCTGCTGTCGGCCAAGCACAGCGCCGACCAGCGCGCGCGCATCAGCCGCGAGCGCGCGATGGAGGGCGTGGCGCCCGTGCCGCTGCCCGCGCACAACGACACCATCTACCTGTGCGTGGTGGACCGCGACCGCAACGCGGTCAGCTTCATCAACTCGGTGTTCGACGAGTTCGGCTCGGGGCTGGTGGCGCCGGAGACCGGCATCGTGCTGCACAACCGCGGCTACAGCTTCCGCATGGACCCGAAGCATCCCAATTGCATCGCGGGCGGCAAGCGCCCGATGCACACCATCATCCCGGGGATGCTGACCAAGGACGGCAAGTGCCGCATGCCGTTCGGCGTGATGGGCGCGCACTACCAGCCTATCGGCCACACGCACCTCGTCACCAACATGCTCGACTGGGGCATGGATCCGCAGGAGGCGATCGACTTCCCGCGCGCGCACCACCGCGACGGCGTGGTGCAGCTCGAGCGCGGCTTCCCGGCCTCGACCGCGCAGGGGCTCCAGGCGCTGGGCCACCGCGCCGCGACCGCCGGCAAGCCCATCGGCGGCGGCCAGGCGATCTGGATCGACTGGGAGAACGGCACGCTCGTGGGCGGCTCCGAGCCGCGCAAGGACGGCTTCGCGGCGGGGTATTAGCGCCGTGGCCGGCGCGGCCGACCGCCAGCTTCCCCAGGGCGGCGAGGTCTTCCTCGACCATGTCGGGTTCTTCGCGCACGACCTCGGCAAGGCCGGCGCGCAGCTCGAACGCCTGGGCTTCCAGGTCTCGCCGGTCAACGTCCACCAACATCCCGATGCCGCGGGCGTGCTGCGGCCCTCCGGCACCTCGAACCGCACGGCGATGCTCCGGCGCGGCTACATCGAGGTCCTGGCGGCGACCCACGATACGGCCCTGGCGGAACGGGTGCGCGCGGCGCTGCGGCGCTACGCGGGCATGCACCTGGTCGCGCTGTCGCATGGCGATCTGGCGGCGGAACGGGCTCGGCTGATCGCCGCCGGGTTCCGCATGGAGCGCGTGATCGAATTGCGCCGGCAGGCGCGCACGCCCGAAGGCCCGCGCGAGCTCGGCTGGTCGGTGCTGCGGCCCGAGCCGGGCGCGCTGCCGGAGGGCCGCGCGCAGTTCGTGACATGCCATACGCCCGAAACACTGTGGGCGCCGTCGCTGACCGCGCATTCCAATGCCGCCGACGCCGTGACCGGCTTGCTGCTGTGCGTCGCGGACCGGCGCGAGTCGGCGGAAAGGTTGGGGCGCTACGCGGGCCGCGCGCCCGCGCACCAGGCAGGCCGCAGCGTTCTCGCGCTCGACCGCGGGAGCCTGGTGTTCGTCGAACCCGGGGAGGCCGCGGCGGTGCTGCCGGGCTTCGCCGCGCCGGCGCTGCCGTTCGACGCGGGACTCGCGGTCCGCAGCGCCGACCTCGCGGCCACCCGCGCCGCGTTGAAGCGCGGCGGCGTCAAGCCCGTGATCGACCGCGGGGATGCCGTGTGCGTCGGCCCCGCCGACGCGCTGGGCGGCTACCTGCTGTTCCACGCCGCGTCGCCCGGCGATCCGTGGCAGGCAGTGGCCACGCCCTCCAAAGCCCCGTAGGATCGCACCGGGCATATCGCATGGAGCGTGGGATGAACCTGCTCGCCGCCGCGATTTTCGCGCTGTTCGCCGTCCAGCCGGCGTGGGCTCAAAACCCGGCGCAGGTTCGGGGCATCGATGTCGTGGAGTTCGGCATCTACACCGCCGACATCCTGTCGGCGCAGCGCGACAGCCGGGGCGTGATGCAGACCACGTCGACCAATTTTCGCCAAGCCGTCGCGACCACGGTCATTCCCGCCCAGATCGGGGTCAGGTTCGGCTTCCGATACGTGGTCGCCGGCGATCCGCAGGGCGGCGACGCCGTCCTCAAGAAGGTCGTGATCTATCCGCCGGCCGGAGTGAAATCGCCGATGGTGGCGCAGCCCCTTCACCGCAGCGAATCCGCGATCAAGACCAAAGTCGGCGAGACTAGCTATACGGGTTACAAGTTCGACGATGCATGGGAATTGGTTCCCGGACCATGGACGATCGAGTTGTGGTCTGGCGACCGGAAGCTGGCGCAAAAGACTTTTACGGTGGTCGCGCGCTGAGCCCGCGGACGGCCGAGCCGCGCTAACCCCGCGCGAACACGGCACGGAAGGCGCCGGCGAGCGAGCCCCGGTCGAGGTACTTGATGCCGAGATAGCCGCCCGCGAGGATCGAAAGCCACGCCAGCACCGAGCCCAGCGCGAGCGTGGACATGCCCGTGATCCCTTGGCCGATGGTGCAGCCCAGCGCCAGGACGCCGCCCACGCCCATCATCGCGCCGCCCGCGAGGTGGCGCAGCATGTCGGGCGCGCCCGCGAAGGCTTCGAACTGGAACTCGCGCGCCGCCACGGCCGCGAGGAATGCGCCGGCGATCGTCCCGAAGCCCAGGGCCACGCCGAAGCCGATCTTGGCGCCGGTGAAAGTCATCAGGTATTGCAGCATGTCGCCGCTCGGCGCCACGTAGGTGAACGAGGCGAGCGGCGTGGGGTCGAACTCGTCCTTGCCCAGGACGCCGGTGATGAGCCAGCCCGCGGGCACGAGCAGGCCGACGATCGCGCCGGCCGCGATGTCGCGGCGCGAGGCGCGGAAGGCCGCGTCGCGGAAGCAATAGACCAGGAACGCCCCGGCGACCGCTAGGGCGAGGGCCGCGCGCAGCGGCCCGACGCCGATCCCCGTGAGTTTGGCGAGCAGGTCGGGCACGCCCTGGCGCGGCACCGCGAGCTTGGCGAGATTCGCATTCGTCAGCTCCTCCAGGCGCGCGCGCGGCACGGCGAACAGGCCGCGCACGGTGGCGTAGGCGGAAAGGCCGAGGACCAGGAACACGATCAGCGATTTCAGGCTGCCCGCGCCGAGCCGCACCAGCGTCTTGCTGCCGCAGCCCCCGGCCAGTGTCATGCCGAAGCCGAACAGCGCCCCGCCGAGGACCGCGCCGGCCCAGCCCAGGTTGGGCGTCAGGTAGATCGACTGGTTCAGGTCCACGATGCCCGCGAGATGCAGCGCCTGGCTGCCCAGGATCGCGACCGCGGTCGCAAGGGCCCACGCGCGCATGCGGCTGTGGCTGCCGACCAGCACGGCGTCGGAGATCGCACCCATGGTGCAGAAATTGGTGCGCTGCGCGGTCGCGCCGAACGCTATCCCGGCGGCGAAGCCGGCGAGGGCGACCAAAACGTGGACCGGCAGGTCCGTCATGCCAAGCGCTCCGGCCCAGGGGGCAGGGCCCCAGGGATTTTTCCAGTTGCGTATGGTACAGATAATCTTATATAACACTCAGAAGCAATGAAATAGGTTCAGTGACGCACAGGAATTCACACAATGAACACGGTAAATATACATGCGACCGCCGACCGGGTGCTGGACGCGCGAGGGCTGACCTGCCCGCTGCCCGTGCTGCGCGCGCGCAAGGCCGTGGGCGAGCTGCCGGCGGGCGGCGTGCTGCGGATCGAACTCACCGACCCGGGCGCACCCAAGGACTTCGAGCATTTCTGCAAGGCGGGCGGGCATCAGCTTCTGTCCTCCAGCGCGGACAACGGCGTGTTCGTTCTTCTTATCAAGAAAGCCGCGTAACAGGCTGCAATAGAACCGATAACTGCCATCTTCACGCGGTACATGAAGTTGGGGTCGACGCGCGCCTGTGGCAATCCGGCGCGCGCTTGAGCGACCGGCCGGCCGGTCAGGATGCCGGCTTGGGCTTGACGGGCTTGTGGCGCACCGGCGGCAGGGACTTGAGGTAGGCGACGAGCGCCTGCCGGTCGGCGTCGCCGAGCTTGCCGGTCGTGTTGGCGATCACCTCCGTCATTTCCCCGCCGGCGAAATCGCCGTCCGGCAACATGCCGCTTTTCAAGAACTCGGCGATGTCGGCCGCGCTCCATTTCCCCAAGCCCGTGTCGGCATCGGGCGTCAGGTTGGGCGCGACGCCGCCGCCCGCCAACACGCTGCCCGCGAAGGCCAGGCCGTCCGCGATCCCGCCGAAGGCGTTGCGCGGGGAGTGGCATTCCTGGCAGTGCCCGAGCGCCGTGGCGAGATAGGCGCCGCGGTTGACCTCGGCCGGCTTGGCGGGATCGGGCGCGAACCGCCGGGGCGCGAAGAACAGCCACTTCCACCCCGCCATCAGCAGCCGGACGCTGAAGGGAAAACCCACGTCGTGGGGCCGGTTTGGCTGGGCGACCGCAGGCATCGTGCGCAGATAGGCCCACAAGTCCTTGGCGTCGGCCTCGGACATGCCGGTGAACGAGGTGTAGGGGAAGGACGGGAACAGGTGCGCGCCGTCCGCGCGCACGCCCTCGCGGAGCGCGCGCAGGAACTGGGCCTCGGTCCAGCGTCCGATGCCGTGGACCGGATCGGGCGTGATGTTGGGCCCGTAGAAGGTGCCGAACGGGGTCTTGATCGGCCGGCCGCCGGCGAGCCGCGGGCCCTTGTTCTTCTCGTCGGTGTGGCAGCCGAGGCAACCGGCGGCGTTGAACACGTACTCGCCGCGCTTGACCGCCGCGGGGTCGGGCGCTTGCGCCAAGGCCGGCGCGGCGGCCGAGAGCGACAGGGCGAGCAGGACGGCCCCGAACCCGTTTCTCATGATCCTGTTCTACCGGCCTGGGCCGCAAAACGAAACGGGGGCCCGCAGGCCCCCGTCCGTTCGCTTGTTCGCGGCGGTTACTGCTGTTTCACCCGGTACTTGTTGTGGCAGGCGCCGCAGGACTTGCCGAGGTCGCCGAAATCGGCCGAAGCCTTGGCGATGTCGCCGGTCTTGGCCGAGGCTTCGAGCTTCAGCGCCGCGTCGGCCGACGCCTTGGTCAGCGCGTTGAAATCCGCCATGTTGGCCCAGATCTCGGGCAGCGCCTGGGTCTGGCCCGGATCCTTGCCCGCCGGCTTGTCGGTTCCGGCCGGGAACAGCTTGCCCGCGTCGGTCAGGCCCTTGGCGACCGCGGCGGCGTGCTGCGCCATGGTCTTGGCGTCGCCCTTGGCGTCCACCACGGCCTTCATCGCCTGCATGGCCTGGCCGTTGCCCTTCATCAGCGCGCGGCGCTGGTCGATCGGGCTGTTCTGCGCCTGGGTCACGGTCGCGCCCAGAAGCCCGACGACCGCCGCGGCCGCGGCCGCCAGGACGATCCGCTTGGTCCAGATGGTCATTCTCTCTCACCCTCCGTTGGAACGGGCGGCGCAAGGCTGCCGACCCTGGTTTCGCGCACGACCTTGCCCGGCCCCCGCGGGGCCGACAAGTCACTCCGGCGTGATAGACGCCCGCGGCGGCGGGGTTATTCCCGGGGCCGCCGGCACGGAGTTGCGACGCGGTCTTAACATCGCGGGCGATCGTCGCGACCCAGGCCTTCAGTCGCGCCATGACCGGGTCGATCAAGGCCGGGGTCAGGCGCCGCCGATCGCTCAAGCAGGTATTCGACGCCACGTCGGCGGCGCTCAAGCCCCGCTTCGGCAAGCGGGTGATCTTCGAGCACTGCCTGCCGTTCAACGTGACGCGCGGCTGCGACGAGGCCAAGGGTAACGGCCCGCGCGCATCTGGACCGCCGAGCGCGACCGGCACATGTGGAAGGCATTACAGGGATAAGGCTCGGCGGGGCGCAGCCGGCGGCGCTTCCGGTCAGCGCCTGGCGGGCGGTTTCGGCAGCGTCACGTAGCCGGTCATCATCGAGGTCACCGCCGCGCCGTCCTCCGACATCGGCAGGACCAGCCACTCGTACCAGAGGTTCGCATACTCGCCGGCGCGGTAGCGGCGGAATTCGTGGTAGGGCTGCCGCAGCCGCACGACGTCGCGAAGGGGCCGCAGCACGGCGTCCAGCGGCGTGTGGAAGTCGACTTCGTCGAGGTAGTGCCCGGTGGCGTCGCGGACCCTCCGCTGCTTGCGGTCGGCCACGATCGCCGAGCCCATGCGCTTGTACTTGAAGCGCGGCGGGTCGCCTTCGGTCAGGATGATCGACATGTTCGTCGTGATACGCGGGATTTCCGTGGGCGGGTCGAGATCGGCGAGGCGCGGCAGGCGCCCGTCGCGGCTCTTCGACTGCCAATACCGCAACAGCACGCGCAGCGTGGGATGATCGACGGCCTCGGCGACGGCGGCGCCGAAGCAATGCCGGGGCGCAGACAACGAATCGCTGATCATACAACCTTTGCAGACGACCAAGGACAACGATACTACTGCAAATACCCGTTTGCCTTGAACCATGCAATGGCGTCTTGCAGCGCCTCGATCGCCGGGCGGGGTCGGTAATCCAATTCCATTTTCGCGCGGTCGGACCTGTAGAACATTTTGCGCCGCGCTTGATTTATGCCGTCCACGGTGGCGAATGGTTCCTTGTTCGTCACATATCTGGCCGTGAATTCCGCCAGATACGCGAACGGCAGGACCAGGTCGTGCGGCAGGCTCACGCGCGGCGGCCGGCGGCCGACGATGCGGGCGATCGCCGTGAGTATCTCCCGCAGGGTCATGTTCTCACCGCCCAGGATGTAGCGCCGGCCGGCTTTGCCCTTCTCGTAGGCGAGCCAGTGGCCCTCGGCCACGTCCTCGACGTGCACGACGTTGAGCCCGGTATCGACGAAGGCGGGCATCCGCCCGCGCGCGGCCTCGACCACCATGCGGCCGGTCGGCGTGGGCTTGATGTCGCGCGGGCCGATGGGCGTGGAGGGATTGACGATCACGCAATCGAGCTTCATCCGCGCGATCAGCCCGCGCACTTCCTCCTCGGCCAGGAACTTCGAGGTCTTGTAGGCGCCGACCATGTCCTCGACGCCGACCGGGGTTTCCTCGTGCGCGGACTCGCCCGGCCCGGCCTTGCCCAGCACCGCCACGCTGCTGGTGTAGACGATGCGTCCCACGCCCACCTCGGCCGCGGCCAGCATGACGTTGCGCGTGCCCTGGACGTTGTGCTCGATGATCTCCTGCGGATTCGCCGCCCACAGCCGGTAGTCGGCGGCGACGTGGAACAGCGCCTGACAACCGCGTGCGGCGCGGTCGAGCGAGGCGCGGTCGCCCAGGTCGCCCTCGGCGAGCTCGATGTCGAGCCCCTGAAGGTTGCGCCGGTCGCCGCGGGGCCGCGCGAGCGCGCGCACGGCGTGGCCGCGCTTCAGCAGCATGCGCGCCACCGCCGAGCCCACGAAGCCCGTGGCGCCGGTGACCAGAACCTTCATCGAATCGGGACCGTCACGCGGCCGAGACCTTGGAAGGGCCGGCCGCCCGTTTGCCGCAATCCACGCTCATGTTGTGGTCATAGCCTGCCTGCTATAGGGAAGCCAAGAAATCCGTAAGGCCCCGGCCGGGGGCCGCGGAAAACAAAGGAAGGGCTGCTTCGGCATCCGCGATGTGGAAGCGCGCAACCTTCGGCCTGCTGGCGCTGGGCCTCTTCGCCGCGGCCGCGATGGTGTTCTGGCAGGGCGCCGGCGCGGTGTTGGCGACCGTGACCTCGGTCGGCTGGGCCTTCCTGCCGGTCTGCGCCTGGTACGTTCCGGCGGTCCTCGGCATGGGCTGGAGCTGGGCGCTGATCTTCCCGCCCGGCGCGGGGCCGCCCTGGCGGCGGCTCGCCTTCGTCAACTACTTGGGTACTACCGTCAACGCGCTGCTGCCGGTGGCGGCGGTGGGCGGCGAGGTGCTGAAGGCTTTCATGCTGGCGCAGCGCGAGGTGCCGGGGGCGCTGGCGGGCGCCTCGGTGGTCGCCGACAAGGCGGCCCAGGTGGCCAGTCAGCTCGCCTTCGGCCTGCTCGGCGTCGGCGCCCTGATCTATCTCGAGGCGCAGGGCGACCTGATCGCCGGGCTGTTGGGCGCGACCCTGTTCTTCTCGGCGCTGCTGGGCGCGTTCTTCTGGGTGCAGGGGCAGGGTACGTTCTTCCGCATGGCCCGGCGCGGCGAGCGCTGGCTCGAAGGGCGCTCGGTCGGCGGGCGCGCATGGTGGCGGATCGTGGGCGGCGCCGCCGCGCTCGACCACGCGTTCGACCGCATCTACCGCCACCACGGCCGGGTCGCGCTGGCCTGCGGCTTGCGGGTCGCGGTGCGGCTTCTGTTCGTCGTCGAGACCTGGTACCTGGCGCGGGCGATGGGCCATCCGATCGGCTGGATCGAGGCGCTGATGCTGGAAAGCCTGACCCAGTCGGTGCGCGGCATGGCGTTCGTGATGCCGAGCGGCCTGGGGGCGCAGGAAGGCGCGTTCCTGCTGTTGGCGCATTCCGCCGGCCTGCCGGCCGAGGCGGCCCTGGCGCTGTCGCTGGTCAAGCGCGCGCGCGAGATCGTGTGCGGGGCGCCGGCGCTCGTGATCCTGCAATGGGGCGCAGGCCGGCACCTCGCAGGCTGGTGGCGGCGGGCCTAGCGGTCCTCGTCGGTCCAGGGATCGACCAGCTTGATGCCCGCGTCCGCGAAATGTCTCGGGTTCCGGGTGGCGAGCACCGCGCGCCGCGAGGCGACAATGCCGGCGATCTGCGAATCCACTCGGTGCCTGTCCGCTATCGTGGCTGCCGCGTTGGCGGCCTCAAGGTCGAAGGGCAAGACGCGACCGTCCAATACTACGTCAATCAGCCGCCGCATGCCGCCTTCAAGAGCCTGCTTGCGCCTGCCGAACTGAAGCCTTTCCAATCCGACCTGCAGTTCGAATATCGATATGGCGGTAGTCCAAAGCGACTGACTTGGTTGGAGGTCCAGCCACCGCAGGACGACGTGCTCGGGCTCCCGTCTCATCAGTTCGGACATGACGTTCGTGTCGAGAACGATCATCGCTTGAACCGGATCGGGCGGACCTCTTCATGGCGGAGCTCGGAAATTTCCTCGTTCGGGCCCAACCCGATCTCTTCGAATATCTCGCGCAGCTGCTCGCTAAGCGCCTTTTTTTTCGCGGACGATTCGTCCTTCAGCGCGGCGCGGAGAATTTCCCGCGCTTCCTGCTCCATACTGCGCTTGTGGCGCTGCGCGCGCCGGCGCAGGCGCGCCTTCACGTCGGGTTCCAGGTTGCGGACCAGGAGCTGGGCCATGGCATTCTCCAATGTGATATCATGATATCATATCGGGCGCGGACCGCCCGGATCAATCCGCCGAGGGGCACCTAGGGGGGCGTCCGCCGGGCCGCGCCATTTTGACCCTGGACAAGCCGGCTGCTCCTGGCGCATTAAAGCGCGCCATTTCCATCGGGATCCCACGATGAAAGCCGTGATGCTGGCGGCCGGCGTCGGCAACCGCCTGTCCAAGGAGAAGCCGGAGCCGCCCAAGGTGTTGCTGCGGTTCGCCGGACGCTCGCTGCTCGAACGCCACGTGGCGCTGTTGAAGCGCCACGGCATCGAAGAGCTGGTGATCGGCGTGGGCTACGAGTCCCACATGGTGGAGGAGGAGATCGCGCGGCTCGGCGCCGGGGGCTTTGCGCGCACCGTGTTCAACCCGCATTTCCGCGAGGGCAGCGGCATCACGCTCGGCACGCTCGCCGACGACTTCGCCGCGGGCGGCGACGTGATGCTGATGGACGGCGACGTGCTGTACGAGGAAGAGGTGCTGGCGCGGCTGGTGCGCTCGCGCCACCGCAACTGCTTCCTGCTCGACCGCGACTTCGAGCCGGGCGACGAGCCGGTGAAGCTGTGCGAGAGGGGCGGGCGGCTGGTCGAGTTCCACAAGAAGGTGCACGGGGCCTTCGACCTGATGGGCGAATCCGTGGGCTTCTTCCGCTTCGATTCCGCCGTGGCGCGCGAGATCATGGGCCATTGCCAGCGCCACATCCGCCAGGGCGAACGGGGGCTGTGGTACGAGGAATCGATCCGCGACGTGCTGGTTGCCTCGCCCGCGGGCCGGTTCGGCTATGAGGACGTGACCGGACTTGCCTGGGTCGAGATCGATTTCCCCGACGACGTGCGCCGCGCAGCCGAGGAAGTCCTGCCGCGCGTGGACGGGGTCAGGGTCTAAGGCCGGTCGGCCTCGCGGGGGCTGTGGATAGCCCCATTTCGGCCATGATCCGGCATTACTTGGCGTCGCGTGGATTCCTTGCCATATTGCCCCTGGGGGTCCGCGCGGCGCCCACGGCCAGAAGGCTTCAAGCGCGCGGACGGACCGCCGAGACGGCCGGAAAGGGCGGGGAACGCGTCCGGCTCGGCCGTTCGGGGGACCGACATCAGAGCAGGAGGAGATTCCGTGATTCGCCACACCCTTGCCGCTGTCGCGGTTGCGGCCGCGCTTCTGTCGCCGCACGCGGCGCGCGCGCAGAACTCCACGACCCTCACCTATGTCGGCATGCTCGGCGACACCCGCATGGGCACGCAGACCTTCACCATCACCGCCACCGGCAAGCCCGATTCCTACGCGATGCAGGGCAAGGTGGACTTGAACTTCAACTACAAGCTGCTGCTGATCAGCTACCACATCATCAACCAGTCCAACTACACCGAGACCTGGGAAGGCGGGAAACTCGTGAGCTTCCGCGGCACCACGCGCGACCGCGACGACAACTACGCGATCGAATACGCGGACGGAAAGGTGACCGCCGCCAAGAACAAGGACAAGCCGCAGGTGCGGGAGGTCCCGCCCACGGTCGCCTCGGCCAGCTTCTGGCTGGAATCGTATTTCATGAAGCAGCCGCACCCCTTCTACATCTCCACCAACAGCGGCAAGGTGAAGACCGCCAAGGCGCCGAAGATGGAGGGCCAGCAGACCGTCACGTTCCGCAACCAGCAGGTCAAGGTGAACTACTGGACCATGGATTTCGACGGCGACAAGTACGAGTTCTGGTACCTCGCGGACTCGGGCCTGCTGCTGAAGCGCGTCGAGCCGAGCGAGGGCGGCAAGGTCACCTTCACGCTGCAATAGGGCGCCGGCCGCGGGCGGGGCGGCGCGGGCCGCAACCGGCCCGGGCGGTTTCGCGCGCCCGGGGCGCGATATTCCGGCCGGGCATGTTGGCGGCGCACAAAAAAATCTGGTAGGGTCCGGCGCGGTCGGCTATCAAGGCCGCCCGGCGGCGGACGGGGCGCCAAGCCCTTGCAATCCGTGTGGTTTTCGGCGGTGGAACGGCGTTGAGGGACGACATGGCGGAGCGCGCCAAGCCGCAGTTGAAGGTGGTCCTGGCACAGCCGCGCGGCTTCTGCGCCGGCGTCGAGCGCGCGATCGAGATCGTCGAGCGGGCGCTCGAAATCTACGGGCCGCCGGTCTACGTGCGCCACGAAATCGTCCACAACAAGCGCGTGGTCGAATCCCTGCGCGCCAAGGGCGCCCAGTTCGTCGAGGAGATCGACCAGATCCCCGACGGCGGCGTGACCGTGTTCAGCGCCCACGGCGTGTCCGAGAAGGTCGAGGGCGAGGCGAAGCTGCGCGACCTGCCGGTGATCGACGCGACCTGCCCGCTGGTCTCCAAGGTGCACAAGGAGGGCCAGCGCTACCACGACAAGGGCTACGAAGTCGTGCTGATCGGCCACGACGGCCATCCCGAGGTCGAGGGCACCATGGGCCGCATCCCGGGCGGCTGCCGCCTGGTTTCGACCGCGCGGGACGTCGAGAACCTGGCGGTGCGCGATCCGCTGAAGCTCGCCTACATCACCCAGACCACGCTCAGCGTCGACGACACGCGCGAGGTGATCGAGGCGCTGAAGCGCCGCTTCCCCGCCATCGTCGGCCCCGACGTGAAGGACATCTGCTACGCCACGCAGAACCGCCAGGCGGCGGTGCGCGAGCTCGCGCGCGACGTGGACGTGCTGCTGGTGGTGGGCGCGCGCAACAGCTCGAACTCGAACCGGCTGCGCGAGATCGGCCACGAGATCGGCGTGCCGAGCTACCTGATCGACGACGCCACGATGCTGAAGCCGGAGTGGCTGGCGAGGGCGCGCTCGGTCGGCGTCACCGCCGGCGCGTCCGCGCCCGAAGAGCTGGTGCAGGAGCTGATCGCCCGGCTCGGCGAGATCGGCGAGATCACGCTGGTAAAGATGAACGGCGTGGAAGAGAACATCCAGTTCAAGCTGCCGCGCGTCCTGGGCGAAGCGGCGGAATGACGGGGCGCAGGCTCTAGCAGCCGGCTGCGGAAGGGTTCGGACGGCCGGGCGGCCTGGCGCCGCCGGGCGCGGCCGGCAGGAAAAGCGAGGGTTAGGTGGGCGTTCCGTTGATCGCGCAGGCCCGGATCGGGGCCTATCTCCTGAAGCAGCGCCTCACGGGCAACGAGCGGTTCCCGCTCGTGCTGATGCTCGAGCCGCTGTTCCGCTGCAACCTCGCCTGCGCCGGCTGCGGCAAGATCGACTATCCCGACGAAATCCTGAACAAGCGCCTGTCGCTGAAGGAATGCCTCGACGCGGTGGACGAGTGCGGCGCGCCCGCGGTCGCGATTCCGGGCGGCGAGCCGCTGCTGCACAAGGAGATCGGCGAGATCGTCGCCGGCATCGTCGAGCGCAAGAAGTTCGTCAGCCTCTGCACCAACGCGCTGCTGTTGGAGAAGAAGCTCCACCTGTTCACCCCCAGCCCGTACCTGACCTTCTCGGTGCACCTCGACGGCGACCAGGGCCAGCACGACAAGTCGGTGTGCCAGGAAGGGACCTACGTGAGGGCGGTGGCGGCGATCCGCGCGGCCAAGGCCAAGGGCTTCCGCGTCGGCATCAACTGCACGCTGTTCGACGGCACCGACGCCAAGCGCATCGCGGACTTCTTCACGTTCGCGAGCGACGAGCTGAAGATCGACGGCATCACCGTCTCGCCGGGCTATGCCTACGAACGCGCGCCCGACCAGCAGCACTTCCTCAACCGCCAGAAGACCAAGAACCTGTTCCGCGACATCTTCCGCCACGGCAAGGGCAAGAAGTGGGTGTTCAGCAACTCGGCGCTGTTCCTCGACTTCCTGGCGGGCAATCAGAAATACGAGTGCGCGCCCTGGGGCATGCCCGCGCGCAACGTGTTCGGCTGGCAGCGGCCCTGCTACCTCTTGGGCGAGGGCTATGCGGCGTCGTTCAAGGAGCTGATGGAAACGACGGACTGGGACCAGTACGGCACCGGCCGGTATCAGAAATGCGCGGACTGCATGGTGCATTGCGGGTACGAGGCCACGGCCGCGATGGACTCGGTCAAGCATCCGCTGAAGACGCTCGCGGTCGCGCTGCGCGGGGTCAGGACCGAGGGCGCGATGGCCGAGGACGTCGACTTGAGCAAGGCGCGGCCGGCCGAGTACGTGTTCGACACGAACGTCCAGAAGTTCATGGCCGACGCCAAGCACCCGCCCAGGGCGTCAGCCAACAAGGACGCCGCGAACGGCAAAAGCCAGGCGGCCTAGAGCCTCGTGCGCCCGGCGGCTGTCGCGCGCGAGCCGCGCGATCGCCGGGACCTCCCAGGGCCTGAGCAGCAGGCGGCCGAGCACGGGAAGCGCGCGCGTTGCGCCGTCCGGCGCCATGCCGGCCAGCGCCGAAGCCGGTATCGCCCGCCCGGCCGGATCCGCGATCACGCGCAGCACGACCAGCGGAACCTCTAGCGCGGCGGCAACGCGGGCGACGCCGTGGCTCTCCATGTCCGCGCACGCCGCGCGCGTCCGCCGGTGCAGCGCCGCCTTGTCCGCGGCGCCAAGGACCGCCCGGTCGCTGCCCAGGAGAACGCCGCCGCTCCACCGCAAATTCGCCGCCGCCAGCGCCCCGGCCAGGCGTTCGCGCAACGCGGCGTCGGCGGGATAGGAGCGGCCGTCCGGCGCGGCGACGGCCTCGGCCAGAACCGCGTCGCCGGGTTCGAGGCCCGGATCGAGCCCGCCGGCAAGCCCAGCGCTGACGAGAAGCTTGGCGCCGCGCGAAACCATGTCGCGCACGGCCGTCTCGGCCCGCGCGGCACTGCCCCCCGCGGCGAAGAACGCGAAGCCGGCGCCCCGCCAGGCCGCCTCGAGCGTGGCGATCTCGCTCTTGAGGCCGGTGACGACGCCGATCAACGAGTTTCAGATTCCGTAGGGCGTGGTCAGCGCGTTGCCGCTGACCAGGTTGCGGTAGCGCGCCAGCGCCCAGAGCGGGAAATAGTGGCTGTAGCCGTGGTACTTGAGGAAGAAGATGCGCGGGAAGCCCACGGCCGTGTACCACTTCTCTTCCCACTGGCTGCCCTTGCGCGGCGCGCGCAGCAGGTAGTCGACGCCGCGCGCCACCTCGGGCGCGTGCAGCTCGCCCGCCGCCATCAGCCCCAGCACCGCCCAGGCGGTCTGCGAGGCGGTCGATTCCCGCCCGCGCACCATGTGGCGCTTGTCCGCCCAGTAGGTGGCGCAGTCCTCGCCCCAGCCGCCGTCCTCGCGCTGGATCGACTTGAGCCACGCCACGGCCTTCCGGATGTAGGGCTGGTTCGGGTCCTCGCCCGCGGCGTTGAGCGCGTGGAGCACCGACCACGTGCCGTAAATGTAGTTCGTGCCCCAGCGGCCGAACCACGATCCGTCCTCTTCCTGCTCGCTTTTCAGGAATTCGAGGGCGCGCTTCAGCGCGGGATGCTCGCGCGGATAGCCGAGCTGCGCCAGCATGCCGAGGCAGCGGGCGGTCACGTCCGAGGTCGGCGGGTCGAGCAGCGCTCCATGATCGGCGAAGGGGATCGAGTTCAGGTAGTACTGCGTGTTGTCCGCGTCGAACGCGCCCCAGCCGCCGTTCCTGCTCTGCATGCCGAGCACCCATTCCGTGGCGCGCTCGATCGCCTGGCGGAAGCGGGGCGAGCCGTTGCGGTCGAGCCCCATCACGGCCGCGGCGGTGTCGTCCACGTCGGGGTAGTAGTCGTTGTTGTACTGGAACGCCCAGCCGCCGGGCCGCACGCTCGGTCGCCACGCGGCGTAGTCGCCCACGGTCTTGAGGATCTGCTTGCTGGCGAGCCAGTCGAAGGCCCGGCCCATCACCTCGCCGTCGCGCTCCTCGCCGGCCTCGATCATGGCGTGGGCGATCAGCGCCGTGTCCCACACCGGCGAGGCGCAGGGCTGCATGTAGGCGGTCTCGCCCGACAGGTCCATGAGCTTCAGCACCGCCTTCCGCGCGGTCGCGACGTCGGGATGGTCGTCGGGATAGCCGAGCGTCTTGAACGCCAGGACGGTGAACACCATCGGCGGAAAGATCGCGCCGATGCCGTCCTCGCCGTTCAGCCGCTCGCCGATGAACTTCATAGCCGCGTCGATCGCCTTGCGCCGCGCCTTGCGCTTCATCAGGAACGGGTCGATCCAGCGGTGCAGCACCTTGTCGAGCCACAGGAAGAACTCGCCCCACAGCCGGCCGGTCGGGTTCACCTGGAACTGCATCTCCCGCTCCGGCGGGATCGTGAACAGCTCCGCGATGTCCGTGCGGGTCGGGTTGGCGGCCCGCGCGCGCAGGGCCATCAGCACGGTCATCGGCACCAGGGTGGTGCGCGACCAGTAGGAGATCTTGCTGATGTGGAACGGGAACCATTTCGGCAAGAGCATCAACTCGACGGGCATGCACGGCACGGCGTGCCAGGGAAGCTGGCCGAACAGCGCCAAATAGAAGCGCGTCAGCACGTTCGATTTGGACGCGCCGCCGTGCTTCAGGATCGCCGCGCGCGCGCGCGCCATGTGCGGCGCGTTCACGTCGTCGCCGACGATCTTGAGCGCCCAGTAGGCCTTCACCGAGGCCGAGATGTTGAACTCGCCGCCGTAATAGAGCGGCCAGCCGCCGTGCCCCTCGTCCTGGGTCTGGCGCAGGTAGTCGGCCATGCGCGCTTCCAGCGCCGGGTTCACGGCGTCGAGAAAATGCTCGTACAGGATGAATTCGGCCGGCATGGTGGCGTCCGGCTCGAGCACGTAGACCCAGTGCCCGTCCTCTTTCTGGCGGCGCTTCAGCCACTCGCGCGCGTCCGCGATGACATCGTCCAGCAACGCGCGGTCCACGTCGGCGGGGCCGGCGGCTGTGCGGAGGTCATCGGATCGGAACGCGGCGGCTGTGCTTCTGGCGGGGGAGCCCTGCACCTGTCCGTATCTCCTCTTGCGCTGCAACATAAGGGGGTGCCTGGAATTTGTCCACCCGGCGGGTTGATTTTCCCGCCAGCGGTAACGCTTTCGTCAGCCCGCGGCGGCGGCGGCGGCGAAGCCCGAGCGGATCGCGCTTTCGATGGTCGCGGGCAGGCCCGTGTCGGTCCAGTCCCCGGCCAGGAACAGGTTGGCCCAGCGCGTGCGCGTCTTGGCGCGGCGCGGAAGCTCGGCGGGAGTCTGGGCGAACGTCGCGCGTTTTTCCTTGACGATGCGGTAGGGCGGCGTCGCGGCCGCGGCGAAGCCCAGCGCGCGCGCGATGTCGGCCCACATGCGCCGGGCGATCGCGGCCTCGTCCTCATCCACCAGCTTCTCGGCGGCGCTGACCGTGACCGAAACCACGTCGCCGCGCAGGAACAGCCACTCGGCCGTGCCGCCCAAGACGCCGATCAGCGGGCTGTCGTAGGGCAGGCGCGGCATTGCGCCCAGGCCGTCGATGCGGAAGTGGCCGTTGACGATGGCGCGGCTTTCGCGCGGCACATCGAGGCCCGGCACCGCGCGCTCGGCCGAGGCCGGCGGCAGCGCCAGGATCACCGGACCGTCGGCCGGCACGTTGTCGCGGCGCGCGAAGTCGAGCGACGCGACGCGGCCGTCCTCGAAATTCAGTCCGTTGAGGCGCCAGCCGAGCCGCAGCGCCGCGCCGCGCGCTTCGAGCCACGCCAGCGCCGGGTCCACGAAGCTCTGCGACAGTCCCTCGCGCGCCACCATCGGCCGGCAGAACCGGCCGCCGCGCAAGACCGTCTCCTTCACCACCGGCCACAGCAACGCCGCCGCCGCCGCCTCGCATTCGGTGTTGAGCGCCGCGACCGCGAGCGGCTGCCAGAAGCGCCGGTAGAGCGGCGTGGAGATATCGAGCGCCTCGACGACGGTCTCGTTCCGCGCCGCCCGCAGCTTGAGCGCGCCGAGGAACTGGCCGATCCCGGCGCCGGGAATGCCGCGCGGCGGCAGCGGAATGCGGCCGAGCAGAGGCCCGTCGCAGAACGCGACCGCCCAGCGCGCGCCGGTCGCCACGTCCACGAACGGAAACGCGGCGCGCGTCGGGCTCGCCATGCTGCCGGCCGATCCGACGGTTTCCAGGAACTCCAGCGCCGCCTGGTTGGCGCTCAGCAGCAGGTGGTTGCCGTTGTCGATGCGCCGGTCCAGCACCGCGTCGTGGTAGGAGCGGCAGCGCCCGCCTGCATGGTCGGCCTGGTCGTAGAGCACGACCCTGCGTCCGGCCCCGGCCAGCTTGACGGCGGCGGCAAGGCCGGCGAGGCCCGCGCCGACAATGTGGACGGCGGTCATGCGCGAGCCGCAGCCCAATTCTTCCCGCCGTCATGGCCGGGCCGTCGAGCGAAGCGAAACGAGTCCTGGCCATCCACGTCGATCACGATTGTGAAAATCGAACGTGGGCCGGCGAGCGCGAACACGCGGGAAACCCAGCCGCGTGCCGACGAGGATGGCCGCGACAAGCGCGGCCATGACGAGCAGGGAAACAGGACGAATGCCCGCAACATCGCCTACAGGACGCCGTAGCGGAAGGCGTACCAGAGCTTCTGCCATTTCGGCACGCGCACCGGCGCATCCAGGTCGCGCCAGCCCCGGCGCGTGAGCTGCTCCAGGATCGCGCGGTAGACGAACATCATCACCACGGCCGGGCGCATCTGCCGGCGCGGGCAGTCGTTCAGCGCCGCCATGGCGTCGGCGAAGCGGCGCCTAGCCAGGGCGGCTAGGTCGTCGCAGACGCGGGGCAGGTTCGAATGCGCGAGCACGGCCTTGGGATCGCGCGTCGTCACGCCATGCTTGTCCAGCAGCTCCGCGGGCAGGTAGAGGCGGCCGCGCGCAGCATCCTCTTTCAGGTCGCGCAGGATGTTGGTGAGCTGCAATGCCTGGCCCAGCGACCACGCCAAGTCCTGTGCGCGCTGGTGCGCGCAGCCGAAGATGCGGATGGAGAGCTGCCCGACCGCGCCCGCCACGCAGGCGCAGTAGTGCTCCAGGCGCTTCAGGTCGGGTCCTTGCATGGTCTCGGACGCGTCGATCTCCATGCCCTCGATCAGCGCGAGGAAGTCCTTCTTCTGCAGGCCGAAGCGCCTGACCGGCCCTAGCAGCGCGCGCATCGTGGCGAAGCCGGGCTTGCCGTCATACAGGCGGTCGATCTCCGCGCGCCAGTTCTTGAGCCGCGCGATCTTCTCGGTGGGCGGCGCCGGATCGTCGGCCACGTCGTCGATCTCGCGGCAATAGGCGTAGACCGCGAACATCGCGTCGCGCTTCTCCTGCGGCAGGACGCGCATGGCGCCGTAGAACGAGGTGCCGGAGCGGCGCGTCACCTCGCGCACATGCTCAAGCGCGGCCGGATCGGCCGCAAAGGCGGTGTCGGATGAAGTCATCGCAAGCAGGCTACGCCGCAGCGCCGGTGGCGACGCGATGGCGTTCCTTGACTGTTGGAAGCTTCTTTACGCGGTCTCCGATGGCGTTCTCGGCGGTGCGCAGTTCGTACAACTGCTGCAAATTCAGCCAGAATTCCGCCGAGGTGCCGAAATAGCGCCCCAGCCGCAGCGCCGTGTCCGCCGTCACCGCACGGCGGCCGTGCAGGATGGCGGTGATGCGATTGGCCGGCACCTTGATGTCGAGCGCGAGCCGACGGGCGGAGATGCCCGCCGCGCCGATCGCGTCCTTCAGGTGCTCGCCGGGATGGGTGGGAGTGCGGGGCATTGCGTGCCTCAATGATAGTCCACGATTTCGACGTTCATCGGCCCAGGCGATCCTTCGGGCCACTCGAAGCAGATGCGCCATTGATCGTTGATCCTGACGCTGAATTGACCTACACGGTCGCCGGTCAGCTTTTCAAGCCGGTGACCGGGAAAATTCGCCACGTCCCGCAGCGACACTGCGGCCTCCAAGCGATCCAACGCGCGTTCTGCTTGCCGCCGAAAAGACTCGAACGGTTTGATCCGCAGCCCGGCGGCGAACTTGCGCGTGCGGGTGTCCCGATAGCCACGGATCATTACCGATGTTGCCGCATATTATGCGTTACGTCAAACGTAAAACCCATTACGGGCTGGGCGCCTGGGCGCGGCCTTTCCACCAGGCGCCGCGGCCGCGGTAGTAGGCCAGCGCCGAGTCGAGCGTCATCAGGTCGTAGAGCACGCCCGCCACGGGCAACAGCAGCCCCAGGACGGGGGGCTGGCGGTAGAGCTGCAAGGTCGGAACGTAGGAGAACGCCATCAGCACCCAGGCGATGGCGCCGAGGCTGGCGGCCAGCGCGCTGCCGTGCCAGGGCTGCGCGAGGGCCAGTAGGGGCGGCGCGAGATAGACGATCAGCATTCCCGCGACGGTTCCCGCGAGCATCAGCGGCGAATAGCCGAGCTGGTCGTAGGCCGAGCGTGCGACCATCCGCCAGACGCCGGCGAGGCCGGCATAGGGCCTGACCGAGCGCACGTCGCGCGACAGGCCCAGCCAGATCGGGCCCTTGGCCTTGAGCGCGCGGGCGAGCGCGCAATCGTCGATCACGGCCGCGCGGATGCTTTCGATGCCGCCGATCGCCTCCAGCGCCGCGCGCCGGACCAGCATGCAGCCCCCGGCCGCGCCCGCGAGCGCATCGGTGCGGTCGTTGACGCGCGGGAACGGATAGAGCTTCTGGAAGAAATAGACGAAGGCGGGGATCAGCAGCCGCTCCCATGCCGACGTGCAGTGCAGCAGCGCCATCACCGAGGTGAGGTCGAGCTTGTTCGCTTCGGCGCGGGCCACCAGCGCGCGCAGGACGCCCGGCGCGTGCTGGATGTCGGCGTCGGTGAGCCATAGATAGGTCGCAGCCGGCGCGGTATCGCGGGCGCGCGCGACGCCCTGACTCATGGCCCAGACCTTGCCGGTCCAGCCCTGGGGCAATTGGGCGCCGTCGACCACGGTCAGGCGCGCGCCGTTCGCATGCGACGCTGCCAGGCGCCGGGCCGCGTCGCCGGTGCCGTCGCCGCTGCCGTCGTCCACCAGCACCACGCCGAAGCGGCCGGGATAGTCCTGGTCCAGCAGCGAGCCGATGCTGCGCTCGATCACGTCGGCCTCGTCGCGCGCCGGCACCACGGCGACGACCTCGGGCCAGCGCGCGGGCGGGGCGGGCTGGCCGGAATCCAGGCGCTGGTCGCAGCGCCAGAAGCGCGCGCGGAACGCGACCAGATAGATCCAGGCCGCCAGCGACAGGGCGGCGAGGGCGCTGAAAAGAACGCTCATGGGCTGACCGCGGTCCTCGTTTCCGAAAAGTCCGAAACGAGAATCGATGTTAACCGATCTTGGGGACCTCGTGCCGCGCTTATCCTGACACGAGGTCCGCGTAAACTAAACGCGGCCCCTACACGCGGAACTTGTATTCCTTGCCGGGCGCGCGCTCGATGTCGGGCGGGAAGTTCTTGCGCTTGTCCGCGTAGTACCGCACGCGGTGGTCGCCGTGCTTCAGCGCGTTGTAGGTGATGTACAGCACCCGGCGCGGCTTGTCGGTGCGGTTCTCCTTCGAGCCGTGCGGGGCGAAGCTGTCGAAATACATCACGTCGCCCGGCTTGGTCGGGTACGGAACGAAGTTCATGTCCTTCATGTCCTTGTCGGTGAGCGGCGTCCATTCGCCGCCGACCAGGCCCTTCTTGTGGTGGCCCGCCGCGAGTTCCAGGCACCCGTTCTCGATGGTCTGCTCGTCGATGGTGACCAGCGCCGTGATGAACAGCGGCGCGTAGTTCCACCAGCCCGCCTGCTGGTCCTGGTGCGGCTTGAAGCCGTCGCCGCCCGGCAGCTTGAAATTGATCTTTTCCTTGAACAGCACGGCGCGCTCGCCGAACAGCTGCTCGACCGCGCCCAGCATGCGCGGGTCGGTGAACACGCGCTGGAAGCCCTCGTGGTAGGGCACGAAGTTCTCGATCCGCTGCAACACGCGCTTGCCCGGCTCGCGCAGGCTGTCCTCGTAGTACGCCATGTGGCGGCCCGGGACTTCCTTCCAGGCCTGCACCTCGGCGGTCCATTTCGTGATGTCGCGCGTCTCGGCGGGTGAGAAGGCGGCGGGCACGTAGAGGAAGCCGTCGCGGTTGAAGTCGGCGATCTGGGCCGGGGACAGGAAGCCGCGCGCGGCGGTCTTGGTGGCGATCGAGGAGGACATTCGGCAAGCCTCTGTTGGGGACGCGAAAAAGCGCCCGACCATGCCCGGCCGGCCGGCCGTTGGCAAGGGCACGATGGTCGCAGGCGGAAGGCCGATTCAGCTATTTGAACCAGACGCGCGCCACGCCCCTGACGCCGCAGACCAGGAACTGCGGCTTGGTCAGCTCCACGCGCTCGGCGATCGGGTCGCGGGCGCGCAGCTCGGCGGCGAGCTTGTCGGCGATCTCCACGATCACCGCCGATTCCATCGCCAAGTGCCGGCTCTTGAGCGCGAAGGGCAGGCGGCGCGCTTCTTTCATCAATTCCGCGGTCGCGCCGAGGCAGAGATCGAGCACCTTGCGCATCCCCGGAACCAGCGCGGGCCGGTCGAGGTCCTCGACGCCCACGCCGTTCGCGCGCATCCAGTCTTGCGGCAGATAGACGCGGTCGAGGTTGCGGTAGTCCGCCTGGCAGTCCTGGAGGTGGTTCAGCACCTGGAGCGCGTCGCACAGCGCGTCGGAATAGGGCCAGGCCGCGCGGTCCTCGCCGTGCAGGTCGAGCAGATAGCGCCCGACGGGCGAGGCCGAGAGGCGGCAATAGCCGTAGCGCAGGTCGTCCCAGTCCTTATAGCGCAGATAGGTGGCGTCGCGCTTGAAGGCATGCAGCAGGTCGCGGCAATGGTCGGTGGTGACGCCGCACTCGATCAGGCTTTGGCGGATGCGCCACGGCTTCTCCAGGCCGGGCTCGACCGGCCGGCGGCCCAGCAGCACGTCCTCGAACGCGTCGAGCCGACGGATTTTCTCCTGCGCCGGCAGCACGGGGCTGTCGCCGATGTCGTCGGCCGCGCGCGCGAAGGCATAGAACACCGCGACGTGCGGCCTAAGACGCCTGGGCAGGAGGAACGAGCCGACCGGAAAATTCTCCTGCCCGGTTCCTTTGCCCGAGGGCGCCTCGAACTGCGGCGCGGCGTTGACGGTCATGGGCGTGTTTTAGGCGCGGCCCGCGGGCTTGCCAAGCCTACCGGCCCGCCGGCGCGTCGGGGTGCGTGTCCAGGCCCGAGACGCGCCAGAACATCAGCAGGCCGAGGCCGAGCCACACCAGCTCGCGCCCGCGCCGCACGAACGCCACGGCGAGGCCCAGCGGCGGCGCGCCGGTAATGGCGCCCAGTGCCAGCATGAACGTGCCTTCCTGCGCACCCAGGCTCATCGGGATGAAGAACGTGCCGGCGCGCACGAGCTGCGCCAGGGCCTCGACCGCGATCGCGTCGGCGAAATCGAGCGGCCGGCCGAAGAACGCCGTCACGACCATCAGCTCCACTGCGCCCAACAGCCAATTGCCGGTCGACAGCAGCACCGCGGGAAAGAAGCGCGGGAGGTGGAGCGAGTAGAACTCCATCAACTGCCGGTCCATGTCGTAGATCGCCTCGAGCCAGCGCTTCAGCCGTTCGCCATGGCGACCGCGCCCGAGCCAGCCGCCCGCGCGGGTCGCGAGCTGGTAGCGCTGCACCGCCACCATGAGCGCGATCGCCACGCTGAAGCCGAGCAGGCCCGCGCCCGCCACCAGCTTCATGGTCCGCGGCAGGTCCTCGGAGGCGAGCATGAGGGCGAAGCCGGTGGAGAGGAACAGCACCAGGCCCACCATCATGCAGGTCTTGCTCAGGACCAGCGACGCCGCGCCGTCGCGCAGCGCGATCCCGAAATAGCGCCGGAGCATCAGCGCCTTCACCGGCTCGCCGCCCACAGAGCCGAGCGGCGTCGCGTTGTTCACCGCCTCGCCGATCAGCTTGATCTGGAACAGCCGGACGAGCCACGCGAGGTTGGGCTTGCGCGTGGCGAAGGTCAGCAGCCACACGCACGTGTCCAGCAGGAAGGCGAGAAGATAGATCGCAAGGACCGCCGCGGCGCCGGCGACGCCGAGCTGCGCGAGGCGCGCGCCGACCTGCCCCAGGTCGGTGTGCGCCACGACCATGCCCAATAGGGCGAGGCCGAGGGCGACGAAGGCGAAGCGAAACGTGCGCGGCACGGGCGTCGGCGGTCCTTGGAAAGATGGCCGGCCGGTGCGCCCGGCCGAAACGGCGGCTATCCATACACGCCGCCGGCCTTGCGAGGGAAGGGTTGACAAGCCCCGGGCTTTGGATTCTAAACGGCGCGGGCTGATTCGGATGGAAGGGGTCGCGGGTTAACCCGGGCGCTGGCGCGCCCGCTTTGGAGGTTCGCGATGCCGCCCTTCACCACCGCCATGGTGCTGATCTGCGCGCTGTCCACGCCGCCGCAGAACTGCAACCGGGACAACGCGCTGCACTACACCGAAATCCCGTTCACCTGCTCGATCGACGACCCGAAGCTGCATCCCGCGCCGATCCTGAAGGCCGCGGATTCCGACCCGATCCGCCCGCCCACCTATTACGTGAAGACTACCTGCACGCCGCCGAAGAAGTAGCGGCGCGCGGGCGATCAGACGTGATGTTCGCGCACGCCCCGGATGAAGGCGGCGGCCCAATAGACCTGCGCCCCCACGGCTGCCGGCGGCAGCACCGCCCATGACCAGCCCGCGAGCGCCAACGCCAGCAGGATGAAGCAGAAATCGGCGCGCGCGAGCTCGCGGAACGCGTAGCCGAGCGTGTCGAGAAGCCGCTTTGGCTCGGCGCGGGGCGGCGCCGGCGCGTCCATCCTGTCCTTGGCGCCGCCGCGCAGGTCCAGGAACACGCCGAGGAAGTAGTTGATCGTCCCGCCCGCGGCGCCGGCGGCGCCGAGCCAGAACCACCAGCGCGATCCCCAGGCCGCCTCGGCGCCCAGTCCCAGGCCCAGGAACAGCGCGGCGTGCCCCACCCAATCGACGAACGTGTCGTAGTGATGGCCGAAGCGGCTGCCGAGGCCCTTGGCGCGCGCGATCTCGCCGTCGCAGTTGTCGAGCACGTAGTAGGCGGCGATCAGCAAGCCGCCCGCGATCTGCGCGCCGCGGCCGGGATAGGCGAAGCACCACGCGCCGGCGAGCGCGCAGGCGAGCGAAACCGTGGTGATCTGGTTGGGCGTGACGGGCAGGCGCATCAATCTGCGCGACACCCGCACCGAGAGGTGCCGCACCAGCGGAAACAAGCGCCGCGGCGCGGCCAGCGGATCGGCGGCGGGCGCCATCGGATTATTTCGCGGGGGCGGCGGCGCTCTGCGCGGCCCGCCGCGCACGCAGCTGGTGGCGCAGCGCCAACAGCGCCGGCAGCACCACCAGCGTCACGATGAGGTTGAGCGCGATGCCGATGGTCAGCAGCAGCCCCATGCTGAACACGCCGCGATGGTCCGAGAGCATCAGCGTGCCGAACGAGGAGATCGTCGTCAGCGCGCTGACGATCACGGCGCGCGGGGTGCTGGTCTCGAGCACCGAGCGGTCGGCGCCGATCTCGCGGTCGCGCAACACCAGATGGATGCCGCTGGCGACGCCGAGGCCCACCAGCAACGGCAGCACCACGATATTGGCGAAGTTGAAGTCCATGCCCAGCAGGACGGCGGATGCCGCGGTCAGAATCCCGGCCAGGCACAGCGGCAGCAGCACCAAAAGGCTGTCGCGCCAGTTGCCGAGCAGGACCAGCAACACGCCGATGATGCCGACCAGCGCCAAGGTCGCGGCGACATGGAAGGCGTGGATCACGGCCTTGCCGGCCATCACCACCGTGACCGCCGTGCCGGTGGCGCGCGGCTCATAGTGCAGGATCAGGCGCACGAAGCGCCGCAGATCGTCGATGTCGATTAACTTCTGCTTGGGGAACACCTGAACGCGCGCGCGGCCGTCCGGCGCGATCTGCCGCTCGCGGATGTCCTCTGGGATGTCGCCGAGCGCGACCGGCCCGGCGCCCATCGCCTCGCGCAGGGTCTCGAGCCGCGCGGGCAGGGCGCCGACCAGCCGGCGCTCCAGCTCCGCTAGGCCCGCGGCCGAGGTATCCTGCTTCGCGAGCGCGGCACGGAGGCGCCAGATCGCGCGGCGCAGGTCGGGCGGCACATCGCGGGTCGAAAGCGCATCGAGGCGCTCGCGCAGCGAGTTCAGGGACTGGCGCCGCTCCGCCGCGGAGGGCGTGGGCTTGCGTTCGACGGGCGCCAGCAGCGGCGTCAGGAACAGCGCCATGTCCTCGATGATCGCGAGCTTCGCCCCCTGGTCCTTCGGCACGAACTTGCTGAGGGTCAGCACCGAGTCCACGGCGTCGAGCTTCTCCAGCCGCGCGGCGATCCGGTCGGCTTCCTGCAGGTCATTGGCCAGGATCACCAGGTCGTAGGGCCCGAAGGTGCTGTCGGCGGCGAGGTCGAAGATCGCCTGCACCGATTCCGCCTCCGGGTCCTTCATCTTCAGCGGGTCTGCGTCGAAGCGCGCGAACGGGATCAGCGCCAGGCCGGCGAGACAGAACAGCACCGCGGCGGCGACGATCTGGCGCGGCCAATGCTCGACGATGCCTTCGATCACGGGCTTGGCGGGCGGCGCGGCCGGGCGCGCCTTGAGCTTCAGCGGCAACAGCGACAGGATCGCCGGCAGCAGCGTCAGGTTCACGACCAGCGCCACGAACATGCCGACGCCGGCGATCAGCCCGAGCTCGGCCACGCCGCGGTAGCTCGTGGGCAGGAACGAGAAGAAGCTGATCGCGGCCGTAATCGCGCACAGCGTCAGCGCCCCGCCGTTGCCGCGGCCGGTGCGGACCAGCGCGTCGAACCGCGCGCGGCCCTGCGCCAGCTCCTCCTTGAAGCGCAGCGTGAAATGCGCGCCGAAATCGTCGCTGAGGCCGATGAACAGCACGGCGAACGCGACCGACAGCAGGTTCAGGGAACCGATCGCCACGGTCGCGAACCACGTGGTGATCGCCAGACCCACGGTGAGGCACGCGGCCGTGGTCACGACCAGCAGCACCGATTGCAGGCCGAAATAGAGCAGCACCACGACCGTGATGAACGAAAGGACGCTGATCCAGCCCATCTGCTGGCGGATCGAGCCCAGCTCGTCCTGCGCCAGCGCGGCCGAGCCGGTGAGCCGCATGCGGATGCCGTGCTTGCCGTCCCATTTCTGCTGCACCGCGAATTCGCGCAGCGCGTCGACCGCGTCGCCGGCGGGCAAAAGCGAGCTGAAATCGACCGCCGGCTGGATCAGGATCAGGTGCTTGAGTTCCGACGGCTTGGCGTCGCGCCCCAGCATGATCTCGCGCCACGACAGCGGCTTCGGCTCGCCCTTGGCCTGCGCCTCGACCGCCGTGGCGATGCGGTTCAAGGCGTCGTTCATGTCCACGGGCGGCTTGTTGCCTTTCAGCAGGTCGTCGAACGCCAGGTTCAGCATGTCGACCATGCCGCGCAGCGACGGGTCCTGGTTGAGCGAGCCCAGCACCGGCTGCGCCGCCGCGAGCTTGTCGGCGAGGTCGGTCAACTCCTGGACGTTGAGGTAGAGCAGCCCGTTGCGGTGGAAGAACGGCAGGCCGTCGGGGTCGTAGATCGTCTTGAACAGCTTCGGCCGCTCGCGCATGAAGGCGATGACCTGCTTGGCCGCGTCGTCGGCCATGTCGGGCGTGGCCGCGTCGATGACGATCAGGATGTTGTCGGAGAATTGCGGGAACGCCTTGCTGACGGCGTCGGAGCGGAGCTGCCAGTCGAGCTTGCGCGAGAGCATCCCCGCCGTGTCCACGTTCATGCCGAGGTAGTTGACGGCGTGCCACGTGCCGTACGTCGCCGCGCCCAGGAACAAGGCGATCACCAGCCACCGGAACCGGCACGCCATGCCCACCCAGCGGCCGAGGAACTCGCCGTAGGCGTCCTCGGCGGCGACCACCGACCGCAGGTACCACGCCCGCAGCGCGTTCACGGCGCGTTCCTCGGAGTCCGTGGCGGCGGGCCGTAGCGCAGGCCCGGGGAGGGTCGATGGGTCATTGCCTGATGGCGCCGTCGATGTGGCAAGCGCCGAGGCTTATAGCGAAGGGGTTGCGGCCCGGCAACCGGGGCAAGCGGCGCCGCTCATGCCGCGGCTTTGAGCCGCGCGAAGCCGCGCTCCAGGTCCGCGATCAGGTCGCGCGGATCCTCGAGTCCGGCATGGATGCGCACCGCCGGCCCCGGCGCGGCCCACTTGGTGGCGGTGCGGATGCCCTCGAGGTGCGACGGCAGGATCAGGCTTTCGTAGCCGCCCCAGGACGCGCCCATGCCGTAGAGCTCGAGGCCGTCGAGCATCGCGGCGAGCGCCTTGCTCGAGCACGGCTTCAGCACCACGCCGAACAGGCCCGAGGCGCCGGTCATGTCGCGCTTCCAGATCGCGTGGCCGGGATCCTGCGGCAGGGCGGGGTACATCACGCGCTCGACTTCGGGGCGCGTTTGCAGCCAGCGCGCCAGCTCAAGCGCGTTCCTTTGGTGCCGCTCCAGGCGCACCGACAGCGTGCGCAGGCCCCGGAGGCCCAGGTACACGTCGTCCGGCGCCGCGCTGAAGCCGAGCTGCGCCACGGCGTTGCGCACGGTCAGGTACGTCTCCTCGGTGCAGTCGATGAGCCCGAGCATCGCGTCGGAATGGCCGACCACGTACTTGGTCGCGGCGTGCACAGCCACGTCCACGCCCAGCTTGAACGGCTTGCAGTAGAGCGGCGTGGCCCAGGTGTTGTCCATCAGCACCTTGGCGCCGCGGGCGTGCGCCGCCTTGGCGATGGCCGGTATGTCCGCCATCTCGAAGGTGTGCGAGCCGGGCGCCTCGGTGAACACGACCCTGGTTTCGGGCCGCATCAGCCCGGCGATGCCCGCGCCGATCGCCGGATCGAAATACGTGACCGCCACGCCGAAGCGCTTCAGCACCTCGTCGCAGTGCTTGCGCGTCGGGGCGTAGGCGTTGTCGATCACAAGAATGTGGTCGCCGGTTCTGACGAAGCCCATGATCGCCCCGACGATCGCCGCCAGGCCCGAGGGAACCGCGATCGCGCGCCAGCCGCCCTCGAGCCGCGCGAACGCCTCTTCCAGGGCGGTCGTCGTGGGCGTGCCGTGCCGCCCGTAGGTGTAGGTGAAAAAGCGCCGCTTCTGTGCCTGTTCCATCGCCTCGACGGTCGGAAAGGTGATGGTCGAGGCGTGATAGACCGGCGGATTGATGATGCCGTGGTGGGCGCGGGGATCGCGGCCCGCGTGGGCCAGGATCGTGTCGTCTTTCGCATCGTCGCGCAGGGACATGATGGGTCCGCTCTCGGCTGTTCGGCGATTTGGCGGTGCAACAAATACAGGCGCAGCGCCCGCAAAGCCAGCGCACCGGCGGGCGAATGCAGCGACGACGCGCCGGGCCGCGCAGGGGGCGCCGCGCGCCTGATATTCCACGCCGCCCCGGCCCGCCCTGGCTTGATTCACCGCAAGATTTCGCGTCAAATTGCTCCAGGGAGCCGTCGGCCGGGGGGACGGGGCGCCTGTGAGGGGGCCTGTTTCCAACTCCGCCGGTGGACCGATCCCGTCCAAGCGGGCGGGATCCCACGACAATCATCACAGGGATGCGATCGACATGAAAAAGATCAGTCTTATCGTCGCCGGGACGGCCCTCGTCGCGCTGGCGGCCGGGGGAGCCCAGGCGCAACAGACGCTGGACACGGTGAAGAAGCGCGGCCAGGTGATCTGCGGCGTCAGCCAGAGCCTGCCGGGCTTCGCCAATCCCGACGCGCAGGGCAACTGGGCCGGCTTCGACGTCGAGATGTGCCGGGCGGTGGCCGTGGCGGTCTTCGCGGATCCGAAGCGCGTCAAGTTCGTGCCGACGACCGCGAAGGAACGCTTCACCGCCCTGCAGTCGGGCGAGGTGGACCTGCTGGCGCGCAACACGACCTGGACCATGAGCCGCGACGTGCAGCTCGGGTTCGACTTCGTGGGCGTGAACTTCTACGACGGCCAGGGCTTCATGGTGCCGAAGAAGCTGAACGTGAAGAGCGCCAAGGAGCTGAAGGGCGCCACGGTGTGCACCCAGACCGGCACGACCACCGAGCTCAACCTCGCCGACTTCTTCAAGGCGAACAACATGCAGTACAAGGTGGTTTCGTTCGAGAAGAACGACGAGGTGCTGGCGGCGTACGACTCGGGCCGCTGCGACGTGTTCACGACCGACCGCTCGGGCCTCGCGGCCGACCGCACCAAGCTCAAGGTGCCGAACGACCACGTGATCCTGCCCGAGGTGATCTCGAAGGAGCCCCTGGGGCCGCTGGTCCGCCACGGCGACAACAACTGGGGCGACGTGGTGCGCTGGGCGTTCTACGCCATGGTCAACGCCGAGGAGCTGGGCGTGACCTCGAAGAACGTCGACCAGATGAAGGCCTCGACCAACCCCGAGATCAAGCGCCTGCTGGGCGTCGAGGGCGACTTCGGCAAGCAGCTCGGCGTCGACAACGCCTGGGCCTTCAACATCATCAAGATGGTGGGCAACTACGGCGAGTCGTACGAGCGCAACGTCGGTCCCAGCACGCCGATCGGCCTGGCCCGCGGCGTGAACGACCTGTGGACCAAGGGCGGTCTGCAATACGCGCCGCCGATCCGCTAGGCCGGCTCCGCGCATAGCCGGAAACGAACAACGATAAGCCCACGCCCTTCGGGACGCGGCCTGCAAGCCTGACGGCATGCGGGCCGCGTTCCGGGGCGAAGGGTGTTAAGGACCAGGGTGGACGTACAACCGCCTGGACGGCCCGGGACGGGGAGAAATTGATGGCGGTCGACGTCAAGGACGCGACGGGCGCCTCCGGCACGCCGATTTGGCTGGATGCGCGGTATCGGGCGATCTTCTTCCAGATCGCGCTTTTGGTCCTGGTCGTCGGTTTCGGCGCCTACATCTTCCACAACACCTATCGCAACCTGGAAACCCGGGGCATCGCCTCGGGCTTCGCGTTTCTCGGCACCACGGCGGGATTCGACATCATCATGCACCTCGTGCCGTACTCGCGCGAGGCGAGCTACGGCCAGGCGCTGCTGGTGGGGCTGATGAACACGCTGGTCGTGGCCGCGATCGGCATCGTGCTGGCCACGATCGTGGGCTTCACGGTCGGCGTGGCGCGGCTGTCGCGCAACTGGCTGGTCGCCAGGCTCGCCGCCGTCTACATCGAGGTGATCCGCAACGTCCCGCTGCTGCTGCAGATCATTTTCTGGTACCAGGTCCTGGGCAAATCGACGCCCAACCCGCGCCAGAGCGTGACGATCGGCGAAGCGATCTTCCTGAGCAATCGCGGCCTGTACATGCCGGCGCCGGTGCCGGAACCGGGCTTTCAGTTCGTGCCGATCGCATTCGTCGCGGGGATCGTCGGCGCCGTGGCCATGGCGCGCTGGGCCAAGAAGCGGCAAGAGGCAACCGGCCGGCAGTTCCCGACGATCTCGGCCTCGCTGGGCCTGATCCTGGGGCTGCCGATCCTCGCGCTGCTGGTCACGGGCATTCCGTTCCACTGGGACTACCCGGTGCTCCAGGGGTTCAACTTCGAAGGCGGCATGGTGCTGATTCCCGAGTTCATCTCGCTCTCCTTCGCCCTGGTGGTCTATACCGGCGCGTTCATCGCCGAAAACGTGCGCGCCGGCATCATGGCGGTCAGCCACGGCCAGACCGAGGCGGCCTACGCGGTGGGCCTCAGGCCGGGACCGACCCTGCGCCTGGTGGTCATCCCGCAGGCGATGCGCGTCATCATCCCGCCGCTGACCAGCCAGTATCTGAACCTGACCAAGAACTCGTCGCTCGCCACCGCCATCGCCTATCCCGACCTGGTCGCGGTGTTCGCGGGTACGGTCTTGAACCAGACCGGCCAGGCGATCGAATGCATCGCCATCACCATGGCGGTGTACCTGACCACCAGCCTCAGCACCTCGATCTTCATGAACTGGTTCAACCGCAAGATGGCGTTGACCGAGCGTTGACATGACGACCGCCGTCGATACCGGCCGAAAGGCCGACCTGCCCCCGCCCGCCGCCACGGTCGGCGTGATCGGGTGGCTGCGCGAGAATCTGTTCTCGTCGTGGTTCAACACGCTGCTGACGGTCGCCGCCGTCTATCTCCTATACGTTTCGATCCCGCCGCTGATGCAATGGGCGCTTTTCGACGCGATCTGGACCGGCAACGAGGCCAAGGATTGCAAGCTGCCGGACGGCGAACGCAAGGACGGCGCCTGCTGGATTTACGTGCGGGCCTGGATCGGCGGCTTCATGTACGGCCTCTACCCGTACGACCTGCGCTGGCGCGTGGACCTGGCCGGGGTGCTGGTGGTGCTGATGTTCGCGCCGCTGGCGATCAGGAAGCTGCCGTACAAGAATTGGTACGGGGTGGCGGTCATCCTGCTTTACCCTTTGGTCGCCTACTTCATGTTCCGGGGGTTCATCGATTTCACGCCGGACAACCCGTTGAGCCATACGCACCCCTGGCGCACGGTCGAGACGGCGAAGTGGGGCGGGCTGGCGCTGACGCTGCTGATCGCCTCGGTCGGCATCATCGCCTCGCTGCCGCTGGGGATCCTGTTGGCGCTCGGGCGGCGCTCGCACATGCCGATCGTCAGCACGTTCAGCGTCCTGTTCATCGAGTTGTGGCGCGGCGTGCCGCTGATCACCGTGCTGTTTATGTCGTCGGTGATGCTGCCCCTGTTCCTGCCGGCGGGCGTGAACTTCGACAAGCTGCTGCGCGCGCTGATCGGCGTGACGCTGTTCTCGGCCGCCTACATGGCCGAGGTGGTGCGCGGAGGCCTGCAAGCGATCCCCAAGGGCCAATACGAGGCCGCGCAGGCCATCGGCCTCAACTACGTCCGCATGATGGCGCTGGTGGTGCTGCCCCAGGCGCTGCGCTACGTGATCCCCAGCATCGTCAACACCTTCATCGGCCTGTTCAAGGACACCACGCTGGTGGCGATCATCGGCATGTTCGACTTCCTGGGCGCGGTGCAGCTCGGCAACGCCGATCCGAAATGGCTGGGGTTCACGGTCGAGGGCTACGTGTTCGCCGCGGCGATCTATTTCCTGTGCTGCTTCTCGATGTCGCGCTACAGCCTGCATCTCGAGCGCAAGCTGCACACCGGCCACAAGAAACGCTAGACCGGAGCGAACCCATGACCGCCTCCGCCAAGCCGCTGAAAAGCGCGAAGTCCGACGAAGTCGCGATCCAGATCGCCGGGATGCACAAGTGGTACGGCGAGTTCCACGTGCTGAAGGACATCAACCTGACGGTCTACAAGGGCGAGCGCATCGTCGTCTGCGGCCCGTCGGGCTCCGGCAAGTCCACCATGATCCGCTGCATCAACCGCCTGGAAGAGCACCAGAAGGGCTCGATCGTGGTGGACGGCGTGGAGCTCACCAACAACGTCAAGAACATCGACGCCATCCGCCGCGAGGTCGGCATGGTGTTCCAGCACTTCAACCTGTTCCCGCACCTGACGGTGCTGGAGAACTGCACGCTGGGGCCGATCTGGGTGAAGAAAATGCCCAAGAAAGAGGCGGAGGAGGCGGCGATGAAATACCTCACCCGCGTGCGCATCCCCGAGCAGGCGCTGAAATACCCGGGCCAGCTCTCGGGCGGCCAGCAGCAGCGCGTGGCGATCGCGCGGTCCTTGTGCATGAACCCCAAGATCATGCTGTTCGACGAGCCGACCTCGGCGCTCGACCCCGAGATGATCAAGGAGGTGCTCGACGTCATGGTCAACCTCGCGGAAGAGGGCATGACCATGCTGGTGGTGACGCACGAGATGGGCTTCGCGCGCACCGTCGCCAACCGCATCATCTTCATGGACATGGGCGAGATCGTCGAGCAGAACGAGCCCAAGGAATTCTTCGCCAACCCGAAGTCGGAACGCACCAAGCTGTTCCTGAGCCAGATCCTGCACCACTGAGCGCGGCGCGCTCGGCCCTATTTCGGCATCTCGCCCGTGAGCGTCCCGAGGAACGCGACCAGCGCCCGCTTGTCCTCGGGCGAAAGGCGCAAGGGAAACAGCCACTCCGCCTTGTTGGGCGCGTCGCCGCCGCCCTTGTCGTAGAACTCCACGACCTCCTCCAGCGTCCCGAGCGAGCCGTCGTGCATGTAGGGCGCGGTCAGCGCCACGTTGCGCAACCCCGGCGTGCGGAACTTGCCGCGGTCCTGCTCGTCGCCGGTCGCCTCGAAGCGCCCGGGATCGGCGAGCCCGCCGCCGGCGCCCGCGCCCAGCGCGTGGAACTTGCCGTCGCTGAACAGCGCGTGGCCGTCCTCGACGGTGTGGCATTGGGCGCAGCCCGCGCGGAACAGGAACAGAAGGGCGCCGCGGCGCTCTTCGTCGTCGACGGCCGTGCGGTCGCCGCCGAACCACCAGCGGTCGAAGCGGGAATTGCCCGAGACCAGCGTGCGCGCGAACGCCGCGATCGCCTGGGCCACGGTCTCCTTGCCCGGCCCCCGGCCGGCGAAGGCGCGCTCGAACAGCCCGGCATAGTCCGGCAGCGCCGCGATCCGCCCGACCGCGGCGTCCACCGACGGGTTCGCCATCTCCTCGGGGTTTAGCAGCGGCCCCCAGGCGAGCGCCTCGAGCGACGGCAGCGCCCCGTTCCACAGCAGCGCCGGCTGGAATGCGGCGTTGAGCACCGTCGGCGCGTTGCGCTTGAGCGGCCGGCCGTCCCTGCCGCGGTGCGTCGGCCGATCGGCGGTCGTGAAGGCTTGCGCGGGGTCGTGGCAGGTGGCGCAGGCCATCGCGCCGTCGGCCGAAAGCCGCTTGTCCAGAAACAGCTTCCGCCCCAGTTCGATTTTCGCCGCGCTCGGGCGGTTGTCGGCGGGCCAAGGCACCGGCGGCAGGCCCAGCGCCGACGGGTCGGCGGCCCAGGCCGGCGTCCGGCACAGCGCTAAGACCGCCAGGATGAAGACGCCGCGCGTCATCGGTTGGGCTGCGGGCCTTGCGGCGCGAGGCCGAGCGGCCGCGGGTCGTCGAACTCCTTCACGCGCCGGTCGTAGGGCACGAACCCGGCGCGCTGGTACAGCGACAGCGCCTTGGGATGGTCCATGTCGCAGGTGTTCACCCACACGCGCTTGGGCGCCGGCGGGCCGGTCCAGGCGATTTCGATCGCCTGGTCCAGAAGATACGGCCCCAAGCGCTGACCGATGAACTCGGGCATCAGGGCGAAATAGGCGAGCTCCACGATGTCGCCTTGCCGGCGGTCGATCTCGAAATAGCCGGCCGGCGTGCCCTCGACGTACAGCACGTAGGTTTCGTATTTCGGGTCGTGCACGATGGCGCCGAGCGCCGCGTCGCTCAGCTGCCGACGCTCGTACCACCACCAGGGCCAGCCCGCGGTGTCGTAGAGGAAGCGCGAGAACGCGACCGTGGGCTTGTCCGCGCGCATCAGCGCGATGCGCCGGCCCGCGGGCGCCGGCGCGGGCGGGCGCGTCGGCCGCTCCAGCATCTCGAGATAGGTGATGACGGTGGTGAGCTTCTCCGCGGTCACGGCGTCAGCGGCCTGCCGTCGAGCCAGCGCGCCATCAGCACGCGGTCCTGCACGCCGTAGCCCAGGGCTTCGTAGAATCCCACCGCCTGGGCGTTGCCGGCGCGGACGATGAGCTGCGACTTGGCGATGCCGCGCTTGCGCAGCCAGTCCTCGCCGGCGGCGACGATGCGCCGGCCCAGGCCCGATTTCCGCAGGGCCGGCGCGACGGCGACATAGTAGAACCAGCCGCGGTGTCCGTCGTCGCCCACCAGCGCCGATCCCACGATCTTTCCGCCGCCGGCCTCGGCCACGAGTATCTCCGCGCAGCCCGAGTTGCGCGCGTGGGCGATGTCGGCGCGCGGGTCGTTCCAGGGCCGCGTCAGGCCGCACTCCTCCCACAACCGCACCACCTGCGCGATATCGGCGTCGCGCAGCGGGCGGATGGTTTCGCTCATGGCCCCGTGACCACGGGCGTGTCCTTGCGGCCGCCCCATTCGCTCCACGAGCCGTCGTACACCGCCACGTCGTCGCGGCCCAGCAGATAGAGCCCGAGGGCCAACACGCAGGCCGACACGCCCGAGCCGCAGCTCGTGCAGATGGGTCTGGCGAGATCCACGCCCGCGGCTTGGAACCGCGCCGCGAGCGTGTCGGCAGGCAGGAACGTCTTGCTGACCGGGTCGAGCAGATCGGCATAGGGAACGTTGACCGCGCCGGGCATGTGCCCGCCGCGCAGGCCCGCGCGCGGTTCGGGATCGACGCCCTTGAAGCGCCCCGCGCTGCGCGCGTCCACGACCTGCTCGCCCTTGCGTTCGAGCGCGGCCTTCACCTGCATCAAGTTGCGCACCAGGGCCGGGTCGAACCGGGCGGTGAAGTGCCGCTCCGCCGGTGCCGCGGCCGTGCCGACCACCTGGCGGCCCTCCTTGATCCATTTCGGCAGGCCGCCGTCCAACACCGCGACGTTCCTGTGCCCGAAGATGCGGAACATCCACCACACCCGCGCCGCGCTCATCAGCCCGTGCGTGTCGTAGGCGACGATGCGCGCGGCATCGCCGAGGCCGAGCTTGCGCACCTTGGCGGCGAACTGCTCGGGCGGGGGCAGCATGTGGGGCAGGGGGTTGGCCTTGTCGGCGATCTCGTCGATGTCGAAGAACACCGCGCCGGGGATGTGGCGCTCGGCGAACTCCCGGCGCGCGCTGCGGGTCGTGGGCGGCAGGATGTAGGTGCCGTCCACCACGCGCAGGTCGGGGTCGTTGAGGTGCAGCGCCAGCCACTCCGTGGAGACCAGCGCGTCGGGATTCCGGTATTGCATGCGTTTCTCTGACGATCCGCCTCATCCTTCGACAGGCTCAGGATGAGGCATTGAGTTTCCGGTCGTCCTCATGCTGAGCCTGTCGAAGCATGAGGATGGCCCCTAACCGGCACCGCCCGCGAATGCGACGACGACGCGGCGGTTGAGCCTGCCCTTCTTCTCGATCTTCACCACCTCGACGCGGCCGATCTCCGCGGTGCGCGCGACGTGCGTGCCGCCGCAGGGCTGCAGGTCGAGCCCCTCGACCTCGACCAGCCGCACCGTGCCGGCGCCCGTGGGCGGCTTGACCGACATGGTCTTGACCAGCTCGGGCTGCGCGGCCAGCTCCGCGTCGGTGATCCAGCGCTGGCCCACCGCATGGTCGACCGCGATCAGCGCGTTGAGTTTGGCGGTCAGCTCGTCCTTGTCGAGGATCGCCTCGGGAATATCGAAGTCGAGCCGCCCCTTGTCCGCGGCCACCTGCCCGCCGGTGACAGGATAGGGCAGCACCGCCGACAGCAAATGCAGGCAGGTATGGATGCGCATGTGCCGGTGACGGCGCTCCCAGTCGATTTCCGCGACCAGAGCGGTGCCGGGCGCGGGCGCCTGCGCGCCCGGCTCCAGCACGTGCGCGACGGTGTCGGGCGCCACGCCCTTCAGCGCGTCGGTCACCTTGAGCGCGGTTCCGTCCGCGAGGCGCAGCACACCCGTATCGCCGGGCTGTCCGCCGCCGGTGGGATAGAACACGGTGCGGTCGAGGACCACGCCTCTGGCGTCCGTGCCAACCACCGTGGCGGGGCACGAGCGGGCATAGGCGTCGGCGCGGAATACCAGCTCGGTCGCCACGTCAGCTCATCCAGGGCGGCGTCGGCAGGTTCTTTGAGCGCAGGAACGCCGGGTTGAACAGCTTGCTCTGGTAGCGCTGGCCGCCGTCGGCAAGAATGGTCACGACGGTGTGGCCCGGCCCCAGCTCCTTGGCAAGCCGGATCGCGCCGGCCACGTTCAAGCCCGAGGATCCGCCCAGCACCAAGCCCTCCTCGCGCACCAGGTCGAACAGGATCGGCAGCCATTCCTCGTCCCTGATCTGGCAGGCGTCGTCGATCGGGGCGCCTTCCAGGTTCTTGGTGATGCGGCCCTGGCCGATGCCCTCGGTGATCGAGCTGCCCTCGGCCTTGAGCTCGCCGCGCTTGTAATAGCTGTAGAGCGCGGCGCCCATCGGGTCGGAGCAGACGACGCGCACCTTGTTGCGGCGCTCCTTGAGCGCCATCGCCACGCCCGCGAGCGTGCCGCCGGTGCCGACCGAGCAGGTGAAGCCGTCCACCTTGCCCCGGGTCTGGTCCCAGATCTCCGGCCCGGTGGTGAGCCGGTGGCCCTCGCGGTTCGCGATGTTGTCGAACTGCTGGGCCCAGATCGCGCCGTTCGGCTCGGTCTTGGCGAGCTGCTTGGCCAGCCGCTCGGAGACGTGCACGTAGTTGTTGGGGTCCTTGTAGGGCACGGCCGGCACTTCGCGCAGGTCCGCGCCGCACAGCCGCAGCATGTCCTTCTTCTCCTGCGACTGGGTGTCGGGGATCACGATCACGCTGCGGTAGCCCAGCGCGTTGCCCACCAGCGCCAGGCCGATGCCGGTGTTGCCGGCGGTGCCCTCGACGATCACGCCGCCTTTCTTGAGCGCGCCGCGCTTCTCGGCGTCCTGCACGATGGCCAGCGCCGCGCGGTCCTTGACCGACCCGCCGGGGTTGAGGAACTCGGCCTTGCCCAGCACCGCGCAGCCGGTCAGCTCCGAGGCTTTCCTGAGCTTGATCATCGGCGTGTTGCCGATGGTCTCGATGAATCCGTCCCTGATCGTCATGTCCGGGAAGCCCACGCGCGCGAGGGAAGGGGCCTGACACTAACGGCTTGGGCTGTGGCTCACAAGGCGAGGGCCGCGTGCGGCGACGGCGCCGGAACCGGCGCGGAATTCGCCCGATTCTCCGTCCCGTGCCATGCGGTAGCCCGGGCCCGCCACCGGCGGCCGGCGTGCCATCCACAAGGATGAAATACCGGCCTAGTTTCAATAGCATAGATTGCGTTTTATGATCGGCGAAGCCGGGCCGAAAGCGTTGTTAGCAGGTGCAGAATCTGCTAGAAAAATCGCCAGATTTCCGGGGCACGGACGCCAGGCGCCCAAAGGCGCCGAACCGGCCGCCAGGACCGCCCGGACGCCGCCGCCAACGCCCGTCGCAACCCGCCCGAGACCGATCGCGTGACAACGCAGCAGACGCCGCCGCCCCAGGATATCGCGCCCGTCAGCCTCGAAGAGGAGATGCAGCGCTCGTACCTCGATTACGCCATGAGCGTGATCGTGGCCCGCGCGCTGCCCGACGCGCGCGACGGCCTGAAGCCGGTCCACCGCCGCATCCTCTACGGCATGAAGGAGGCGGGCTACGAGTGGAACAAGGCCTACCGAAAGTCGGCGCGCATCGTCGGCGAGGTGATGGGCAAGTACCATCCCCACGGCGACATGGCGATCTACGACGCCATGGTGCGCCTGGCGCAGGACTTCTCCATGCGCCTGACGCTGATCGACGGGCAGGGCAATTTCGGCTCGATGGACGGCGACCCGCCCGCGGCGCAGCGCTACACCGAGGCGCGGCTGGCGCGCGCCGCCGACGCGTTGCTCGACGACATCGACAAGAACACGGTCGATTTCCAGCCGAACTACGACGGAACCGAGAAGGAGCCGGTGGTCCTGCCGGCGCGCTTCCCGAACCTCCTGGTCAACGGCGCCGGCGGCATCGCCGTGGGTATGGCGACCAACATCCCGACCCACAATCTGGGCGAGGTGATCGACGCCTGCTGCGCCTACGTGGACAACCCCGCGATCACCATCGACGAGCTGATGGAGAAGGTGCCGGGGCCGGACTTTCCCACGGGCGGGATCATCCTCGGCGCTTCGGGCATCCGCTCGGCCTACCACCTCGGCCGCGGGTCGCTCACCATCCGCGCGCGCGCGGCGATCGAGGAAATCCGCAAGGACCGCATGGCGATCGTGGTCACGGAAATCCCGTACCAGGTCAACAAGGCGCGCATGATCGAGCGCATCGGCGAGCTGGTGCGCGAGAAGGTGCTCGACGGCATTTCGGACCTGCGCGACGAAAGCGACCGCGAGGGCCTGCGCGTGGTGATCGAGCTGAAGCGCGAGGCCGTGCCCGAGGTGGTGCTGAGCCAGCTCTACCACCACACGCAGCTTCAGGAGAGCTTCGGCGTCAACATGCTGGCGCTGAACGGCGGCAAGCCGGAACTGATGAACCTGCGGGCGGTGATCGGCGCGTTCGTCGATTTCCGCGAGCAGGTGATCCGCCGCCGCACCATCTTCGAGCTTGGCAAGGCGCGCGAGCGCGCGCATATCCTGGTCGGCCTCGCCATCGCGGTCGCCAACATCGACCCGGTGATCCAGCTGATCCGCTCCTCGCCCGACCCGGTGCAGGCCCGGCAGAAGCTGATGGCCAAGGCCTGGCCGGCGCAGTCGGTCGCGGCGCTCATCAAGCTGATCGACGACCCCGGCCACGGCATCGCCAAGGACGGCACCTACAGGCTCAGCGACGAGCAGGCGCGCGCGATCCTGGATTTGCGCCTGCAGCGCCTGACCGGGCTCGAGCGCGAGAAGATCGCCGAGGAGCTCGACGGCCTCGCCAAGCAGATCAAGGATTTCCTCGAGACGCTGGAATCGCGCAGGAAGCTGATGGGCATCCTCCGGGCCGAGCTGGCGGCGATCAAGGAGCAGTTCGCCACGCCCCGCCGCACCACGCTCGAGTCGCAGGAGAACGAGGTCGACGTCGAGGACCTGATCCAGCGCGAGGACATGGTGGTGACGGTCACGCTCGGCGGCTACATCAAGCGCGTGGCGCTGTCGACCTACCGCGCCCAGCGCCGCGGCGGCAAGGGCCGCGCCGGCATGGCGACGCGCGAGGAGGACGCGGTCAGCCGCGTGTTCATCGCCAACACGCACGACTACCTGCTGTTCTTCTCCTCGCGCGGCATGGCCTACCAGATGAAGGTGTACAAGCTGCCGGTGGGCACGCCGCAGTCGCGCGGCAAGCCGCTGGTGAACCTGCTGCCGCTCGCGGAGGGCGAGACCATCACGACCCTGATGCCGCGGGCCGAGTACGCGGAAGCCGCGGCCGCCAACGTGATGTTCGCCACCTCTACCGGCGGCGTGCGGCGCAACGCGCTCACCGATTTCGTGGACATCAAGGCCAACGGCAAGATCGCCATGAAGCTCGAGGAGGGCGGCGAGCGGCTGATCGCGGTGCAGCCCTGCGGCGAGAGCGACGATGTGCTGCTCGCCACGCGCGCCGGCAAGTGCATCCGCTTCCCGGTGGCGGACGTGCGCGTGTTCGCGGGCCGCACCTCCACCGGCGTGCGCGGCATCAAGCTCGGCAAGGGCGACGAGGTGATCTCGATGTCGATCCTGCGCCACGCCGAGTTCGACGTGGCGGAGCGCGACGCCTACCTGCGCCTGAAGCGCGCCCAGCGCGGCGAAGCCGAGGCGCCGGAGGCGGAGGCCGACGCCGAGGAAAAGCCCGTGGCGGCCGCGACGCTTTCGCCCCAGCGCGTGAAGGAAATGGAGGCGCAGGAGGAATTCCTGCTAGCCCTCACCGAGCAGGGCTTCGGCAAGCGCACGTCCGCCTACGAGTACCGCGTCGCCGGGCGCGGCGGGCAGGGCCTCGCCAACATCGAGGTCACCAAGAAGAACGGCAATGTGGTGGCGAGCTTCCCGGTCAAGGACAGCGACCAGATCATCATGGTGACCGACGGCGGGCAGATCATCCGCTGTCCGGTCGACGACATCCGCATCGCCGGACGCAAGACCCAGGGCGTCACGGTGTTCAAGGTATCGGAAGGCGGGAAGGTGGTGTCGGTGAGCCGCCTGAGCGAGGAAGAGGCGGGCGGCGGCAACGGCGGCAACGGATCGAACGGCCCGAACGGTCCGGACGGCGCCGGCGAGGCGGACGGCAAGGCGGAGTAGGGACGATGGCGGCGAAGCGCATCGGCGTCTATCCCGGGACTTTCGACCCCATCACCAATGGGCACGTCGACATCATCCGGCGCGCGGCCGGCGTGGTGGACAAGCTGGTGGTGGCGGTCGCGATCAACGCCGGCAAGAACCCGTTGTTCTCGCTCGACGAACGCGTCGAGATGGTGCGCCGGGAGATCGCGGCGATGAAGGAGAACGGTGTGGCCGCGCGCACCGTGGTCCAGCCGTTCGACAACCTGCTGATGGACTTCACCGTTTCGGTCGGGGCGCGGGTCATCATCCGCGGCCTGCGCGCGGTGTCGGACTTCGAGTACGAGTTCCAGATGGCGGGCATGAACGCGCGCCTCAACCCCGCGGTCGAAACCGTGTTCCTGATGGCCTCGGACCGCACGCAGTTCATCTCCTCCCGCTTCGTCAAGGAGATCGGGCGGCTGGGCGGCGACGTGGAGCATTTCGTGCCGGCACGGGTCGCCAAGTGCCTGGTCAAGCGCTTCGCGGTCGAGCGCAGGAACGGCGGCGCCGAGCGCGTGATGCAGACCTTCAAGCAGGAACCGACGCCGGAGGACTAGGCCCGCCGGGTCTGTTTCGCGCGCAGCACGCGGCGTGGCCGTGCGGGGGCGGCCTGCTTCGTTCCGACGACGCGGGGCATTGAGCCGGATTTCAATAATGATACCGACATTGTGCAATTTCTAGCCGCTGATCGCGGCCTTTGCCGAGGACGCGATAGACCAGCCGATGCTCCGCGGTTATGCGCCGCGACCACCACCCCGACAGTACGCCGCGCAGAGGCTCCGGCTTGCCGAGGCCGGCGAACGGGCTGCGGCGGATGTCATGGATCAGGCCGTCGATCTTGCCGACCATGGCCAGATCGGTTCGCCGCCAGTTGAGATAGTCGGTCCAGGCCTCGGGCGTCCAGAAGACCTTCACCGGATGACGGGTGGGGCGGGGGGAGTGTGGCGGCGCAGTTTTCCGGCGTTGGCGTTGGCGATAGACCGTAGCAGCCGGGCGGCATTGCGCGGGCTGCGCAGCAGATGAATGGTTTCTTCCATGGCGTGGTATTCGTCGAGCGACACCAGTACGACCGATCGCGCCCGGCGTCGGCTCACCGTTACGGGAGCCTTGTTGTCGCAAACCTCGTCCATGATCCGGGCTAGGTTCTGGCGCAACCGCGAGTAAGGCAAAGTCTCCATAGGAAACGCTCCAATCCGGTACATTAAGTTGTACAATTCAGGTCTTGGCGTCAAGGGCCGTCGAGAATGATTGACCATCGCTCATGCCCGGCCTATGTAGGCGCCGATTTCCCCCGGTCCCGAGCCCGTAGCTCAGCGGTAGAGCATCTGACTTTTAATCAGAGGGTCGATGGTTCGATCCCATCCGGGCTCACCAGATTTTCCCCGGCGACCGAACGTCCCGGGCGCGGGGGCCGGCTAGCCCCGCTCGATGGCGCGCTCGAGCTTCTTGGACAACAGCCACGCCAGGCCCAGGAACGCCACGAGCAGCGCGAGGCTCAATCCAGAGGCGGCCTCGCCGAGCGCCTTTTCCGACAAATGCCCGAAGCCGTAGCCGGCCGTGACCACCGCGAGCGCCCAGAGACCGGCGGAGACGACGTTCAGCACGAGGAACCGCGGCCAGCGCAGGGGCGCAAGCCCATAGGCGAAGGCCGCCACGCCGCGCAGCCCGTGCGGGTAGCGGTGCACCATGATCATCCAGCCGTGGTGGCGCTCGACCAGCCGCGCCAGCGCGGCGGCGCCGTTGCGGATGCGCGGGAAATAGCCGACCGCGGCATGGCCCCAGCGCCGCGCGACCCAGAACCGCACCGCGTCGCCCGCGGCGCCCCCGGCCCAGCACACCGGGATCAGCGTGCCGAGGTCGAACGCGCCCATCTGGGCGGCGTAGCCCGCGAACAGCAGTGCCAGAAGGCTGTTCGCCGCGGCGTAGGCGAACACGAAGCCATAGGCCACGTCGCCGTGCTGCCTGATGAGATCGAGGATTTGCGCGAGGTCCACGCCGCCTTTCTAGCCGATCGCCGGGCGGCCGGCGAGCCGGGGTTTGAAGCCGGCGCCCGAAAGGCGGCGGGGCCGGTTTCACCCGGCCCCGCCCGTTCTCCACGCAAGAAAACCGGCTCTGGCGCGGTCTAATTGATCGTGCGCCAGGTGCCGTCCTTCTGCAGGCAGGCGGTGCCCCTGGTCACCATCTCCTTGCCGTCGATCGTCGTGCGCATCTCGTAGGGCTTGCAGTTCGTCTGGTCGAGCTGCAAGGCCTGCGGCTGCGCCGACTGCTGGGCCGGCTGGCCCGGGGCTTGGGGCAGCGCGGGCGGCGGCGCGTAGGAAGCGGGCTGCGCCGCGGCCGCCTGTCCGGCGCCGCGCTTGGCGCGCAGGTGGTCGAGCAGCGCCGGGCTCACCTGTCCGTCCTGCGGCAGGCCGTTGTTGGCCTGGTAGACGCGGACCGCGTCGGCGGTGCGTGCGCCGTAGCGCCCGTCCGCCGGGCCCGGATTGTAGCCGGCCCAGGTCAGCTCCTGCTGCACCTGCTGGGTCAGGTTGCCGCCCGAGGCCTGCTGCGCCGCGCGGGCCTCGCGCGCCTTGTCGTCCTTGCCGATGGCGTGGCCCGCGCCGGCGCCCACGCCCGCGCCCAGAAGCCCGCCGACCACCGCGCCCACCGGGCCGCCGAGCGCGAAGCCGATGCCCGCGCCGCCGCCGGCGCCTGCGCCCGCGCCCAAGAGCGTGCTGTCCTGCGCCCGCGCCTCGATCGATCCCGCGGCCAAGATCAGCGCCGCGCCCGCGAGCGCGGCCAGTCCGTTCTTCGTCGTCCGATGTCGGATCATGTCTCGATCTCCTTCGCCTTCGCGCGCCGCCGTTCCCCCGAGCGCCGGCGCGTCGGCTGGATTGTACCATCCCGCGGCGTCCCGCGACGTGTGATCGCCGTCACAGGGCGGCTGCGTGCAACCAACGCTTAACCATGCGGCGGCGTTGCGCCTTCGGGACGCTTGTGCGGTCCTGTGGATTGTCGGAATATCGCCACAATCCACGGCGGCCAAGCAAGCGCCGTCCGGTCGGACAAGGGGGGATCGTCATGCGGAAAGTTCTCGCTTTTGCCGCTGCCGCGGCCGTGGCGGCGGGGGGAGGGCTGATCGCGCGCGAGGCCGCGGCCCAGGCCGCGCCCAAGCCTGCGCCGGCCAAGGTGCAGCTTTTGTGGTACGGGCAGGCGGCGTGGAAGATCACCACGCCCGGCGGGAAGACCATTATGATCGACCCGTTCATCGCCAAGAACCCCAAGACGCCCGACGCGCTCAAGGACCTCGACAAGGTCGGCAAGCTCGACCTGGTGCTGGTCACGCACGGCCACTTCGACCACACCGCGGACGCGCCGGCGCTCGCGATCAAGAACAAGGCGCAGCTTTGGGGGCCGCCGGGCCTCGCCGACACCTTCACCACGCTCGGCATCGTGCCGGCCGACCTCGCGGGCCGCATGAACAAGAGCGGCACGATCCAGCCGCTGGGCGACGGCATCTCGCTGACCATGGTCCGCGCCGAGCACAGCTCGGAATACCGCACGGTCGATCCGATCACCGGCAAGGAGCGCAGCTTCCCGGGCGGCGAGCCGGTGGGCTGGATCCTGACGCTCGAGAACGGCTTCAAGATCTACCACATGGGCGACACCGGCCTGTTCGGCGACATGCAGTTCATCGGCGAGTACTACAAGCCCGACCTGGTGCTGATCCCGATCGGCGGGCATTTCACCATCGGCCCGGTCGAGGCCGCCTACGCGGTCAAGGAGTGGCTGAAGCCCAAGCACGCGGTCCCGATGCACTACGGCACCTTCCCGCCGCTCAAGGGCACGCCCGAGGAGTTCGTCAAGGCGCTCGGCAGCCAGACCCGGACCAAGGTGCATCCGATCAAGCCGGGGGATTCGATCAGCTTCTGAACCGCGCGTCCGCCCGGATGGCCAGGCGCAAACCGAAGGCCGCGCGCAAGGCGCGGCCTTCGCCGTTTTGCGGGAAATCGGGCGGCGCAGTACGATAGCGGCCCGATGCGCAGGCCCGGAATTCTCGCAGCGATCGCGGTCGCGTTCCTCGTGGCCGCGCCCGGCGCCGCGTGGGCGCAACAGCCCGAAAAGCGAGTCGCGCTGGTGATCGGGAACAGCAAGTACCGGCACGTGCCCGCGCTCGCCAACACGCCGAACGACGCGCGCCTGATGGCCGCTACGCTGAAAGGCCTCGGATTCGCGCTGGTGGGCGACGGCGCGCTGATCGACCTCGACAAGCCCGGCTTCGAGCGGGCGGTCCGCGCGTTCCGCGCCGAGCTTCAGGCCAGCACCGCCGGCATGTTCTACTACGCCGGCCACGGCCTGCAGATTCAGGGCGTGAACTACCTGGTGCCGGTCGACGCCAATCCGTCGAAGCCCGCCGACGCCGACTTCGAGCTGGTGGACGCCTCGATGGTGATGCGCCAGATGGAGGCGGGCGGCACCCGGCTCAACGTCATCGTGCTCGATGCGTGCCGCAACAACCCGTTCGGCGGCCGGGGGATGCGCGAGGGCGGCGCCGGCCTCGCGCAGATGCGCGCACCCAAGGGCACGCTGATCTCATACGCTACCCAGCCCGGCAACCTGGCCTCCGATGGCGCGGCAGGCGGCAACAGCCCCTACACCAAGGCCCTGGCGGAGGCGGTGCGCCGGCCGGGCCGTAATATCTTCCAAGTGTTCAACGACGTCGGCATTGCGGTCGACCGCGCTACCGGCGGCGTGCAGCAGCCCTGGCTGTCGAGCTCGCCGATCGAGGGCGATTTCTATTTCGCCGGGGCTGGCGGCGTTGCGCCGGCGGTTCCGGCCGCCGCGCCGCCCCGCCCGGCGCCCCAGCCGCAAGTGGCGTCGGTCCCGCCGCAAGCCCCGCGCAGCGCGGCGGAGGCCGCGTTCGCGCGCGGCCATGAGGCGTTCCAGCGCCGCGACTATCCCGAGGCGATGAGCGGCTTCCGCGCCGCCGCCGACTTAGGCCACGGCGAGGCGATGGGCGGCGTGGGCGCGCTGCACGCCTTCGGCCTGGGGGTCAAGGCCGACCAGGCGGAGGCCTTGCGCTGGATGCGCAACGCGGCGGCGGCGCTGCACAACGCCGATCTGGGGCCGGTCAACCGGCTGATCGCGTCGGTCGACCCGCACTCGGCGCTGCTGTCGGAACCGGAATACCAGGAGATGATGACCGGAAACCGCGGGGAGTTCGGCGGACTCGGCCTGGAAGTCATGCTGGAGGGATCGAGCGTCAAGGTCGTCACGCCCATCGACGACACGCCCGCGGCGCGCGGCGGCATGAAGCCGGGCGACGTCATCCTGCGCATCGACGGCCAGAGCATCGAGGGACTCAGCCTCGCGGAGGCGGTCAAGCGCATGCGCGGGCCGGTCGGCAGCCAGGTCCGGCTGACGATCGCGCGCGGGACCCAGGCCCCGTTCGACCTGCCTTTGACCCGCGCGGTGGTGCGCGTCGTGGCGCTCAAGTCCCAGTTGCGCGACGGAAATCTCGGCTACGTGCGCATCACCGCGTTCACCGAGAAAGTGCCCGAGGAGCTCGCCGCCGCGCTAGACGGGCTAGCGCGCAAGGCCGGCGGTCGGCTCAACGGCTTGGTGCTGGACCTGCGCAACTCGCCCGGCGGGCTGCTCGACAGCGGCGTCAAGGTGGCCGGAAGCTTCCTCGACGGCGGCACGGTGATCAAGGTGATGGACGTCTATGCGACGGGCGCCGCCGCAGAGCACGTCCATTCCGCGCCGGCCAACGGCGACAAGCTGCGCGGGGTCCCGGTCGTCGTCCTGATCAACGGAGCGTCGGCTGCGGCGGTCGAGATCGTGGCGGGCTCGCTCCAGGCCCGGCAGCGCGCGACCGTCATGGGGACGCGCAGCTTCGGCAAGGGATCGGTGCAGACGATCTTCCCGCTCGGCGGCAACGGCGCGGCGAAATTGACGACCGCGCAGTACGTTCTTCCCTCGGGCCGCAGCATCCAGGGCGAGGGCATCACCCCCGACCGCATCGTCCTGCCGGCGCCGGAGGAACAGAGCGCCGCGCCGCCGGTGCCGCTTTCGGCGGGGGTGGCCGCGGGCGCGATCGACTCGCGCCTGATCGGCAGCGAGCGCGACTCGCAGCTCGCCGCCGCCCTCCAGGAGCTGCGCGACATGGCCGCGCGGCGGCGCTGACCCCATGGCGCGCAAGCCCGGCCGCGCCAAGCACGTGCGCCATGCACGGAAGGCGCCGCGCGTCCTCACCGTCGCCATCGCCGGGTTCGGCGCCATCGGCAAGACCGTGGCGCGCAAGCTCGACCGGGGACTGCCGGGCCTGAAGCTCGTCGCGGTGTCGGCGCGCGACCTTGCCAAGGCGCGCGCGGCGCTCCGGGGCTTCAAGCGCAAGCCCAGGGTCGTGCCGCTGGCGCGGCTGCCGGGGCTCGCCGACGTGATCGTGGAATGCCTGCCCGCTGCGTCCTTTGCGGACATCGCGATCCCGGCGCTGAAGAAGGGGCGCACGCTCGTTGTGATAACGGTCGGTGCGCTCCTGAATCATCCCGAGTTGGACAAACTCGCGGCGAAGCACGGCGGGCGCATCGTCGTCCCCACCGGCGCGCTGATCGGGCTCGACGCCGTGCGCGCCGCGGCGGAGGGCGAGATACGCTCGGTGCGCATGATCAGCCGCAAGCCGCCCGGGGGCCTCGCCGGCGCGCCGCACCTGGTCGCGAACCGGATCGAGGTCGAGGGCATCGCCGCGCCCCTCAAGGTGTTCGAGGGCAGCGCGCGCGACGCGGTGCGCGGTTTTCCCGCCAACGTCAACGTCGCCGCCGCCTTGAGCCTCGCCGGCATCGGCCCCGACCGAACCACCATCGAGGTGTGGGCCGACCCCGGCATCGACCGCAACACGCATTCCATCGAAGTCGAGGCCGACAGCGCGCGCTTCTCCATGACCATCGCCAACGTGCCGTCGGAGGAGAATCCTCGGACCGGCCGGATCACGGGCCTCAGCGTCGTGGCTGCGCTGCGCAAGCTCACGGCCGCGCTGGCGATCGGCACCTGAGGGGAATGGCGGCGCCTGCCGCGCCGTCGACGCCTCCGGCGCGTTCCCGGGTGGAAACCCGGTTTGCGCCGGGAATCGCCCCTGATACTATGGGCGCAAACCGGGCCGCAAAGGCCGGACGACCTGGGATGGGAGGAACGCCAGCATGCCCCTCGATCGCACTCTGTTCGCCCTCGGCGCCGGCGCGCTCGCGCTGGGCCTCGCCGGCGCGGCCTCGGCCGAGTACCCCGAGCGTCCGATCAAGATGATCGTGCCCTGGGCCGCGGGCGGCGACACCGACAACATCTTCCGGCCGTTCGCGGCCGAGCTGCAAAAGCACGTCGGCCAGCCCGTGGTGGTCGCCAACGTGGCGGGCGCGTCCGGCACCGTCGGCGCGAAGGAAGCGCGCGGCGCGCCGGCCGACGGCTACACGCTCTACGCGATGCACGACTACATCCACCTGACGTTCTACGCCGGCATCAGCGACGTGAAGTACAGCGACTTCGAGCCGGTCTGCCTGGTTTCGGCCACCCCCTCGGTGCTGACCGCCAGCCCCAAGACGCCGTGGAAGAACTGGAAGGAGCTGGCCGAGGACGCCAAGAAGCGCCCGGGCCAGATCTCGGTCGGCGCCACGCTCGGCTCCACCAGCCACATCTTCCCCGCGATGGTCGAGAAGCACGCCGGCATCAAGTTCAAGTACGTGAGCTACGAAGGCCTGGCCCCGCGCATGAACGCGATCCTCGGCGGGCACATCGACCTGACCGACTCGAACCTGACGCAGAAGGGCAAGGTGGAGGCGGGGCTTCTCAAGTTCATCGCCATCGCCGCCGAGAAGCGCAGCCCCGAGATGCCCGACGTGCCCACCCTGAAGGAGCTCGGCCTGCCGATCGTCTTCGAGGTGGTGCGCGGCATCGTGGTGCCCAAGGGCACGCCCGCGCCGGTGCGCGCCAAGCTCGACCAGGCCTGCGGCAAGGCGGTCAAGGAGCCGGCCTTCGCCCAGTCGATGAAGGCCCAGGGCACGGCGGTCGCCTACAAGAATTCCGCCGACTACGCCAAGTTCCTCGCCCAGCTCGACGGCGAGAGCAAGCAGATCATGACGGAGCTGGACCTCATCAAGAAATAGCTCCGCCGATCCCGAGTCCGCGTTCATGGCCCTAGGGCGCGACGGCATCGCCGGGCTGGTTCTGCTCGCGCTCAGCCTGGCGCTGCTGGTGCAGAGCTTGAGCCTGCCGCAGGTGCCGCTCGTCCCGGTCGGCCCGGGGTTCTACCCGCGCCTCGTCCTGGGGTTCCTGGCGATAACCAGCGCCGCCCTGGTCGTGCAGGACGTCCTGGCCCGGCGCGCGGGCGCGGCGGCGGTCCGCTGGGCGCTGCACCGGCTGGTCGCGGCGACGTTCGCGATCGTCGCGGCCTATTGCTTCCTGTTGCCATATCTCGGCTATCGCCTGGCGACGCCGCTGTTCGTGGCGGGCCTGCAAGCCGCGCTCGAGCCGCCGCGCGGCGCGCGGGAATGGGCGTGGCTCGCGGCGGTTGCGCTCGGCGCCACCGCCGTCACCTATCTTTCGTTCGAAACCTACCTCTTGGTGCTGCTGCCGCGCGGCACCTGGACCGGATGGTAGCGGGGGCGCGGGCTTGAGGATGGTCGAGCTGCTGGGCCAGGGCCTGGCGGATATCCTGCACTGGAAGTACCTGGTGCCGCTGTTCTTCGGCACGCTCGCGGGCGTGGTCGGCGGCGCGCTGCCGGGGGTGACCATCACGCTGACGATCATCGTGGTGCTGCCGTTCACCTTCGGGTTGGACCCGTTGCAGGGCCTGGCCGCCATGACCGGGGTCTATGTCGGCGGGTCGGCGGGCGGGCTCATCACGGCCTGCCTGCTCGGCATCCCGGGCACGCCGTCGGCGATCGCCACGACGTTCGACGGCTTTCCCATGTCGCGCAAGGGCGAGCCGGGCAGGGCGGTGTGGCTCGGGACGTGGGCGTCGTTCTTCGGCGGGCTTCTGGGCGGGGCGTTCCTGATCCTGGTGACCGGGCCGCTTGCGGCGATCGCGCTCGAGTTCGGGCCGTGGGAGTATTTCTCGCTGTTCGTGCTGGCGATGGCGATGGTGGCGGGCCTGGCCGAGTCCTCGATGACCAAGGGCCTGGTTTCGACCGCGATCGGCCTGCTCGTCACGGTCATCGGCACCGACCCGATCATGGGCGTGCCGCGCTTCACCTTCGGCACCGACTTCATCGCCGCCGGCTTCCCGTTCCTGCCGGTGCTGATCGGCATTTTCGCCTTCGCCCAGATCATGACCGACATCGAGAAGATGGGCGCCCCAAAGCCGGCGGGTGCCGCCGCGGTCGCCGCGCCGTCGCTCAAGGTCGCGCATCTCAAGGTGATCGCCGAGATCATGAGCCGCCCGGTCCTTCTGTTGTGGTCCACGATCGTCGGCATCGTCATCGGCGTGCTGCCGGCGATCGGCGGCAGCGCCGCCAACATGCTGGCCTACGACCAGGCCAAGAAGTTCTCCAAGCGTCCCAAGAAGTTCGGCACGGGGATCCCCGAGGGGATCGTCGCGTCGGAATCCTCGAACAACGCCAACGTGGGCGGCTCGCTGGTGACCATCATGGCGTTCGGCATCCCCGGCGACGCGGTCACCGCCGTGATGCTCGGCGCCATGACCATCCACGGCATCCAGTCCGGGCCGCTGTTCGTCTCGCAGCACCCCAAGCTCGCCTACGGCATCTACGCCGCCTACATCCTGGCGCATTTCCTGATGGTCGCGATCATCTGGCTCAGCGCGCTGTTCCTGCTGCGGATCACGCGCGTGCGGCTCGCGGTCCTCGCGCCCGTGGTCATGGTGCTGTGCGTGGTCGGCGCCTACGCGCTCAACAACACGATGCAGGGCGTCTACGTGCTGCTGCTGTTCGGGGTGATCGGCTACGCCCTGGTGAAGGCGGGTTTCCCGCTGGCGCCGCTGATCCTCGGTCTCATCCTGGGCGACCAGATCGAGATCAACCTGGTGCGCTCGATCATGACCGACGACAACCCGTGGCTGTTCGTGACGCGGCCGATCTCCGGCGGCCTCTTGCTGGCGGCGGCGGTGTCGGTCGTCCTAGCGGTCTGGCAGCACCGCCGCCATCGCGCCAAGGCGCCCGCCGCGGCGGAAGGCCCGGATTTCTGACCGAACGCGGGGCGAATGATTCGCCCGGGCGCGGCGCGGCGGGTACGTCCGGCTTCTTGCCGCTCAAGGCCGGACAAGGATTTCCTGGCACGCCCCTTGCCGCGTCCGCGCGATGCGCTACCTTGCCGCGAAGATGGACCAAGAGGGCCGCATGGGAAAACTCGCCATTGCCGCTGTCGCCGCCGTCGCAGCCGCGCTACCCGCCGCGGCGGCGTCCGCCGCGGGCCCATGCGACGGACGCTACCAGGGCACGCTGACGGTGCAGGGCGAGCAGGGCGTCAGCGTCGCGCCCCTGGTGTGGACCGTCAGCGGCGCGCTGATCTACGGCGGGTTCGAGGGCCCGGCCGGGCTCTATCTGGTCGAAGGCACGGTCGATGGCGCCTGCAACATCGTCAAGGCCGCGGCCACCGACTACGACGCGGGCGAGCCGATGGCGATCCTCGGCACGGTCACCGAGGGCATGTTCAGGCACAACGGCCCGGTGCGCGTGACCTACCGGATGCGCAAGGACGGCTAGTTCGGCCCCGGGCCGTCGCCGACCTGGAACGGGCCGAGCCGCCAGCCCGCGACGCGGTAGTCCCCGTTTTCCCGCCGCCAGCGCACCAATCCCGCGGCCTGCCCGGGCGCGGGCATGGCCGGCAGGTCGATGAGGCCAAGCGGCAGGTCGCGCGCCATGCGCACGGCTTCCATGAACCCGATGCCGAGCCACGCCGCCGCGTTGTTGACCGCCCGGTCGAGGGTGAGCGCCGAGCCCGCGAGCTGCGTCGTGCCGGGCAGGCAGGGCGGGCCGTCGCCCTCGCGCCGGATCGCCACGGGACCGAGGGTGTAGTCGCCGGGCCCGGCCGCGGCGGCGGCCGTGGCGTCGGTCACCAGCACCGTGCGCCCGAACCCCTTGGCGCGGGCATAGACGCGCAGCGCCGGCGGCGGCACGTGCAGCCCGTCGGCGATGAACGAGGCCGCCATCCGGTCCTCGGCGAGCTGCGCCAGGATCACGTTGTCCTTGCGCGGCAGCACCGCCGGCGCGCCGTTGCCGAGATGCGTGGAAAGCCGCGCGCCGGCCTCGGCCGCCGCGTGCACTTGCGCGTGGCTCGCGGCGGTATGGCCCAGCGCCACGGCGGCGCCCCGGCCGCGCGCGTGGCGGATCAGCGCGACGGCGCCGTCCACCTCCGCCGCGAGCGTCACAAGCCGGATGCGCCCGCCCGCGGCGCGGTTCAGCCGGTCGAACGCGCCGATGTCGGCGGGGATCATCGCGCTTTCCGGATGGCAGCCGCGATAGCCTTCGAGTGGCGACAGGAACGGGCCTTCGAGGTGGTAGCCGGGGACCATCAGCCGGGCGAGGGGGGAGGCGTTCGCCGCGCGTTCGAGGGCGCGGAAGCACGCATCGAGCCGCCCGAGCTCGGCCGAAATCAGCGTCGGCAGGCAGACCAGGCACCCGGTCGCGGCCATCGCCGCGAGCGCGCGGTCGAGGCTTTCCCGGGTCAGCGCCGGATCGTTGAAATCGACGCCGGCGAAGCCGTTCACCTGCAAATCGGCCAGGCCGAAGGTGACGATCTCGCCCGGCAGCTCGTGCGGGCGGTCGGCCGGCTCGGCGTGGACGACGCCGCCCGCGCGGTCGAGCGTCAGGCGCACGCCGCGGCCGGGGCCGGTTTCGACGTCGATCGCGGAGTCGGCGGACATGTCCGGGCCCGGCTGAGTTGATGCCGGGCGGAGTATAGGGCGAAAGACCGGCGCGGGCGTCGCCCGCCGCGTTAGGCCGGCCGCTTCCGGTAGCCGGTCACGGTGCCGCGCAGCTTGCGGTCGGAGCGCCCGCGCGCGTCGCGCGGCCCCTCGCTGAACAGGTAGGAAACCACGGTCGCGACCAGCATGGTGGCCAGCATCGCGGTGGCGATCTCGGCGAACGGGGTGTGGCCCGCGACCGCGAAGCCCATCAGCACCAGCACGATCGCGTGGTAGGCGAAGTCGAACAGGCCGGAGCGGCGGAACAGCGCCACGACCAGCACATAGGCGAGGAACAGAACCAGCGAACTGCCGGCGGGAAGGGAGGAGGAAGCGGCGGCGGAACTGTGGCGCATGAGGTCCCCACGCGATGCTACATGCTTCGATCGAAGGACCAGGACCGTCCTGGTGGTTGAATTGAATTTATATCTAATTATCCGTTTTGAGTATATCGCTTTCTTGCTGTCCGGCTCGGCAACAAGGCCCTGCCGGTTAACCAAATTCATCAAGAAACCAGGATAATCGCCTGATCCAACTTATATCATTGCCGCTCGGTTGGCGCCCGGCGAATGAATGCCCGCGCCCTCGCGCGCTTGTTGCCCGGCGACCCGCTCTCTAGGATCGGCCTCGCGGAACCTGGGCGCGGGAGATAGGCATGGCGGCTTCCAAGGCAAGAAGCAAGGCGAAGGCCAGGGGCGCGGCCCTCGTGGTGCAGCCCGACGAGGGCGAGAGCTTCTGGCAGCCCGAGCCCGCCAACGGCTATGCCGAGGTGCGCGTGTCGCGCCGCAACGACCGGCGCATCGCCGGCTTCTCGCACGGCATCCAGGTGATCGCGCCGGGTTCCTATGTGCGCGACCATTCGCACGAGGCCAACGACGAGCTGCTGTTCTTCTTCGAGGGCGAGGGCAAGGTGGTGATCGACGGCAGGGAAGGGCACCCGATCCGCGCCGGCACCTCGATGTACTTCGGCCCCAACCGCCGCCACACCTTCATCAACACCGGCGACAAGCCGATCAAGATGGCCTGGGTGATGATGCCGGGCGGGCTCGAGGATTTCTTCCAGGGCATCGGCCGGCGGCGCAAGCCGGGCGAACCCGCGCCCAAGCCCTTTCCGCGGCCGGCGGACGCGCTGGAGATCGAGCGGCGCACCGTGTTCGCCGCGCCGCCCCGGAAGCCGGTGAACCGATAGCGGCGGCGCGTGCCGTCGCTGACCCGCCTCAGACGGCCTCGCGTGTCGGCACCACGAGCATCTGCGCGACGGTGACCGAGCGCGGCTGGTCGAGCGCGTAGACGATCGCCCGGGCGATGTCGTCCGGCTCCATGATGCCGGGAAAGCGGCCGTAATAGGCGTCGCCCTTGGCCTTGTCGCCGCCGAAGCGCGCGGCCGCGAACTCGGTGCGGGTGATGCCCGGCATGACCTCGATCACGCGGATGTCGGTCTCGCGGTAGTCGTAGCGCAGGCCCTCGCTGAAGCTGTGCACGAAGGCCTTGGTGGCGGCATAGACGTTGGTCATCGGGTATGGCCGGAGGGCCGCGACCGAGCCCAGGTTCACGATGTCGCCGCGTCCGCGCGCGACCATCTGCGGCAGCACGGCGTGGGCCGCGCGCATCAGGCCGATGACGTTGGTTTCGGCGGTCCGGGCGAAATCCTCGATTCGCCCCTCGTCGAAGCGCCTGCGCCCGCCCACGTCGTGGCCGGCGTTGTTGATCAGGATGTCGATCCGGCGGTGGGTCTCGGGCAGGCGGTCCGCGAGCGAGGCCCAGTCGCGGGCTTGCGTCACGTCGAGCCTGAGCGCGAGCGCGCCGCCGCCGATCTGCCGCGCCAGGGCCTCGATCGGCTCGATCCGGCGTCCCGCGCAGATCACCGCGCAGCCGCGCTCCGCCAGCCGGATCGCGGTCGCCCGGCCCAGGCCCGCGCCCGCGCCCGTCACCAGCGCCACCGCGCCCCGCGGAATCCCGCTCTCTGCCATGACGGCTTCCCCCTTGTTTCGGTCCCCGGGCCGCGAGATTATCGCGCCCAGCGCCGGGCGGTAAGCGCGCGCAGCCGAGGGATCGCATGATGGAAAAGCAGGCATTCACGGGCGTCATGGCGCCGGTCCTCACGCCGTTCGGCAGGGATCTGAGGCCCGACGGCGCCAAGCTCGCGCGCTTCTGCAAGGCGCTGCTGGCCGAGGGCTGCACGGCGCTGTCGCCGTTCGGCACCAACAGCGAGGCCAACTCGATGGGCGTCGAGGAGCGCATCGAGCTCTTGGAGCGCATCGTGGCCGCGGGCGTGGATCCCGGGAAACTCATGCCCGGCACCGGCTCGTCGGCGTTGACCGACGCGGTGCGCGCGACCAGGCACGCGGTCGAGAAGGGCTGCGGCGGCGTGCTGCTGCTGCCGCCGTTCTACTACAAGAACATGAGCGACGACGGGTTCTTCCGCTTCTTCGCCGAGGTGATCGAGCGGGTGGGCGACGCGCGGCTCAAGGTCTACCTCTACCACATCCCGCCGCAGACGATTCAGGGCATCTCGCACGAGCTGATCGCGCGGCTGATCAAGGCCTATCCGAAAAACGTCGCGGGCATCAAGGACAGCTCGGGCGACTGGAAGAACACCGAGGCGATGCTGAAGCGCTTCCCGGGCTTCGGGATTTTCGCCGGGTCCGAGGATTTCCTGCTGGTCAACATGCGCTCAGGCGGCGTGGGCTGCATCACGGCCACCGGCAACGTCAACGCGCGCATGATCCGCAGGCTGTACGAGGGCTGGAAAGAGCCCGGCGCCGACCAGCTCCAGGCCGAGATCTCGGCGATCCGCAAGACCATCCAGCGCCACCCCATGATCCCGGCGATGAAGTCGTTGCGCGCGGCGTGGACCGGCGACGCGGACTGGCTCAACGTGCGCCCGCCGTTCCTGCCGCTCACCATGGAGCAGGGCAAGGCGCTCGCGGCCGACGTGGCGAAGCTGGGGCTGCACGCGCCCGAGATGGTGCCGGCGGAGTAGGCCGCTCAGCCGCGTCCTTTCGTCATCTTCTCCGCCTGCCGCAGGGCCGCGAGCAGGCTTTCGTGGCTCGCGATTCCCTTGCCCGCGATGTCGAACGCCGTGCCGTGGTCGACGCTGGTGCGCACGAACGGCAGGCCGAGGGTCACGTTCACGCCCCGGTCCACGCCCAGGTACTTCACCGGGATCAGCCCCTGGTCGTGGTACTGCGCCACCACGATGTCGAACTCGCCGCGCCGGGCGCGCATGAACACCGTGTCGCCCGGCCACGGGCCCGAGGCGTGGATGCCCTGGGCGCGGGCGCGCTCGACCGCGGGGCGGATCACCGCCGCGTCCTCGCGGCCGAAGGCCTCGTTCTCCCCGGCGTGCGGGTTGAGGCCCGCGACCGCGACGCGCGGCCGGGCGATCCCCATGTCTCGCGCCGCGCCGTGCGCCAGGCGGATCGTGGCGAGCTCGTGCTCGACGGTCAGCAGGTCGGGCACGGCGCGCAGCGGTACGTGGATGGTGTCGAGCACGACGCTGAGCTCGCCGTTCGTCAGCATCATGCGCACGTCCGCGGCGCCCGATCTCTCCGCCAGGATTTCGGTGTGGCCGGGGAAATCGATTCCCGCCGCGTGCATCGCCTCCTTGTTGAGCGGCGCGGTGACGATGCCCGCGACCTTGCCGGCACGGGCAAGCTCGATCGCGCGCACCACGTAGTCGAACGCCGCGCGCCCGGCGCGCGCATCGACCCGGCCGATGGGCAGGTCGGCGGGGAGGTCGGGGCCGGGCTGGACGACATCCACCTTGCCCGGCGCATCGCGCCACTGGCCAGGATCGGCGATCCGCCGCACCTTGAGCGCGAACTTCAAGTGGCGCGCGATGCGTTCGAGAGTCCCGGCGTCGCCGACGACCAGCGCGGGCGGCCTATGCGTCTCCAGGGCGAACAGCTTGGCCGCGATCTCCGGGCCGATGCCGCAGGGATCGCCTATGGTAACGGCGAAGGGGAGAGTCATGCGGCGCGGCGAGGCTTCACCGTCTGTTCGATCCTGGCATTGAGGCGGTCGCGCGCGATTTCCAGGTCGCAGCGCGCCTGCATGGCCAACCAGAATTCGGCAGTCGTGCCGAAATACCGGGCCAGGCGCAGCGCCGTATCGGGCGTGACCGCGCGCTTGGCGTTGACGATCTGGCTGATGCGGATTTCCGGCACGCCGAGCGCCTTGGCGAGGGCGTACTGGCTCATGCCGAGCGGCTTAAGGAAATCTTCGCGCAGCACGTCGCCGGGATGCGCAGGCGGGAACGCCGGCGCGGACCGGCGCCGCCGCTCAGTGGTAGTCGACGATTTCGACGTCGTAGGCATTGCCATCCCTCCAGACGAAGCATACCCGCCACTGATCGTTGACGCGGATGCTGTGTTGCCCCAGGCGGTCGCCGGAAAGCGCCTCCAATCGATTCCCCGGCGGCGTCTTCAGGTCGGCGAGCGTTTGCGCACCGTGCAGCTGCAACAGCTTGCGGTTGCCGATGCGAAGTACGTCGTTCGGAATTCCCTTGAGGAACCGCCGTTCCCAGGCCGCCAGCGCGGCGGCGTTCCGGAACGATCTGATCATGCGCCGATCTCGATACTATCGCAGGTCGTTAGCTATCGCAAGGCAATAGTATGGGGCGTCAGGTCCGCCCTTCGAGGCGCTTCAGGATCCCGTCGAGCGAGGCGCCCACGGCGTCGAACCAGCCCTTGGCCGCAAGCTCGCGCACGACCTGCTCGTTGAGGCCGCCGGGGGTCTCGGCGTGCTTGGCGAGTGCGTCCGGCGGCTCGGCGCCCGGCCGGTCCGCGACCGCGGCGAGGGAGTGCAGCATCGAGGCGGCGAAGGCGCGCGCGGCCTCTGCGCCGGCGCCGTTGGTCGCGGCCCAAGCGCCCGAGGTCGCGGCGAAACCGTAGAAGGGCGCGATCAGCGCCGTCAGCGTCCACAGCGCCAGGAACTCGCGCCGGTCCTCGACCGGGATCACGGTGCCGAGCGGCCGCATCAGCGCCTGGACCGCGGGCGCGCGGGGAAACACCATGACCGGGCCGACATGCGTTTCGCAGGGCGGCATGACGAAAATGCGCGCGGCGAAGCGGCCGGGTTTGACGGCTTCCGCGATCCAGTCGTCCGCGACCGGCGCGATCAGGCTCAAGACCGTCTGGCCGCGCTTGAACTTGAGGCCCTCGACCGTCTCGCGCGCGATCTGCGGACGCACCGCCAGCACGATCCAGTCGCTGCCGTCCACGACCGCCTGGTTGTCGCGCGCGACCGCTACCTGCGTGAAGCGCCTGGCGAGGCCGGCGGCAGTCTCGGCGTTGCGCGGCGAGACGAGAATCTTCTTTGGCCTGTCTCCGGCCCTCGGCGCGGTGCAAAGGCCCGCGACCATCGCCGCCGCGATGTGGCCGGTGCCGATGAAGCCGAGGATCATCTCGGGTCAGACCACCTGGAACCCGTGCGCGTAGGGGTCGCGGTCGTCCACGAAAATCGTGTTGATGCCGGTGACGCGCGCCCAGCCGCCGATCGAGGGCTTGATCGCGGCGTGGTTGCCCACGGCCGCCGTATCCTCGATCCGGCCGTGGAACAGGCTGCCGATGATGCTCTCGTGCACGAAGTCGTCGCCCTTCTTGAGCCTACCCTTGGCCGTAAGCTGCGCCATGCGCGCCGACGTTCCGGTGCCGCACGGGCTGCGGTCGATCGCCTTGTCGCCGTAGAACACGGCGTTGCGCGCGTGCGCGCCCTTGGCCTTGGGCTTGCCGGTCCACAGGATGTGGCTGACGCCCTTGATGGTCGGGTCGTCGGGGTGCCGCACGCTCACGGCCGCGTTCAGCGCCTTGCGCAGCAGCGGGCTCATGCGGATCAGGTCGGCGGCGGTGTAGTCCGCCATGTCGCGGTAGTTCTTCTGCGGCTCGACGATGGCGTAGAAGTTGCCGCCGTAGGCGATGTCGACCGTTATTTCGCCGAGGCCCGGGCATTCCGCCTTCACGTCGGTCATCGCGAGGTAGCTCGATACGTTGTGGATGCGCACTTCCTCCACGAAGCGCCCGTCGCGCTTCACGTAGGCCGTCACCACGCCCGCGGGCGTGTCGAGCACCAGCTTCGCCGGGTCGCGCTGGCGCGCGAGGCCGTGCTCGATCGCCGTGGTCACGGTGCCGATCGTCCCGTGCCCGCACATCGGCAGGCATCCCGAGACCTCGATGAACAGGATGCCGAGGTCGCAGTCCGGCCGCGTGGGCGGGTAGAGGATCGAGCCCGACATCACGTCGTGGCCGCGCGGCTCGAACATCAGCGCCGTGCGCACCCAGTCGAAGTGCTTGAGGAAGTACTGCCGGCGCTCGCTCATGCTCGCGCCTTCCAGCGCCGGGCCGCCGCCCGCGACCACGCGCACCGGGCAGCCGCAGGTGTGCCCGTCGATGCAGAGATAGGTGTTGGAGGCCATTGCGTTTCCTTCGTTTCGGCCCGCGATTATCGGCCTTGGGCGACGGGGGTCAAGCCGCGCCCTGCGGCCGCGGCGCGTGGCCGATGCGGAAGCCCTCGGGCAGCGGGTCGCGCGGGTCGAGCACGAAATGGTGGAAGCCGGTGAGGTAGGCGCTGCCGGATATGCGCGGGCGCACGTAGGCGACGCCGCCGCGCTTTTCGGCCCGCACCGCCGTGCCGGCAAAGCAGGTGCCCAGCACGCCCTCGAACCTGCGCGGCTGACCCAGCGGCAGCTCGCCCCGCGCGTGCAGCAGTGCCACGCGCGCCGACGTCCCGGTGCCGCACGGGCTGCGGTCGAGCGAGCCGGGCGGGCACAGGATGGTCTGCTTGTAGTCGCCCGTGGTCTTTTTCGCGGAGGTGAACAGGACCTGGTAGCAGGCGTCGATGTCGGGCCGTTCGGGGTGGACGGTCTTGAGCTGCCGGCCTACCGCCGCGCGGATGCGTCGGTAGGCCTGGATCAGCGCCGAATCGTTGTGGGGCGAGAGCTCCAGGCCCAACGCGTCGGCGTCGACGAACGCGTAGAAATCGCCGCCGTAGGCGATGCTGACCTCGGTCTTGCCGAAGCCCTCCACGTCGATCGCCGCGCGGTCGTGCAGCAGGAAGCTTTCCACGTTCTCGAACGCGACCGAGCGCACCGCGCCGTTCTCGACCGCCGCTTCGCAGGTCACCTGCCCGGCGGGCGTGTCGAAGCGCACGGTCGTGACCGGCGCGCGCATCGCCACCATCCCGGTCGCCACGACCGTGGTCGCGGCGCCGATGATGCAGTGCCCGCACATCGGCACGTATTCGTCCTGCTCCATGATGATCGCCGCGAAGTCGCTGTCCGGCCGCTCCGCCGGCAGCAGCAGCACCGAGCACATCATGCCGCTGCCGCGCGGCTCGAAGTTCAAGAGGCGGCGCAGGCCGTCGTCGCGCTGCATCAGCCAGCGGCGCTTGTCGAGCAGGGTCTTCCCCGGCGGCGCCTTCACGCCGCCGACGATCACGCGGGTGGGGTTGCCCTCGGTGTGCGAATCGACGGTGTGGATGCTGCGGGTGAAAGCGGTCATTCCGGCTTGTCCTCCAGTTGAACGTTCTCGCCGCCCCGCGGCACGCAGAGGCACGCGGTTTCGACGCGGCCGTCGACGCGCACCAGGCAGCGCTGGCACTGGCCGATGGCGCAGTGGAAATCCGGCGCGCGGCCGTGGGCCAGCAGCGCCGCGAGCAGCGATCGGCCGCGGGCGACCGCGAGCGGCTTTCCGTCCACCGTCACCGTGACGGTCTCGCGCGCGGGCGCAAGGGCGCGGTAGCGGGTCATTTGAGAAACCGTTTGGGATCGCACGCCCGGGCGAAGGGCGAGCCCTTGCCGGTGAGCATCGCCGCGACCATGGCGCCGGTCGCCGCCGCGAGGCCGTGGCCCGTGCCCTCGTGGCCGGTGGCGACGTAGAGGCGGCCGTGCGCGTCCACCGGGCCGATCGCGGGCAGGCCGTCGGGCGTCGCGGGCCTCAAGCCCGCGTAGCCGCGGATCGCGCGCAAGGCCGCGAGGCCGGGCACCAGGCGCGCGCAGTCGCGCATGATCGGCTTCAGCACGTCCATGTCCACCGACCGGTCGAAGCCCACGAACTGCCGCGAGCTGCCGCACAGGATCGTGCCGCTCCGCGTGCCTTCGACGATGGCCGCGGTCTGCGGGCGCGGGTCCGCGGGGTCGATGGCCTCGACCAGGGCGTTATAGGCGAAGTCCGCGATCTTGGTGCGAACCGCGACGCCGCCGCGCTCCAGCACGCAGATCTGGCCCTTGCGTGGCAACACGGGAAGATCGATTCCGAGGGGCTTGAGGAGGGCGGGGGTCCACACGCCCGTGCACAGCAGAACGTGGCCGCACGCGAGGTCCGGGCCCGAGGCGAAGCGCAGCGCGACGCCCGAGCTCGCCGGCTCGATCGCCGCCAGCTCGTCGTAGAACCGGTAGGCCACGCCGCGCGCCTTCAGGTGCCGCGCGATCTGGTAGCAGGCGAGCATCGGCTGCACCTGCCGGTCGTCGGGCCAGAACCCGGCGGCGGCGACGTCCGGGCTCAAGCACGGCTCGACGCGGCGGACCTCGCCGGCCGCCAGGAACTCCGCGCGCACGCCCAGCGCGGCGTGGCTTTCCACCTGTTCGCGCAGCGCGCCGGCCTGCGCGGGGTCGAGCGTGGCGAGCGTCGCGCCCTTCCGGTCGTATTCGCAGGCGTTGCCGAGGGCCGCGATCATCGCGTCCCAGTGCCCGAAGCTGTCGCGCGTCATGTCGAACAACAGGCCCGGCGACTTGTCCGAGATCAGCAGGTTGCCGTCCGACGCGCGCGAGGTGCCGGCGGCAAGCCCGTTGCGGTCGATCGCCGCGACCGTGAAGCCCGCGTCGGCGAGATGCAGCGCGACGAAGCTGCCGACGATGCCGGTGCCGATGACGGCGACGTCGCAGCTAGCCACGGATCAGCTCCCGGACGGCGAGCGGCCGCGCCAGCGCCTTCTGGTTGAAGGGCGCGCGCGGCGCGCGGCCGGTTTCCGCGATCAGCCGGCCCACGACGGGCTCGCAATAGCGGCCCTGGCACGGCCCCATGCCGCAGCGCGTGACGATCTTGACCGAGGACAGGTCTTCGAGCCCGTCCGCGACCGCCTGGCGCACCGCCGCGACCCGCGCGCCTTCGCACGCGCAGGCGACGGCGTCGTCGCGCGGCCTGGGTTCGTGGGCCGCGATCGCCGCTTCCAGGGCCGCGCCGAAGCGCGCGAGGCGCCGCGCCTGCCGCTGCAAGCCCGCGCGCTCCCGCCCCAGGAACGCCCGCGCGGCGACCAGGCCGCTCACGCGCGCGTGCGGGCCGCCGCGCACGCCCGCGCCCTCGCCGCACACGAACACGCCCGGAACCGAGCTGCGATAGTCGGCGTCCACGGGCGTGAAAAAATACCGGCCGGCCTGCGACCACGCCTGCGCGCAGCCTGCGCTGCGCGCGAGCTGGGTCTGCGGCGCGAAGAAATCGGAGATCCCGGCGTGGTCGAAGCCCAGGACCGTGCCGTCGTCGAGCACGGCCTTGTCGCGGCCCAGCTCCGCGACGCGCGCGCCGAAGCGCACCGCGACGCCGGCGCGGCGCAGGGCAAGCTGCGCCGACGCCATGATCCTCATCCCCTCGACCGTCGCGCGCGGCAGCAGCCGCGCGTAGGCGCCGAGCGGCAGGGCGTCGACGACCGCCGCGACCGCCGCACCCGCGCGCACGAGGTCGGCGCCCACGACGTGCAGGAACGGCCCGGCGCCGGCGATCAGCACGCGGCCCTCGGGCACGACGCCCTGGCCCTTCAAGAGCGCCTGCAACGCTCCGGCCGAACTCCAGGTTTCGTGGCGCGGCTCGCGCGGCAGCATGCCGTCGTAGGCGCCCGCGCACAGGAACACCGCGTCGTAGCGGCGGCGGTTCAAGCGCGTTCCATCGTCCCATTCCACCTCGCGCTCCGGCGAGGCGCGCAGCACGCGGGCGCGGGCGCGAAAGCGGCAGGCCGGAACGCCTTCGGGCGGGGCCTCGGGCGCATCGAAGCGCCGCCGCCCGATGTTGCCGCCGGCGCGCGGCTGCTCGTCGAACAGGTCGTGCGCGACGCCGGCCGCGGACAGCGTTTCGCTGACGGCCGCGCCCGCCGGCCCCGCGCCGACGATGGCGCAGGAAGGATTGGACGGATTCACGGGATGTGCTTGAACTTCTCGTCCACCTCGACCTGGTAGCCGTTGACCAGGCGGTTGGTCTCGTTCGCCATGCCGACCACGGCCATCAGCTCGCCCAGCATCGCCTCGGTCATGCCGGCCTTGCGCGCGGCGGCGGTGTGCGACCAGATGCAGTACGCGCAGCCGTTCGTGACGCTGACCGCGAGATAGATCATCTCCTTGGTCGCGGCGTCGAGCGCGCCCGGCTTCATCACCTCCTTCACGCTCTCCCAGGTGCGCTTCAGCGTCGGGGGATGGTGCGCGAGCGCCAGCCAGAAATTGTTGATCCAGTCGGTCTTGCGCGTGGCGCGGATGTCGTCGTAGACGGCGCGCACCTCGGGCGAGGCCTGGTCGTAGGGCACGAGCTTGACGGTCGGCATGGAATCTCCCCGGAGATTGCAGGGCCGACTGTCGCGCCTGGGCCCGCGCCGGGCAAGGGGCGCGGCGTCGCGGCAGACCCCGCTCAATCGCCCCTTGACCTTCCAGTCTTAGGAAGCTTTATCTGGACGGGCATGACCCAAGCCGCCGTCCTATCCCTGCCCATCTCGGGCATGACCTGCGCGTCCTGCGTCCGGCGCGCGGAGCGCGCGCTCAAATCCGTGCCCGGCGTGGCCGAGGCCGCGGTCAGCCTCGCGGCCGAGCGCGCGGAGATCCGGTCCGCGGGCGACCTCCGCCTGGCCGACGCCGTGAAGGCGCTATCCGAGGCCGGCTTCGGCGTGCCGGCCCAGCGGCTCGACCTCGACGTATCGGGCATGAGCTGCGCCTCCTGCGTGTCGCGCGTGGAAGAGGTGCTCAAGTCCGTGCCCGGCGTGCTGGACGCGCGCGTCAACCTCGCGGACGGCCACGCGGCGGTGGACATGGCGGCGGGCGCTGACATGGGCCTGCCTGGACTCGTCGCGGCGGTCGAGGCCGCGGGCTACAAGGCCGCGCCGCGCGCCGAGGCTCCGTCCGAGGACCGCGAGGCCGCGCGCCTTAGGGCCGAACGGCGCGATCTGGCCGAGTTGATTCTGGCCCTGGTCCTTACCCTACCCCTGGTCGTGCCGATGCTCGCGGCCATGGGCGGCTGGCATTGGCACCTCGGCGGGCCTTGGGAGATGGCGCTGGCGTTCGTGGTGCAGTTCGTCCTGGGCCGCCGGTTCTACGTCGGCGCGTGGAAGGCGTTGAAGCATGGCGCCGGCACGATGGACACGCTGGTCGCCGTGGGCGGCCTCGCGGCCTGGGGCTTGAGCGCGTGGCACGTGTTGCGCGGAGACGGCCCGCTCTATTTCGAGGCCGGGGCCGCGGTGGTGGCCTTCGTGCTGCTCGGCAAGTTCCTCGAGGCGCGGGCGCGGCGCGGCACGGGCGCCGCGATCCGCGCCCTGATGCAGCTAAGGCCCATGACCGCGCGGGTGATGCGCGGCGGCGCGGCGGCGGAGGTGCCGATCGCCGAGGTGCGGCGCGGCGACATCGCTGTGGTGAAGCCGGGCGAGCGCATTCCCGTGGACGGCACGGTCGCCCAGGGCGACAGCGACGTGGACGAGTCGCTTTTGACCGGCGAGCCGATGCCCGTGCACAAGGGGCAGGGCGCGCGCGTCACCGGCGGCTCGCTTAACGGCGACGGCATGCTCCAGGTCAGGGTCGAGGCCGTGGGCCGCGATACGGTGCTGGCGCGCGTCATCGCGCTGGTGGACGGGGCGCAGGCCTCCAAGCCGCCGGTGCAGCGCATGGTGGACCGGGTGGCGGCGGTGTTCGTGCCGGCGGTGCTGGTCCTGGCGCTGGTCACGCTCGCGGGCTGGCTGTTGCTCGGCGTGCCGCACGAGGTCGCGGTCCTCAACGCCGTGTCGGTCCTGGTGATCGCGTGCCCGTGCGCGCTCGGCCTCGCCACGCCCGCGGCGCTGATGGTGGGCTTCGGCGCGGCGGCGCGCGACGGCATCCTGATCCGCGACGCCGAGGCGCTGGAGCGCGCGCATGCGGTCGATACCGTGGTGTTCGACAAGACCGGTACGCTGACCGAGGGCAAGCCGCGCCTGGCTTCGCTGTGGGCGGCCGACGGCGACGACAACGCGCTGCTGCGGCTGGTCGCCTCCGCGCAGCAGGGCAGCGAGCATCCCCTGGCTTGGGCGACGGTCACGGCGGCCAAGGCGCGCGGCCTCGCGCTGGCGCCGGTCGCAAGCTTCGTGCGCGTGGCGGGCCGGGGCTTCGCCGCGCTGGTGGAGGGCCGGGAACTCCGCGTCGGCAACGCGCGCCTGATGCGGGAGATCGGGCTCGAGCCGGAAGCGCCCGCGCCGGAGAAGCCGGGCGAGACCCGGGTCTGGGCCGCCGCGGCGACGGGCCCGCGGCAGTTCGCCTTGCTCGGCGCGCTCGCCTTCGGCGACGCGGTGCGCGCGAGCGCCCGCGAGGCGGTGGCGGCGATGAATTCGCGCGGCGTCGCCACGGTGCTGTTGAGCGGCGACGCGAAGGCCGCTGCCGAGGCGGTGGGCGCCGCGCTGGGCGTGGGCCGCACCATCGCCGAGGTGCTGCCCGAGGACAAGGCGCGCGTCGTGGCCGAGCTCAGGCGCGAGGGACGCGTGGTCGCGATGGTGGGCGACGGCGCCAACGACGCCCCGGCGCTGGCCGCGGCGGACGTGGGTATCGCCGTGGGCGGCGGCGCGGACGTGGCGGCCGAGGCCGCCTCGCTCACCCTGATGCGCCCGGACCCCGGGCTGGTGGCGGACGCGCTGGGCTTGAGCCGCCGCACCATGACGGTGCTGCGGCAGAACCTGTTCTTCGCCTTCGTCTACAACGTCGTGGGTCTGCCCTTGGCGGCCATCGGCCTGCTCAAC
>Ga0233425_10000497_pt1 | contig 101298 bp, 79 predicted proteins | sample Watercolumn_Towu_2_FD_181712 | JGI IMG/M metagenome (GOLD analysis project Ga0233425, IMG submission 181712) | Freshwater microbial communities from Lake Towuti, South Sulawesi, Indonesia - Watercolumn_Towuti2014_140_MG | ecosystem: Environmental > Aquatic > Freshwater > Lake | place...
GACATGCAGCGGGCCGCTGCCGCCATGCCAGAGATCGTCGCGCCCCGCGTTGCGCTGGTTGCATTCGCTGCGGCGGAAGTGGGGCAGTACGTCGTCGTATCCCCAGCCTTCGCAGCCGAGCGCGGCCCAGCGGTCGTAATCGCTGCGATGGCCGCGGATGTAGAGCATCGCGTTGATCGACGAACTGCCGCCCAGGCCACGCCCGCGCGGCTGGTACGACTCGCGGCCATTGAGTCCGGCCTGCGGCACCGTGCGAAACCCATAGTTGCGCGGGCCGGGCCGCGGCACGGTGCGTGCGATGGCAAGCGGCGTCCAGACGCTGGGATGGTGATCGTCGGGGCCCGCTTCGAGCAGGGCCACTGTCACGCCGGGCTGGTCGGCCAGCCGTCCCGCCAGCGCGCAGCCAGCCGATCCGGCGCCGATGATGATGTAGTCGAAGCTTGTGTCGCTCATGAATGTTGTCTCCCCCGGCGGCTCGTCAAGGCTGGTAGCCGTGCGGCGTCACCAAATTGAAATTCGAACTGAATGTGTCGAGCATGCCGAACAAGCCTGCCACCGCCTGCGGGTTGCCGTCGATCCGGATCGCACCCGACTGCATGGCTTGCGGCAGCGTCAGCTGCTTCAGGCTGATCTGGTCCAGAGTGGCCTTGGTCAGCATGACCGTGGCGGTGGGTTGCGCGTGCTGGGCTTCTGAAACATATGTCAGCGCACTGTTACGCAGCGTCATCGCATAGCGCTGCCCCAGGTCCGTGAACTGCCAGTTCAGCGTCATGGTCTTGCCGGCGGCCTTGTCGGCATTCAGGCGTACGGCCAGAAAGTCGAAGAAGTTCGGCACAGTCAAGGCGCGCACCAGATCGGACGAACTGGTGGCGGCGAACGTGGGCTTCGCCACGCCATCGCGCAATTCCTGCGCGCCGGTCAGATAGATATTGCGCCACGTGGAATTTTCGCTCTGGTAGCCAAGCTGTTCCAGCGCGTCGGCCTGCAGCGCACGCGCCGCGGCGTTGGATGGATCGGCAAAAACCAGCTCGTTGCCGATCTGGCTGACCCACCGATATTCGCCGCGCGCGTATGCGTCGCGCAGCTTTGCCAGCACGGCGTCGGCGCCGCCCATCCATTCGATGGTCTTTTTGGCGGACTGCTCCGGCGGCAGCGGGTTCAGGTGCGCGGGATTGCCGTCATAGAAGCCCAGATAGCGCTGATAGACCGCGCGCACGTTGTGGCTGACCGATCCGTAGTAATCGCGCGCATACCATTTGCTGGCCAGCGGCTGTGGCAGCGTTTTCAACTGATCGGCGATCTCCAGCGGCGTGAAGCCCTGGTTCAACAGCCGCAGCGTCTGGTCGTTCAGATAGGCGTACATGTCGCGCTGGTCGGACAGCATTTCGACGATGCGCGCGCGTCCCCACGTGGGCCAGTGGTGCTGGCCGATCAGCACATCGGTGCGCTCGCCGTAGCGCAGCAGCGATTGCGCGATGAAATACGACCACGCCTTGGCGTCGCGCACCTGCGCACCGCGCAGCGTCAGCAGGTTGTGCTGTGTGCGCACGGCATTTTCGGCCATACACAGCGTGCGGAATTGCGGCAGATAGATGTTCATCTCCGCGGGCGCCTCGGTGCCCGGCGTGAGCTGGAATTCGAAATCTACGCCATCAATGCGGCGCGTCTCGATCGCCTTGGTGATCAGCGAGGTCGGCGCCAGCAACGTCATCGTGCCGCGGGCCGTGGCCTTGCCGAGGCCGGTATCGACCTGGCCCGACGCACTCTTCGGCAACTGTGTGCCATACATGTATTGCGCGCGGCGGCTCATGGCGTTGCCGGCCAGCACGTTTTCGCTGACCGCTTCCTCCATGAAGCCCTGCGGGGCAAGGATATCGACCTTGCCGCTCTTTACGTCCGCTTCGTCGACGATGCCGCGCACGCCGCCGAAGTGATCGGCGTGGCTATGGGTATAGATGACTGCGACCACGGGTTTGCGCGGTCGGTGCGCGTAATAGAGATCGAGCGCGGCGCGCGCGGTTTCGGCGGTCAGCAGCGTATCGATGATGATGAGGCCGCTGTCGCCTTCGATGATGTTCATGTTGGCGAGGTCGGCGCCGCGAATCTGATAGACGCGATCTGTCACCTTGAACAGCCCAGCTTCGTTGTTGAGCTGCGCCAGCCGCCACAGGCTCGGATTCACGGTATTCGGCGCGGAGGCCGCGGACTCGAAGGCATAGGCCTGGAAATCCCATACGACCCTGCCGTCCGCCGTCGTGATCGTCCGTTGCGGGAAGCGCGCCACCAGCCCGCGCCGCGCGTCCTCGAAATCGGCGCGGTCGGCGAACGGCAGCTTGTTCAGCCATGCCGCGTTCGATTGTTCGGTAAGCGGGGACGCTGGTTGGGGGCCGGCCAATGCGGCGGTCATCGTCACGGTGGCGGCGGCCATCAAGGCGGAAGCGGCAATACGCATGGAATTCAGATTTTGGTGATAGACGAGGCGTCTATTGGATGCGCGCCGGATCTATAATTCAATTGCAAAATACGTATCGCAACAATGCAGACGACGCATATATGAATCTGAAGCGGTTGGAACACCTGGTGGCGGTTGCGGAAGAAGGATCGATGGCAGCGGCTGCGCGGCGTGTGCACCTGAGCCAGCCTGCGCTGACGCGCAGCATCCAGGCGCTCGAGGACGAGGCCGGCGTGGCGCTGTTCGACCGTGGTGCGCGCGGCGTGACGCTGACCGCGGTGGGCCGCATGGTGACCGAGCGTGCGCGTCGCGTGCTGTTCGAGTCCGGATGTCTGGAGCGCGACCTGACGCTGGTCCGGCAGCATGAGATCGGCAGCGTGCAGATCGGGCTCGGCGCGTTTCCGGCGGCGATCCTGCTGCCCGAGCTGTTGAGCCAGTTGCACCGCCAATGGCCCAAGCTGCGGATCGGCACCGAGGTCAGCCACCCCGGCGCGTTGCTGCAGGCGCTGTATCGGGAGGCAGTCGACTTCGTGGTGATCGAGCACAGCACGGCGCCGACGGCCGCCGAACTGGAAACCGTGCGCCTGCCGCCCGAACCGGGCGGGGTGTTCGCGCGTGCCGGGCATCCACTGACGCTTGGCCCGGTGGGCCTTGCCGCGCTGCGCGAATCGGCGCTGGTGTCGGTGGTGTTTCCGCCGGAGACGCACGAGCGGGTGCGCAAGCTGTTTCGCTGCAAACCGGGCGAGGACGTGCCGTTTCAGGTCGAAAGCAACGATTTCCGGGCGCTGACGCATCTGGTGCGCCATGCCGACGCGCTGTTGCTGGCGCCGGCGCGGGCGGTGCGCGAAGAACTGCGGGCGGGCACGCTGGTCGCGCTCGACATTCCAGAGCTGCCGGACATCACCATGCAGTTTGCGATCGTGCGGCTGGCGCAGCGCACGCTTTCCCCGGCGGCGGCGCGCGCGGTGGCCGTGATCGAGACCGTGGCGCGGGCATGAAAAAAGCGCCCCGGGCGGGGCGCTCTGGCGATCCGAGCAGGCGCGGCCTCCCGGATGGCGGCCGTGCGGCCTTACTCCTCGACCGCCGTGCCGACGATGTTGTAGCCGCCGTCGACGTAGGTAATTTCACCGGTCACGCCGCTGGCCAGGTCGGACAGCAGGAAAGCGGCCACGTTGCCGACCTCGTCGATCGTCACGTTGCGGCGCATCGGCGCTACGTCTTCGAAGTGCTTGAGCAGCTTGCCGAAGTCCTTGATGCCGGACGCGGCCAGCGTCTTGATCGGACCGGCCGAGATGCCGTTGGCGCGAATGCCCTTCGGGCCGACCGCCGAGGCCAGGTAGCGCACGCTGGCTTCCAGCGACGCCTTGGCCAGACCCATCGTGTTGTAGTTCGGCACTACGCGTTCCGCGCCCAGGTACGTCAGCGTCAGCAGCGACGCCTTGTCGTTGAGCAGCGGCAGCGCGGCCTTGGCCAGTGCGGGGAAGCTGTAGGCCGAGATGTCGTGCGCGATGCGGAAACCTTCGCGCGACAGGCCTTCCAGGAAATCGCCGGCGATCGCCTCGCGCGGCGCAAAGCCGATCGAATGCACCAAGCCGTCGAATTTTTCCCAGCGTTGCCCCAGAGCGGCGAAGGTGGCGGCGATCTGTTCGTCGCTGCTGACGTCGCATTCAAAAACCATGTCGGAGCCGAATTCCTTGGCGAAGTCCGTGATGCGGTCCTTGAAGCGTTCGCCCACGTACGTGAAGGCCAGTTCCGCGCCTTCGCGCTTGCAGGCCGAGGCAATGCCGTAGGCGATCGAACGGTTCGAAAGCAAGCCCGTGATCAGGATCCGCTTACCTGCCAGAAATCCCATAAGTTCTCCAAGATGATAGTGAGGACGGGCATGTTTCGTGCACAGGCCCGTGTCCGGTGCACGGCGGGGAATGTCACCCGCTGGGAATTGCGCCGCGTAGAGGAATGTCCGGATGGCTGGTCGCCGCCCGAACCCATGTAAAATTGTCGCACAACTTCGCCCGGCCACAAGCCGCCGGGCTGTCTCGGGCATTGTGGAGGTCTGCAACCGGATGCTGATTCATGCACGTTGGCCGCTTTGGGCGGCAGGGCAGTGCTTCTGTCGTCGCGCGGTCGTGCAAAGTGGGTTGGCACTATCGATGGTGCTGGCTGCGGGTTTTCCCGTAGCGGCCAACGCCGCGCATGGTTTCGCGCTGCATGGCGATCTCAAGTATCAGCCGGATTTTGCCCACTTCGATTACGTCAATCCCAACGCGCCGCAAGGCGGCACGCTGACGCTGGCCAATCCGGACCGGCGTACCAGCTTCGATAAATTCAATCCGTTTACGCTCAAGGGCACCTCGGCGCCGGGGTTGACGCAACTGATGTTCGAATCGCTGCTGATCGGCAGCGCCGACGAGTCCGCCAGTGCGTATGGGTTGCTGGCCGACGACGTCACGCTGGCACCCGACGGGTTGTCGGTCACGTTCCATATCCGGCCCGAGGCGCGCTTCGTCAATGGCGATCCCGTACTCGCGTCGGACGTCAAATATTCCTACGACATGCTGATGAGCAAGTCTGCAAGCCCGGGCTATCGCAGCATGTGCACCGACGTCAAAGGCGTGGTGGTGACCGGCGAGCGCACGGTGCGGTTTGATTTCAAGCAACGGAATGCCGAATTGCCGCTGATCGTCGGCTCGCTCCCGGTGTTCTCGAAGAAGTGGACCGCCGAGGTGCCATTCGAGAAGCTGACGTTCGAGGCGCCGATCACCAGCGGTCCGTACAAGATCGAACGCTACGATGCCGGCCGAGGCATCGTGTTCCAGCGCGATCCGAACTACTGGGGCAAGAAGCTCGCGGTGCGGCGTGGCACGTTCAATTTCGGCCGCGTGGTCTACCGTCTGTACAAGGACGAGACTGCCAAGCTCGAGGCCTTCAAGGCCGGCGAATTCGACGCGATTGTCGAATACCGCTCGAAAAACTGGGCCAAGAGTTATGTCGGCACGCGCTTCGGCAATGGCGAACTGATCAAGACCGAGTTTCCCCATCGCAACGGCGCCGGCATGCAGGGCTTTGTGATGAACATGCGCAAGCCGATGTTCCAGGACGTGCGCGTGCGCAAGGCCCTGATCCTCGCGCTCGATTTCGAATGGCTCAACCGGCAGTTGTTTTACGGCGCGTACAAGCGGCTCGACAGCTGGTTCTCGAATAGCGAACTGGCCGCCAGTACCACCTTCGACGGCAAGCCTGGTCCGGGCGAACTGCAACTGTTGGAGCCGCTGCGCGCCGATCTGCCGCCGGAGGTGTTCGGCCCCGATGTGGTGCAGCCCACCACCAATGCGCCGCGCTCGCTGCGCGACAACCTGCGCGAGGCGCGCCGTCTGCTGGCGCAGGCGGGGTGGACTTACGAGGACGGTGCGCTGCGCAACGCCAAGCGCGAACCGATGGTGTTCGAGTTCCTCGACGATGGCGGCGCGATGAGCCGGGTTATCACGGCCTATGTGCGCAACCTGGAAAAGCTCGGCATCGAGGTGCATCAGCGCACCACCGATTTCGCGCTGTATCAGAAGCGGCTGGAGGATTTCGATTTCGACATGGTGTCGATACGCTTTCCCGATTCGCAAAGCCCCGGCAATGAACTGCGCGACCGCTTTTCCACGGAGGCGGCCGGCACGCCCGGATCGGACAACCTGTTTGGCCTGAAATCGAAGGCGGTAGACAAACTCGTCGACGACGTGCTGCATGCCGAATCGCGCGAGGAACTGGTGACCGCCGGTCGCGCGCTGGACCGCGTGCTGATGCACGGCTATTACATCGTACCGAACTGGTACAGCGCATTTCACCGTGTGGCGTATCGCAAGGAGCTGTCCTATCCGACGCGCCTGCCGTACTACTACACCGCGGAGGGCTGGATCCTTTCCAACTGGTGGCGCAACGACCTCGCGCCGAAGACCCGGTAATCCAGACATCCATACAACGGACGGCCAATGTTTGCCTATCTGCTCAAGCGAATCCTGCTGATGATCCCGACGCTGATCGGCGTCATCACGCTCACGTTTGTCGTGATCCAGTTTGTGCCGGGCGGCCCGGTCGAGCAGATGATGCTTGAAATGAAAGGGCGCGGCGCGAGCGGTGAAGCCAGTGGCGGGGGCGCGGAATATCGCGGCCGGCGGGGCGTCGATCCGGACAAGATCAAGGAGATCCAGGCGCTCTATGGCTTCGACAAACCGCCCATCGAACGTTACTTCATGATGCTCAAGCGCTTTGCGCGATTTGATCTGGGCCAGAGCTATTTCCAGCACCGCAGTGTGTGGGAGCTGGTGAAGTCCAAGATGCCGGTTTCGATCAGCCTGGGGCTCTGGACATTTTTCCTGACCTACCTGATATCGGTGCCGCTCGGCATATCGAAGGCAATCCGCGCCGGCAGCCGGTTTGACGTGATCAGCAGCTTGATCGTGCTGGTGGGCTATGCGATCCCGGGCTTCGTGCTTGGCGTGCTGCTGCTGGTGCTGTTTGGCGGCGGCACGTTCGTGCAGTGGTTTCCGCTGCGCGGGCTGACTTCGGACGACTGGGACCAGCTTTCGCTGATGGGTAAGGTAATGGATTACCTGTGGCACCTTGTGCTGCCGATCACCGCGTCGGTGGTGGGCAGTTTCGCCGTGGTGACGATGTTGACCAAGAACGCGTTCCTCGAGGAAATCCGCAAGCAATACGTGCTGACCGCGCGCGCCAAGGGCCTGTCGGAACGGCGCGTGCTCTGGAAACACGTGTTTCGCAATGCGCTGATTCCGCTCGTGACTGGATTTCCGGCGGCGTTCATTGGCGCGTTCTTCACGGGGTCGCTGCTGATCGAGACGCTGTTCTCGCTGGACGGCCTGGGCCTGCTTTCGTATGAAGCGGTGCTGCGCCGCGATTATCCCGTGGTACTCGGCACCCTGTACCTGTTCACGCTGATCGGGCTTGTGACGCGGCTCATTTCGGATGTCTGCTACGTAATGGTGGATCCTCGCATCCATTTCGAAGGGATGCACCGATGAAATTGCGTACCGCAAGTGTCGCCGGCAGCAAAGCCCTGCCACATTCGCTTTCGCCGCGCCAGCGCGCCTGGCAGCGTTTCCGCCGCAACCGGCTTGGCTATTGGAGCCTGATCCTGTTTGTGGTGATTTTCCTGCTGAGTCTGGCGGCCGAAGTGCTGTCCAGCGATCGCCCGCTGGTGGTGCGCTACAAGGGCGAGTACTACTTCCCGATCGTCAAGGTCTATCCGGAAACCACGTTCGACGGGGATTTCGCCACGCCGGCCGATTATCTCGATCCCTATATTCGCGACCGAATTACCACGCACGGCAACTTCGCGGTGTTCCCGCCGAATCGTTATTCCTACGATTCGATCAACTATTTCGCGAAGGAACCAAATCCCGCGCCGCCGTCCGCCGACAACTGGCTCGGCACCGACGACCGCGGGCGCGACGTCCTGGCGCGGCTGCTGTATGGTTTCCGCGTTTCCGTGCTGTTTGGCATGGCGCTGACGATTATCGGCGTATTGATTGGCACGCTCACCGGCGCGCTGATGGGATTCTTCGGCGGCCGTTTCGATCTGTTCTCGCAGCGCGCCATCGAGATATGGAGTTCGATGCCCGAGCTGTATCTGCTGATCATTTTCGCGTCGATCTTCGAACCGAGCCTGGCGTTGCTGATCATCCTGCTGTCGCTGTTCGGCTGGATGGGATTGTCAGACTACGTGCGTGCCGAGTTCTATCGCAACCGCTCGCTCGACTATGTCAAATCGGCGCGCGCGCTGGGTTTGTCGAATGTCCAGATCATGTGGCGCCATATTCTGCCCAATAGCCTGACGCCGGTCATCACCTTCCTGCCGTTCCGCATGAGCGCCGCGATCCTGGCACTGACAAGCCTCGATTTCCTCGGTCTGGGCGTGCCGCCGACCACGCCCAGCCTGGGCGAACTGCTGGCGCAGGGCAAGGGAAACCTCGATGCCTGGTGGATTTCGCTGTCGACCTTTGCGGTGCTGGTGATCACGCTGTTACTGCTGACCTTCATGGGTGACGCGCTGCGCGATGCTTTTGACACCCGCCTGGGTCTCGCGCAGTTGCGCGGCCGGGTAGAGCCGAAAGTACCTGCCGGCAGCGCCGCGGAGGTGACGCCATGAGCGCGGTGACGCCGATTTTCGATCCGCTGCATCCGGTCGCGCCGCCCGCGCCCGGTACGCTGCTGATGTGCGTGGACCATCTGTCCGTGACGTTTGGCGAAGGCGAGAGCGCGACGCGCGCGGTGCGCGACGTGAGTTTCGACCTGCGCGCTGGCGAGCGATATGCGCTGGTGGGTGAATCGGGCTCGGGCAAGACCGTCACGGCGCTGGCCATGCTGCGGCTGGTGGAGGATGCCACCTATCAAGGCGCGATCCGGTTCGAGGGTAAGGACCTGCTACAGGTGAGCGATCGCGAAGTGCGCCGGATCCGCGGATCGGAAATCGCGATGATTTTCCAGGAGCCGATGACGGCGCTCAATCCGCTGTACACGATCGGCAACCAGATTGTGGAAACCCTTGCGCTGCATGAAGGGTTGGATCGGCGCGCGGCCCGGGAGCGTGCCATTGCGCTGCTCGAGCGCACGGGCATCAGCGATGCGGCCAACCGTTTCAACAGTTTTCCCCACCAGTTGTCGGGCGGGCAGCGTCAGCGCGCCATGATCGCCATGGCGCTGGCCTGTCGGCCGAAACTGCTGCTTGCTGACGAGCCGACCACCGCGCTGGACGTCACCATCCGTGCACAGATCCTTGACCTGCTACGCAGCCTCCAGGCGGAATTCGGCATGGCCGTGATGTTGATCACGCACGACCTGAATATGGTTCGTGCGTTTGCGCAGCGCGTGGGCGTGATGGAAAAGGGTGTGCTGGTCGAGACCGGCGAGACCGCCGAGGTTTTCGCCAATCCGCACCACCCGTACACGCGCAAGCTGATCGACAGCCATCCCAGGCGTGAAGTGCTGCCGCTGGTGCCGCTGGCGCCAGTGCTACTGGAAACCGACGCACTCTGCGTCAACTATCACAAGAAGCGCGCCGGGTTTGCCGGCTGGTTCCTGAAGGAAGCGTTTGCCGCGGTGAAGGATGTCACGCTGCAACTGCGCGAGGGCGAAACGCTGGGCATCGTCGGGGAGTCCGGATCGGGCAAGACCACGCTTGCGCACGCGGTATTGGCGCTGCAACGCAAGAGCAGTGGGGCGATCCAGTTTCTCGGGCGCAGTTTCGATGCGTGCACGCAAAAGGAACGCAGTTCGCTGCGCTCGCGCATGCAGGTGGTGTTCCAGGATCCGTTCGGCTCGTTATCGCCGCGCATGACGATCGAGCAGATCGTGGGCGAGGGCTTGGCGCTGCACCAGCCCGGGCTGTCGCCAGAAGCGATGCGGGAGCGTGTCATCGAGGCGCTGCGTGAAGTCGGGCTCGACCGCACGGCGCTGGGACGTTATCCGCACGAGTTTTCCGGCGGGCAGCGCCAGCGGATCGCCATCGCCCGCGTGTTGATCCTCAAGCCGCAGGTGTTGGTGCTCGACGAGCCCACGTCGGCGCTCGATGTATCGATCCAGCAGCAGGTTCTGGCATTGCTGTCGCAACTTCAGCACAAGTACAACCTCAGCTATCTGTTCATCAGCCACGATCTGGCGGTGATTCGGGCGATGGCGCACCGCGTGATCGTGATGAAAAACGGCGAAGTGGTGGAATCGGGCGAAACCGAAACGGTGCTTGGTGCACCGCAGCATCCGTATACGCGCAAATTGATGGCCGCGGCCCAGCTCGGTGCCGCGCGGATGATGTGATTCCTGCCGCCCGCCGGCAGATGCGCTTAACACATACTCAATATTCGGTTTCCAAGAATCAAGATACGTTTTTGATGCTAATTCTTTGATTTGCTGGCGAATTGAGGAAAATTTGTAACCATCTTTGACACGTCAAAGCCCGGTCCTTTAATATCGCGCGATAAGTTTTCGGGGGTGGTTCGTCCGTCGCATGCTGACCTTGGGGAAGGTCGTTGATGCACGCGGCTGGTGCAGTTCTGCTGGCGTACTTTTTGCGTACGATCCGCCCTGATGTTTTCACGCTGTCCGGCTTTGTCTGATTTGCCGGTCAGATTTGTCCGATCATCAGGAGAACCAATGCAGCAGACGGTACTTCATTCCCTGGCGCGCGCCGCTATCGGAATTGCCATTGCCTGCGGTGCGACTGTGTCGAATGGAGTGCTGGCGGATACGGTATTCAAGGATCCCGACGCCCGGATCGAGGCTCGCGTGGAAAGCGCCGATGCACATCCGGAAGGCAAGCGCGGCTTGCTGTCGTCGGTCATGAATTCCACCAGCAACGTTGCCAGCAAGGCTGGCGATCTGGTCATGAACGCGCTGGGCCTGATTGGCGTGCGTTATCGCTTTGGCGGTAACAGCCCCGAATCGGGTCTGGACTGCAGCGGCTTTGTCCGCTACGTGTTCAACGACACCTTCGGCTTCATGTTGCCGCGCCGGTCCGTCGAAATGAGCCAGGTGGGCACCACCGTGGCCGTCAACGAACTGCGTCCTGGCGATCTCGTGTTCTTCAACACGATGCGCCACACGTTCTCGCACGTCGGTATCTATATTGGCGACAACAAGTTCGTGCATGCGCCGTCTACCGGCAGCAAGATCCGTGTCGACGACATGCGTGCGTCGTATTGGGTGACGCGCTACAACGGCGCCCGCCGTATCGACGATTCCGCGCGCGTCTCGACCGAGAACACGGGCAGCATCATCGAAACGCTCAAGCGTTACGATCCCAACGCGCAAGGCAGGTCGATGCTCGGCGGCTGAGTTGGCGCCTGGGACATCGCCAGATATGAAAAGGACTGCTCGGGCAGTCCTTTTTTATTGCTTCGCGCCAGTCAGATGCCGTGCCGCAATGGACGTCCACGGCTGACATGCCGTGTCACATGACTGACGATTTCCGTCAGTTTTCGTCAATCTCCGTCAGGCGGTGGTCGAATATGACAACGGTTGCCTATTTGGCGATCACTGCGTGGCGACCGTTCCCGGCGTGGCGGGGCGCGTCCGGGCCGCCGCGAGCTTTTCCCGCAGGGCCGGCAAGGCCGCGGCGGTGGCCTGCTCCCCGGCCAGGATCGCGCGGTTGCGCGACGCGAAATCGCTGCCGCCCATATCGGGCAGATCCGGGCGGATGACCACGTCGGCGCGCGCCAGGGCCATCTTGTTGATCGACTGGCCCATGATCGCGGTGGTCTGCAGCAGCACGCCGCCTTGCCCGCTGTTCTTCTGGCTGGAGGGATCTGCCGAAATATTCACGGCAATCACAAATTCCGCGCCCATCTCGCGCGCCGCGTCGACCGGCACCGGCTCGACGAGGCCGCCGTCGACATAATCGTGGCCGCCGATCGATACTGGCTGGAACACGCCCGGCACGCTGCTCGATGCGCGCACGGCCTGCCCGGTGTTGCCACGCCGGAATACGATGCGGTCGCCGGTTTTCAGGTCCGTTGCGACAATGCCGAGCGGCAGCTTCATGGCCTCGATCGGGCGATTCTTCACCAGCCGATTGACGTAGTTCTGCAGCGCTTCGCCTTTGACCCAGCCGCCAAACTTTGTGCCGAATGGCAGTGCCCAGTCGGCGATCGCCGCTTCATCCATGGTCAGGGCCAGCTTGTTCAACTGAAATCCATCCATGCCCGTTGCGTACAGCGCCGCGACCACCGATCCTGCGCTGGTGCCGGTCACGATATCGGCATGAATGCCCTGGGCTTCGAGCGCTTTGATCACGCCGATATGCGCGAAGCCGCGTGCTGCGCCGCCGCCGAGCGCCAGGCCGATGCGGACCGGCCGTGCAGGCACGGGGGTTGGCGGCACGCTGGTAGTCGTGCCCGTTGCCGGCGGCACAGTTGGCTTCGGGCCGAATGAACAGGCCGCCAGCAGCATTGCCGCCGAAGCGCCCAGGAAATTTCGTCGTTGCATCGAAAGGGATGAGAGGCTTGCTGAAAGTGATGCCGAAGGGATCTGTTGGTCGCGCGGCGGGCATGCGGACCCGTCTGAGACTGGCCGCAGCTTAAATGATTCCGTGGCCCGGGTGCAGTGCGGGCAGGGCGTATAATGCGGCATTCAATGAAATCCGGCCTGCGCGCACCTGTGCGCGGGCCTTTTTGTTTCTCCCCGACCATGACACAACGCGTCCGTACTCGTTTCGCGCCTAGCCCGACCGGCTTCATCCATCTGGGCAACATCCGTTCTGCGCTTTATCCCTGGGCGTTCGCGCGCCGCATGAAGGGCGATTTCATCCTGCGTATCGAGGATACGGATGTCGAGCGTTCGTCGGAAGAGGCCGTCAATGTGATCCTGGAAAGCATGGCCTGGCTCGATCTGGATATCGACGAAGGCCCGTTCTATCAGATGCAGCGCATGGACCGCTATCGCGCCGTTGTCCAGCAGATGATGGATAGCGGCCTGGCCTACCACTGCTATATGAGCACCGAGGAACTGGACGCGCTGCGCGAAGCCCAGCGCGCTGCCGGCGAAAAGCCGCGCTACAACGGCTTCTGGCGGCCGGAGCCGGGCAAGGTGCTGCCTGAACCGCCCGCTGGTGTGAAGCCCGTGGTGCGTTTCAAGAATCCGATTGGCGGTAGCGTGGTCTGGGACGATGCGGTCAAGGGGCGCATCGAGATTTCGAACGACGAACTCGACGATCTCGTGATCGCGCGGCCGGACGGCACGCCGACGTACAACTTCTGCGTGGTCGTCGACGATCTGGACATGAAGATCACCCACGTCATCCGTGGCGACGATCACGTCAACAATACGCCGCGCCAGATCAATATCATCCGTGCGCTGGGCGGCGACGTGCCCGTCTACGCGCATCTGCCCACCGTGCTGAACGAGCAGGGCGAGAAGATGAGCAAGCGCCATGGCGCCATGGCGGTGACCGGCTATCGGGACGAAGGTTATCTGCCCGAGGCGGTGCTGAACTATCTGGCCCGCCTTGGCTGGGCGCACGGCGACGCGGAGATTTTTTCGCGCGAACAGTTTGTCGAATGGTTCGATCTGGATCATCTCGGCAAGTCGCCGGCGCAGTACAACCCAGAGAAGCTTGCCTGGCTGAACAACCATTACATCAAGACCGGCGACAACGCGCGCCTGGCCGATCTGACCCGTCCCTTCATCGAGGCGCTCGGCGGCAAGGTGGAAGGCGCCGATCTGGTCGGGGTGATCGCGCTGGTCAAGGACCGTGCGAATACGCTCAAGGAAGTCGCGCAAACCGCGATGCTGTTCTATCGCGGCGAGCCCCAGCCCGATGCGGCGCTCAAGGCCGAGCACCTGACCGACGAGATCCGTCCGGCGCTACAGGCGCTGACCGCGCAACTGACTTCGCTGCCTGAGTGGAAGCGTGAAGCGATCAACGCGACGTTCAAGGCCGTGCTGGCGGAATTCGGCCTGAAGATGCCGAAGCTGGCGATGCCGGTGCGGCTGCTGGTGGCAGGGCAGTTGCAGACGCCGAGTATCGACGCGGTGCTGGAATTGTTCGGGCGCGAAACGGTTCTGCGCCGTCTGGCTGCCATCTAAAAATGTGCGGAAAAGTCTTGGCGGGGGCTTGCGCTCAAGCCGAGACTTCAGCATAATCTCGTTCTCCCTGCTGCGCGACGCAAGTCAAGCAGATCGGTTGAAAAATCGAAAAGGGGCTTGCAAATCGGCGTGATTGCTTTATAATCGCCGCTTCGCCGGAAATGCGGTAAATCTGGCGGCAAGATGCAGTAAATGGCAGTAACTTCGGGGCTATAGCTCAGCTGGGAGAGCGCTTGCATGGCATGCAAGAGGTCAGCGGTTCGATCCCGCTTAGCTCCACCAAAGTTTCTGTCCCCTTCGTCTAGAGGCCTAGGACATCACCCTTTCACGGTGAGTACAGGGGTTCGAATCCCCTAGGGGACGCCAAATATTGGACGTAATCAGACGTCCAGTTGGCTGTCCGGAGCGAAGCTTCGGGTGGCAACCGACAAAGGAGCGGTAGTTCAGTCGGTTAGAATACCGGCCTGTCACGCCGGGGGTCGCGGGTTCGAGTCCCGTCCGCTCCGCCAGACTGAGCCCGCTTGGGTGAAACCAAGCGGGTTTTTATTTGGGTAGGAAGCGATTATTGAATAATCGCTTTTTCGATTACCCGAAGCAAATGTTGTCAGCTTCGAAAAATCGAAATATAATCGCGACTTCGCAAGAAAATGCGATCAGGAAATACTCGGAAGTATTATGGGGCTATAGCTCAGCTGGGAGAGCGCTTGCATGGCATGCAAGAGGTCAGCGGTTCGATCCCGCTTAGCTCCACCAGAATTCCGAGGCGCTTGAGCGGTAAAAAAGCGCTTCAGGTTGCGAAAAAGTTCTGTTAAAATGCCGGACTTCGTAGCAATAGACGGAAACGTTGCTTGCAACAGATTTCTGTCCCCTTCGTCTAGAGGCCTAGGACATCACCCTTTCACGGTGAGTACAGGGGTTCGAATCCCCTAGGGGACGCCAAAATATTGGACGTAATCAAACGTCCAGTTGGCTGTCCGGAGCGAAGCTTCGGGTAGCAACGAAACAAGGAGCGGTAGTTCAGTTGGTTAGAATACCGGCCTGTCACGCCGGGGGTCGCGGGTTCGAGCCCCGTCCGCTCCGCCAACTTTTGAAAAAGCCTGCATAGCAGGCTTTTTTTTCGTCCTGCGGAAGTGTGATTCCTGCGGAAGTGTGATCGGCGAACGTATGTCGATCACATGGCGCCTCGGGGCTGCCACACCGGCGCAAGTCCGGCCGCCGCCATCGCAACCGCCTGCGCAAGTTCATGCGCGCCGTGTCGGATCCATCCCACCACGTCCCGGCAACGCCCGTTCCACCCGTACATCCGATCGAGAGCGCCACGCTCGCGTGCGCCCGATCTGGCGCATCAACTCATCTAGCGTACCTCAGGCACCCGGCTGACCTTGCGGAAATACCGCACGAGCAGTGTGCCGGCAATGGCGAGACTGACGCTGTTGGCGAGCCAGAAACCCGAGGCGCCACGCGTGAATGCCGGCATCGACTCGATCAGTCCGAAGCCGAGCACATAACCGCCGCCCAATCCCACTCCCCACAGCGACCCGGCATAGATCAGGGTCGGAATCAACGCGATCTTGTAGGCGCGCAGAATAAATGCGCTCATGACCTGCACGGCGTCGAACGCCTGATAGAACGCGACAAACAGCATCAACGGCAACGCTTTTGCCACGACGGTGGGATCCTTCGCATAGGCGTTCAGAAGCGGCTCGCGCAATAGCCAGAGCAGGGTGCCCGTGACCAGGGCGATGCTCGCGCCAAACCGGATGCCGCGCCAGCCGATACGCCGCGCACCGGCGAGATCGCGCGCGCCGATCGCTTGCGCTACAAGCGTCGACGTGGCGATCGAAAGCGACAGTGGCATCATGTACGCCACTGCGCTCAGGTTGGCGATGATCTGATGGCCGGCGAGCGTGTCCGTGCCGAGCCGTGTGATGAAGATCGACATCAGCGTGAACGACGTGATTTCGATCAGGTAAGTCAGTCCCATTGGCACGCCGAGGCGCAGCAGCGGCGAAATCCGTTGCCAGCGCGGCCATTCCCATCGCGCAAAAATGCCGAGCGGACGATAAGCACTGCCCAGGCGCAGGATCGCCAGGCCGGACGCGCACCACGTCCAGCTGATGATCGTCGATGCCAGTGCGCAACCGGGGCCGCCCATCGCATCGACGCCAAGTCCACCGTGGATAAACCAGGCATTGAGCGGCACCTTCAGCATCAGCCCGGCAATCTGCAGGACCGTCACCATGATCGGGCGCGACAAGGCATTGTTCAGCGCCATGTAGATGCGGAACGCGAGGGCCGCCGGGAGCCCGAAGGCCACGATATGCAAATACCGCGACGCCTTTTCCACCAGCTCGGGAGGCGCCTTTGCGAACGCCAGCAACGGTCCCGGAAACAACAGGAGCAGCATGCCCGGGATGGCCAGCGCCAAGCCCAGCCACGCGGCCTGGCGGACTTCGACGCCGATTTCCTCGATGCGCCCCGCGCCGTACAGTTGGCCTGCTGTCGGGGCCAGAGCCTGCAACACGCCCATCAGGCTGATATAGACCGTCACGTAGATCGATCCGCCCAGCCCCACCGCGGCGAGGTCAGTGGCCGACGCACGGCCTGCCATGATGGTGTCGATGACGCCGAACGCAATCACGGCAAGTTGCCCCACCAGTACCGGTGTGGCCAGATGGACGATGCGGCGAAGATCTTGCAGCCCGCTGCTCATGGGGAGGTCGGATCGGCGGCTGGCCGATTCTGGCCAGCAGGGTCAAGGCGGCTTGACAGGCCGGCGCCGTGGCGGCGTGCGACGGCCGTCATTCCTGCCGCGGCAGGCGGCGTTGCGGGGCTGACGGGCGCGGTGGCGCCGCATGCGAGGTGTCTACCAGGCGATACAGGCGGAAACGCTCGTCGCGGTCGGCCGGGCGGCGGCCTTCCCAGATCAGCCGCCATTCGAAATGGGAAATATTGCTCGGCGCGCCGTAGTCCACCGCATCGTGACGCAGCAGCACATCGCATGCGTCGGCTGGACCGCCGAAGCGAATTTGTCCGAAGTACGCAAAAGACGCGAGTTGCGCATCGCCCATGCGGATCGGCTGTACGCACCGATAGGTCGACGGCAGGGCCAGTGCGGCGGCCTGCGCGACATCGCGATAGGTCTTGCCGTAGTTGATGGACGGCAGCCAGAGGGTCATGGCGATGACCCACATCAACGTCGTGCCGGCCGCCGAAATCACCACCGGGCGCCAGATCTGCTTTGGCGCGCGCGACAGCCGCCAGCGCACGATCAGGATCCACGCCAGTGTCACCGCGATCGCTATCGCGACGGCGCTCAGGGTAAAGGTGTGCTGGAAGCCCGGAATCTGGCGAAACACGTTGTTGGCGATCTTGGGAGGCCAACCGGTTGTCTTGGCGATCCACATGAACCAGATGAAGCCGCCAAGAATCGTGAAGAACAGCAAGGCAAACCAGTCGATCGCATTGATCGCCGCGCGCGGCAGCGTGGGCAACGCAAACGCCGCCAGGATGGCCATCGGCGGCAGCAGCAGGATGAATTGCACGTCGCCGGGGCTGCGCTGCAACACCAGCAGTACGAATAGCATGGCCAGGATCGCCAGCGGTAACGCCACGTGTGCGGCGCGGCGCATCCCGCGCCACGACAGCCAGGCAAACGCCGCGATCGGCCAAACCGGCCAGCTGAACAGGAAGAAGTTGCGCGCGATAAAGCCTGCCGTGAGCAGCGAAGGCGCCCCGTAGGTGTGGCGGTCGTAGCGCGACCACTCGCGGATATAGGCCACGGCATCGTCGGGAACCGTCGCGCCAAAATAAGCGGCAGCCATCCAGGCGCCCACGATCGCGAGTGCAATCGGCAAGCCGATCGCGACGAGCCGCTTCAGCGGTAATGGCCTGCATGCGATACCTGCGACCAACGACGCGCCCAACAGCGCCGCGGCCAGGATCGGTCCGCTGGCCAGGCACAGCGCACCCAGGCCGACGCCGAACCAGAGGCTGCCCTGGACGGGTTTATCCAGGCTGCGCACCATGCCATAGAGGATGAACGCGATGAAACAGACCTGACCGACTTGCGCCGTGGTCTCGTGGCCACGCATGGCCAGGCCCACGCAGGCCAGGAAAATCAGTAAGGCCCCGTCGGCCAGCGCACGGCCGTACGAGCGCGCGTCGGGCTGTCCGCCGAAAGCAAAGGCAAACGGCTGCACCTCGTCACGTCGGCCAAGCAGATACGTCGAATACCAGATGAATGCGCAGGTGCCGAAGTAAAACAGCGCCGTGGCGAGCCGCGAGGCGTCCGGCGCGCCCAGCCACCCGCCGAACAGCCGGATCATCAGCCCGCCCACCCAGAAGACCAGCGGGCCGTCCTCGCTGACGGGCCGGCCCACGATGTTGGGCATCAGCCAGTCTTGCACGTTGCCGTCGCCAAGCTGCCACATGACGCCAAACCCGGCCGCGTCCTCGTTCTTCCATGGATCCCGCCCAAACAAACCTGCCAGGCCATAGATGATGCAGATCGCCAGCAAAAGATAGCGCGGCAGCGCGCCGGTCGCGGCGGCGGTCAGGTGGACGGGAGAGGTCTTGGCTTGGGACATCGGGACAGAGGCGGGACGGCGACCATAAGCGTACACAAGCCGCTATTGTGGGCCACAAATGCAAAGAGGCAGCCGATGCTGCCTCTCTGTCAGGTCGCGCAGGGCAGGAGCATCTGTTCCTGCGCGCGCGTTCGCTCGGTAGAGCTGGGCGATTACTTCTTGGCGGCCAGCTTGCTGCCGAACTTCTGGCGGAACTTCTCGACGCGGCCGGCCGTGTCCATGATCTTCTGTTGGCCGGTATAGAAAGGATGCGATTCCGACGACACTTCGATCTTGGCCAGCGGGTAGGTCTTGCCTTCGTGTTCGATCGTGTCCTTGGTCTGGATCGTCGAGCGGGTCACGAACTTGAAGTCGTTCGACACGTCGTGGAACAGGACTTCGCGGTAATTGGGGTGAATGCCTTCTTTCATGGTGCTTCCTTTCAGGTTGGGTAGCCAGTCCGCTCGATCGTCGAATGTCGCAGGCAAACGCTTGCGACGAGCGAACCACTTGCCGATTACGGGCAAACCAGAATTATGGCAGATAAACAAGGACTTGGGCAATAAGTCCGTAGCTTTCGCGATAGCGGTGGTAAAAACGCTTTACGTGGCTGATACGTCATGTTTTACCGGATCCTGGCGATAAAACTGGCTCAGCATGGCGTACGTCGTGGGCCAGTGCTCGCGGAGGGCGCGCGGATCGACGAAAAAGGCCTCGGAAGCCACCGCGAAGAATTCGCTCGGCGCCTCGCATCCATACGGGTCGATCACGTGCAGCCGGGGCGGCAGGCGGTGCGGGTGGTCCCAGTCGGCGTCGGCGACCGCTTCACATGCGTCGGCGAACGTATCGTATTCCCCCAGGAAGGTTTCGGCCCACTGCTCCGCATCGATGCCCGGATGCAGGACGCGCGAAAACGGCGGCACGCCATCCGGTTCGCCGTTCAGCATGTCGAGTTTGTGGGCGAATTCATGGATGACCACGTTGTAGGTGTCGACCGGCAGCTCGCGGGCGCTATCGATGCCCGCGCCGGGCAAGCTCACGTCCTGCCATGAGAGGATCACCGGGCCGTTCTCCCATGCCTCGCCGCTGGCTTCTTCCTCGACGCCATGGACGATGCCGATCTCGTCTTCCACGGTCTTGCGGATCAGGAATTCGCCCGGATACAGCACGATGCCGCGCCAGCCCCGATACCACTCGATGCCCAGTTTCAGGATCGGCACGCAAGCCTGCACGGCCACGCTAACCACCATGTCGTCGGTCAGTTCAAGGTCGTGCGCGGTCGAATATTCCTTGTTGGCGATAAACAGAGTTGCCAGTTCGCGCAGCGCGTGCAGGTCGTCGGCGTCGTAGCGTTGCACGAAGGGCAGCGCGGCGACGGTGCGCGTCCACAGTTCGTCGGGAATCGCGTACTGGGCAAGCTTGCGCTCGCGCGAGCGCGCACGCAGGAAGCTGGAAAGTTTGCCGAACATAATGGGTCGGGTCGGAAATGAAAAAGGCGCACCCAGAGGGTACGCCTTTCCGCTTGCGTGGCAACTGCCAGGTGGCGTTAGCCGCCGCGGCGCATCATGTCGAAGAACTCCGCATTGTTCTTCGTCGGCTTCATCTTGTCGAGGATAAATTCCATCGCCTGGACTTCGTCCATGTCGGAGATGAACTTGCGCAGGATCCAGATCTTCTGGAGGATTTCCGGCTTGATCAGCAGTTCCTCGCGGCGCGTACCGGACTTGTTCAGGTTGATGGCCGGGTAGACGCGCTTTTCCGCCAGACGGCGTTCCAGGTGCACTTCCATGTTGCCGGTGCCCTTGAACTCTTCGTAGATCACGTCGTCCATACGGCTGCCGGTTTCGATCAGCGCCGTGGCGATGATCGTCAGCGAACCGCCTTCTTCCAGGTTACGCGCGGCGCCGAAGAAACGCTTCGGGCGCTGCAGCGCGTTGGCGTCGACACCGCCGGTCAGCACCTTGCCCGAGGCCGGCACCACCGTGTTGTAGGCGCGCGCCAGACGGGTAATGGAGTCCAGCAGGATCACCACGTCGCGCTTCAGCTCGACCAGTCGCTTGGCTTTCTCGATGACCATTTCGGCCACCTGTACGTGGCGGATCGCGGGTTCGTCGAACGTCGACGCCACCACTTCACCACGAACCGAGCGCTGCATTTCGGTCACTTCTTCTGGGCGTTCGTCGATCAGCAGCACGAACAGATCCGCTTCCGGATGATTGTTGGCGATCGCGTGGGCGATGTGCTGCAGCATCACGGTCTTGCCGGACTTCGGCGACGCCACCAGCAGTGCGCGCTGTCCGCGGCCAATCGGCGCGATCATGTCGACGATGCGGCCGGTGATGTTCTCTTCGGCGCGGATATCGCGTTCGAGCGTGAGCGGCCGGTTCGGGTGCAGCGGCGTCAGGTTCTCGAACATGATGCGGTTCTTCACCGCTTCGGGCGGCTGCCCGTTGACCTTGTCCACCTTGACCAGCGCAAAGTAGCGCTCGCCGTCCTTGGGCGTGCGGACCTCGCCCTCGATCGAATCGCCGGTGTGCAGGTTGAAGCGGCGGATCTGCGAGGGGCTGATGTAGATGTCGTCCGTGCTGGCGAGGTACGAAGTTTCCGGCGAGCGCAGGAAACCGAAGCCGTCGGGGAGGACTTCCAGCGTGCCGTCTCCGTAGATGGTTTCGCCCATCTTGGCGCGCTTCTTCAGGATCGCAAACATCAGTTCCTGTTTGCGCATCCGTTGTGCGTTGTCGATCTCGAGCGTAGCCGCCATTTCGAGAAGCGCAGACACGTGAAGCGATTTTAGTTCTGTCAGGTGCATAGACAAGGGGTACAGAGGCGCCCGAACGGGCAAGACCTAAGGAAGGGGGAAAAGAATGAGCGAACGCTCGGGGAAGTTGTTGGGTGGCATCTTAGCACAAACCGGCCGGTACGCCAGAGCTGGCGCACGCACGGCCGGATTCGGTGCCTTGCCGGGGCGCGCGGGCCCCGGCGCAAGGTCGCTTAGACCTGCGTGTCCAGGAACTCGGTCAGCTGCTTCTTCGACAGGGCGCCAACCTTCTGGGCGGCCACTTCGCCGTTCTTGAACAGGATCAGCGTGGGAATGCCACGGATGCCGAACTTCGCGGGCACCTGCTGGTTTTCGTCGACGTTGATCTTGGCGATCTGCACGCGGTCGCCGTAGTCCTTGGCCACTTCATCCAGAATCGGCGCAATCATCTTGCACGGGCCGCACCATTCTGCCCAGAAATCGAGCAGCACGGGCTTGTCGGACTTGAGGACGTCGGTATCGAACGACGCGTCGCTCACATATTTGATTTGATCGCTCATGGCGGAAAACCTCTGGTTTCGCTCAGTTTATGATGAAGGCGGAAATCTGCCGTGGGGCTGAACCGCTACCTTACACGAGATCGTGCAGGTCCGCCGGACGGCAACACGTGGCAAACACGCGCCGCCAATGACGCCAATATCTTACCAGTTTGCCGAAATTCAAGCCGTTGGCGATGGCGGCCCGAAAACCGTTTTGCTGCGGGTAGACGGTGACCATTCTGCCGTGCCCGCGACGAGGCTGCTGATAATAGTGTTAATCGCGCCAAGAGATTCACTCAATCGCCCGCACGTATCGGAGGTAATTGGTGCGGCGCCGTGATCGTGCCCACCCGGCCGATTTTCTGCTGCGACAGCGCACGCGCATGCTCTAGAATCCACTTCAAGAGAAACGCATCCGAACCCGCGTAGAATGGCTCGCGCGGATGCGCCAACCCTGCATCTTTCGATAAAAGGCCCAGATCATGACGTCCGATCCCCGCAAGCCCGGCATGCCCGAAACGCCCGCCGCCCCCAACTCGCCTGAAAACAGCGCGCCCGAAGCGGACCATCTCAGCGATGCGCTGGCGCACCTGAGCAGCGCTGTCGAATCGGACAGCATCGCCACGGGCGCCGCCAAGGGCCTCGTCTACAGCGTGATGGAAACGCTCGGCGCGCTGATCGGCGACCCGGACCTGCCCGAGCACGCTCGCTCGGGCTACCAGGGCCTGCTCGAAACCGCGCGCGAACTGCGCGCGCGCCTGGAGCGCGGTGGCGACGACTGATATCGCGCGTCCCACGGTGGCACCGGGTGATCCCGGGGATCGCGACGGCTCCAATCATCCATGACCCGGCTCACTTTCGTTCCTGGCCCGTCGTTCCTCGAACAGGCGGCCACGGCGACCTGGTATTTTCTCGATCACTGCGGCCCTGTTGCATCGGCCGCGCATGTCGTCGTGCCTACCGCCGCGCAGATTCCCGGCGTGCGGCTGGCGCTCGATGCCGCCGCGCGCGCGGCCGGGCAGCCGCGGCTGCTGCCGCGTGTGCTGACGCTTGGCCACTGGCTGCTTGACCTGCCTCCCGATCTCGAAATCGAGCCACAGCCCGTACGCAGCCATGCGGCGCGGCTGCTGGCGGTGCAGCAGGCCATCCGCGCGCAGGACTGGCTGCGTCGTGCCTTCGGCGCGCAGACCGAAGGCGCAGCGTGGGGGCTGGCCCAGACGCTGGTGTCGATCAGCGACGAACTGAGCGCGCGCTGGCTCGAGGACGCGGCGATCCGTGAAGACGACGATGTCGACGGCGACGATCGGGCCGCCTTGCTGCAGGGCGCCTTGCAGCGGACCTATGCGCATTTGTCAGAACGCTTCCTGGGACAGGAGGCGCAGATCGTGCTGGCCTTCTGGCAGATGTTGTCGGGACCGGACGATCCGCTGCCCGCGCGCCGGCGTGCGTTGCAGCGTCTCGCACAGCGCCTGGCCGGCCCGGTGATCTGGATCGGCCCGACGCCGCTGGAACCGATCGAGGCAATGTTTTTGCAGCAGGCCGCCGAACTCGTGCCGACGCTCGAAGTCGGATACGACTGGACTGGCGGCGCGGCCGCACCTGATGGCGATGAAGACGCCGATGCCGAGCCCGCTGACTGGTATCGCACGTTGCTGGCGCTGTGGCCCGAAGCGCGCCGTGGCGAAAGCACCGATGCCGCGCCGGCGCCCGCGCTGCCGCGGACCTTGCCCGCGCAACGCCCGCAAGTGCGCGTGATCGGCAGTGCGCGCTTCGAGGACGAGGCGATGGCCGCCGCCGACCAGCTCGTGCAGTGGCTGAACGAAGGACGCAAGCACGTGGCGCTGGTGGCGCACGATCGCGTGGTGGCGCGCCGCACCCGGGCGCTGCTGGCGCGCGCGGGCGCGCCGGTGCGCGACGAGACCGGCTGGAAACTGTCGACTACGCGCGCGGCCGCCGCACTGATGCGTTGGTTTGACGTGCTGGCGCGCGATGGCGATACCGCAGCGTTGCTCGACCTGTTGAAAAGCCCGTTCTGTCTGCCCGAGGCCGCGCGTCGCGGCGAGGCCATCGCGCTGTTGGAGCGACGGATCCGTCGCGACGCGATCACGGGCGGCTGGGCGCGCCTGCGCCACCTGTTTGCCGAACGCGACGGCGTCGCGACCGTCGATGCCGAATCGACCAACGCCGGCGACACCGAGCTGGAAGTGCGGGCCGCCGCGCGCGCGTTGATCGCCTCGCTGGCCGACGAAGCCGCGCAATGGCCGCGCGGTCTGGCCCAGCATGCGCTGCCCGTCTGGCTCGGCCGGCTGGACGCCACGCTCGAGGTGCTGGGCATGCGTGGCGCGCTGGCTGGCGACGATGCCGGGCAGCAACTGCTCGACGCGCTGGCGCGGCTCGGCGAGGTCTGCGATGACGAAGCCGGCAGCCAGGCCACGCTCGATCAGCAGGAATTCCGGGCCATGCTGTCGGCATTGCTCGAATCGGTGGCGTACAAGGAGCCGTCGGCGCCAAGCCAGTCGCGCATTACGATCCTGCCGCTCAACGGCGCGCGCATGCGCCGCTTCGATGGCGTAGTGGTGGTGGGGTGCGATGATGCACAACTGCCGTCCAGCGCCGCCGAGCTGATGTTTTTCTCGAACCAGATGCGGCGCGAACTCGGACTCGAAGACCGCGAGGCGCGCTTTGCGCAGCAGGCGCGCGATCTGGCCGAAGTGCTGCTCAACAATGACGACGTGGTGCTGACGTGGCAGCGCTTCGGCAGTCGGGGCGAACCCCATCACGTATCGGGCTGGATCGAACGGCTGTCTGCATGCTGCGCGCGCGCGGGTGCGCCGATCGAGTCGAACAGCGCACCACAATGGTTCGACACGTCCGCGCAACCGGTGTTCATGCCCGCGCCTTCCGCGCCCGAGCGCGTGCCGGCGCGCTGGAGCGCGGCGGCATACAACACGCTGCGCCGTTGTCCGTATCAGTTCTTTGCAGGGCGCATGCTGGGCCTGGCCGGGTTGGAGGAGCTCAACGACGACCTTGAAAAACGCGATATCGGCAATCTGTTGCATCGTGTGCTGCTGCAATATCACGAGGAAATCCACGCCTCGGGCGAACGCGATGAGCAGCGCCGGCTTGCCCGCCTGCGGCAGATTTCCGACACCGTCTTCGGTAAGCAGATCGCCGAGGACGGGAACGCGATCAGCTACTACCGCCGCTGGCGCGAGGTGCTGCCGTCCTATGTCGCCTGGCAATCGGCGCGCGAGGAGATGGGCTGGCAATGGCGCGGCGGCGAAATCGACGCCGGCGTCGATGTGGCGATGCCCGACGGCACGCCGCTGCATCTGTCGGGCCGCATCGACCGGCTCGACAAAGGGCCCGATGGCGCCCACGCGGTGATCGACTACAAGACCCAACCGGCCAGTCGGCTGCGCCGCAAGGCCGGCGACGCCGAAGAGGATTGCCAGCTGGCGTTCTACGGGTTGCTGCGCGCCGATGCCGTGGCCGGCAGTTGGGTTGCCCTTGAAGGCGTGAAGCAGGGCGGCAAGGACAGTGCGCCCGGCGCGCAACGCGAAGTCGACCTGCCCGAATTCCAGGCCGCCGTGAGCTGGTTGGAACGGCAATTGCGCGACGATGTTGGCCGTTTGCGCCAGGGCGCGAAGCTGCCTGCATTCGGCGACGCCGCGGCCTGTACCTATTGCGATGCCCGTGGCCTGTGCCGCAAGGGCTTCTGGGAATCCACCGCCTTGCCCGATCTGCAGTCATGAGCGCCAGTCACGATATCCACGCCTACCTGCGCGATGGTCAACCCGTTGGTGAGTCCGATTTCACGCGCGCGGCCTGCGATCCCACCCGGTCGGTGGTGGTCGAGGCCTGCGCCGGCAGCGGCAAGACATGGTTGCTGGTGGCCCGCCTGGTGCGGCTGCTGCTTGCCGGTGCGGCGCCGCACGAGGTGCTGGCGATCACGTTCACGCGCAAGGCCGCCGAGGAAATGCGCGAGCGTCTGCTGGAGGTGCTGGCGCAGCTTGCCAGCGGCAGCGACGATGCGGTGCTGGCGCAGCTGGAGATGCGCGGACTGACGCCGGAAGCCGCGCGCGCCGCGCTGCCGCGCGCGCGCCTGCTGCACGCGCAGGTGCTGGCTTCGCCGGGCCGCATGGCGATCGACACGTTCCACGGCTGGTTCGGCACGCTGCTGCGCGGCGCGCCGCTGTCTTCGGGCATCGTGCCTGGCGCATCGCTGCGGGAAGATGCGCTGCGCATGAAGCGCGAAGCATGGGCGCCTTTCTGGCGCGCGCTGGCGCAACCGCAGCACGCCGAATTGCGCGAGACGTACGAACAGCTTGTCGATGCGATCGGCGATTTTCAAGTGCGCAGCCTGCTCGATCGCATGTTCCACGCTCGCAACGAATGGCAGGCGTTTCGCGAAGCGGGCGATCCGGCGCAACTGTTGGCCGCCGATCTCGGCGACGACGCCACGCACGATGTCCTGGTCACTGCGCTGGCCGACGACGACTGGCTCGAGGAATGCGCGCAGATTGCGCTGATGCTGGGGCGCGGCGGCAAGACGGAGCAGAGCAACGCTTCGCGCTTGATCGACGGATTGCGCGCGATCCGGGTCTGGCGCGATGCGGGCGCCGAAGCGGGCGAGGCGGCCACGCGAGCGTTCCATCTGCTGCGCGCGGCTTTCTTTACCGATGCGGGCAAGCCGCGCGCGATGAAGCGCACCGCCGCGCTGGTAAAGGTCTGCGGTACCGAAGGGGCGGCCGACGAACTGCTGGCGCAGATGGCGGGGCATTGCAAGCGCCTCGAGGAAATCGCCGCGCGCCGTTGCGAAGCCGCGGTGCTGGCGATCAATCTCGCGCTGTACCGCCTTGGCGACGCGCTGCTGGCGCGCTATCACCGCTACAAGGGCGAACAGCGCGCGATGGATTTTGCCGATCTCGAATGGCTCGCGGCAAAGCTGATGGCCGACGAGGACGCGGCCGCATACCTGCAGGTGCGGCTTGATGCGCGGTATCGCCATTTGCTGCTGGACGAGTTCCAGGACACCAATCCGCTGCAGTGGCGCATCCTGCAGGGCTGGCTCGCGGGTTATCAGGGGCTTGCCGACAAGCCAACGATCTTCCTGGTGGGCGATCCAAAGCAATCGATCTACCGGTTCCGCCGCGCCGATGCGCGCCTGTTCGACGCGGCGCGTGACATGCTGCAAGCCGATTTTGGCGCCACCGTGCTGCGCACGAACCGCACGCGCCGCAATCGTCCCGAAGTGCTGGACTGGGTCAATGCAGTATTCGACCACGCGCGCGCCGAAGGCCGCTATCCGCTCTACGAGACCCAGAGCACGGCGCTGACCGATCCGGGCGGCCCGGTCTGGCTGCTGCCGCTGGTGGAACCCGATGACACCGCCGAAGAAGAAGCGCCGTCCGGCGACGGTCACCGCGATACCCTGACGCAGCCGCGCATCCAGCTGGGCGATTCGCTGCGCTTCGAAGAGGGTCGTCGCGTGGCGGCGTGGCTGCACTATCTGCGCGACCACGTGCCGGTGCGCGAAGGGGACAAGACGCGGCGCGTTTGCTGGCGCGACATGCATTTGCTGGTGCGCCGCAAGACTTATCTAGCCGACTATGAACGCGCGCTGCGCGAAGCGGGCATCCCTTGCCTGAGCCCGCGCCGCGGCGGGCTGTTGCGCACGCTCGAAGCGCTTGACGTGTCGGCGCTGCTGGCGTTCCTGATGACGCCCGAATCCGATCTAGACCTCGCGCACGTGTTCAAGAGTCCAATCGTCGGCGCCACCGACGACGACCTGATCGCGCTGGCCTCGATGGAAGGCGAGGGCGGCTGGTGGGCGCGCATCGAGGCGGGTGGGCTGCCCGCAGACGTCAGCTTGCCCTTGCGCGCTGGCGTGCAGCGGTTGCGTGAATGGCTGGCGCTGGCGCCCCACAAGCCTGTCCACGACCTGATCGACCATATCTATTACCAGGGCGAGGTGCGCCGCAGATATGCGCAGGCCGCGCCGTCCGCGATTCGCGAGCAGGTGCTGGCCAATCTCGATGCGTTCCTGAAGCTGTCGCTCGATCTTGATGGCGGCCGTTACCCGAGCCTGCCGAAGTTTATCGACGAACTGCAGGAAATCCGGCGCGGCGACGAGGACGAGAGTCCTGACGAAGGCGGCATGGGCGAGGGCGTCGAAGACACCGAAGCCGAACCGGACGACGGCGCCGACAATCAGCTCGACGCCGTGCACATCCTGACCGTGCATGCGGCCAAGGGGCTGGAGGCGCCTTTCGTGGTGCTGCTCGACGCCAACCACAGCGAGCCCACTGCCGATCGCGGCGGCATCCTGGTCGACTGGCCGCCCGCATCGCCGGTGCCGCGCCATTTTTCGGCCTATGGCAAGCGCAGCGAACGCGGGCTGGCGCGGGCGCCGATGTTTGACGCCGAGGCCGCGCTGGCCGAGCGGGAAAACTGGAATCTGCTGTATGTGGCGATGACGCGCGCGCAGCAGGGGCTGCTGGTGAGCGGCGTGAAAGGCCGCAGCTCGAGGGCGGAGAAGGACGATGCGCCGGGCGCCGAGATTGCGGGAAGCTGGTACGTGAGGCTGGCGGCCGCTGGCGTCGGCGACGAAATCGCTGCGTATCCCGAGCTGGAAATCACCTCGGGGCAGGCGGCGTCACATGTCGGCGAGACCGTGCGTTACACCGATTTTCGACAACGCTATCGACATGCGGATGAGGCCGGCGATGTCGACACTGCGCTGGACGACAGCGACGAATCGACCGTGTTCGATGCCCAGGCGGCCGCGCATGGTGAGCTGGTGCACGCCTTGCTGGAACGGATCACGCGCTATCCGGACGCCTACGCCGGGTCGCCCGACGTGCCGACAGTGCTGCGCTGGTTTCCGCTTACCGGCGCAGGTACGCCGGAGGCCCGGCAGCGCTGGCAGCAGTTGGCCGAAGCTGCGGTGCAGGACCTGCGCACGATGTTGGCCGCGCCGGCGCTGCGGCCGCTGCTATTTCCCGACCACGCCTTGTCGGCGCGCAACGAGGTGGAACTCTACGACGGCTGGGGGCGCCTGCTGCGTATCGACCGGCTGGTGGAGTTTGCCGACCGCGTCGTCATCATCGACTACAAGCAACGTCTGCTGCCCCAGGAGCACGCGGCGTACGGCGCGCAGCTGGCACGCTATATCGCCGCCGTGAAACCGATGTTCCCGGACAGGCGCATCGAAGCGGGCGTGGCCACTGCCGCGGGCGAATGGATCGATGCTGAACAGTTGCGCGCAACGCCAGCGCCCGTGGTCCCGATCGCCACGTCGCAACAAGGGTCGTTGTTCTGAGATGTGCCGGCATCGCAAAACGGGCGCAGAATAGTTCGCCGCCCTTTGTGATGCCTGGATGCCTATACTGCGAACAGCCAGCGAATCTGGTTTGCGGGACGCGACGTTGCGCCGGGGCAGAGATGCGCCGGAGGAATTTTGCAGCGGGGAATTGCGAAGAAAAGGCGAAGGAAAAGCGAAGAAAAACAGGAAGGGGGACGAGCCTGACCCTCGGCACTGGTGGAAAACGGCTGTGGCTGCTTCGTTCCCGACCTGACCAGGTTGACCGCGCCACCATGCGAGGAGGCCCGTCCGACCGGCATTGTAACGCAACCTGAGGCGGCAGTCCGATTTTTCGTAGTTGTACGAAGGTTGTTCGACGGCGGTTTGATCTGATACCGGGTTGATGTGTGGCCATGCTGGCAGCATGGCGGACGGCAATTTCAGCCATCGTACTCATCTAGGCAGGTTGGGCATGAACGCAAACGAACAGATTCTCCAGGGCGCTCTGGCGCCGCAAGACATCTCCGTCGAGGTCCTTCAGGAAAAGTACGCCAAGGGCGAGGAGCGGACCGTCGACGACGTGCGGCGCCGGGTGGCTCGCGCGCTGGCCGAGGCCGAACCGGCGGACCGGCGCGATGCCTGGGCGGCGCGCTTTCTCTGGGCGCTCGAGAACGGATTCGTGCCGGCGGGGCGCATCAACTCCGCGGCGGGCACCGGCATCCAGGCCACGCTGATCAATTGCTTCGTGCAGCCTGTCGGCGATTCCGTGTCGGAAGCGAAGGACGGCAAGCCCAGCATCTATACGGCGGTGGCGCAGGCGGCCGAGACCATGCGTCGCGGCGGCGGCGTGGGCTACGATTTTTCGTCGATCCGGCCCGGCGGCGCGCTGGTGCGTGCCACGCATTCGCGGGCGTCGGGCCCCGTATCGTTCATGAAGGTGTTCGATGCATCGTGCGCCACGGTGGAATCGGCCGGCGCGCGGCGCGGCGCCCAGATGGGCGTGCTGCGCTGCGACCATCCCGATATCGAAAGCTTCATTCACGCCAAGGACCGGGGCGAACTGACAAACTTCAACATCTCGATCGGCGTGACCGACGCCTTCATGCGCGCGGTGGAGGCCGACGAAGAAGTCGAGCTGGTGCACGTCGCCGAGCCAGGGCCGGACATGATCGAGGCGGGCGCCTATCGACGTGACGACGGCCAGTGGGTGTATCGCCGCGTGCCGGCCCGCCAACTGTGGGATCAGGTCATGCAGGCCACCTATGACCACGCCGAGCCCGGCATCCTGTTCCTTTCGCGCATCAATGCCGACAACAATCTTTATTACTGCGAAACCATCGAGGCGACCAACCCGTGCGCGGAGCAGCCGCTGCCTTCGTATGGCTGCTGCTGTCTCGGCTCGATCAACCTCACGCGTTTTGTGCGGCAGCCGTTCACCGAACACGCCAGCTTCGACTTCGACGCATTTGCGCAGGTCGTGCGCGTGTCGACGCGCATGCTCGACAACGTGCTCGACGTCACGTTCTGGCCGCTGCCCGAGCAACAGGCCGAAGCGCAGGCCAAGCGTCGCATCGGGCTTGGATTCCTTGGTCTGGGCAGCGCGCTGGTGATGCTGGGCCTGCGTTATGACGGTGATGCCGGGCGCGAGTTGGCCGCGCGTATTGCCGAAACGATGCGCGATCAAGCCTATCTGGCATCGGTCGAACTCGCCGACGAGAAAGGCGCGTTCCCGCTGTTCGACGCCGATGCGTATCTGCGTGGCGGGTTTGTCGGCCGTCTGCCCGCGGCGGTGCGGGACGCGATCCGCCAGCACGGCGTGCGCAATTCCCATCTACTGTCGATCGCGCCCACTGGCACCATCACGCTGGCCTTTGCGGACAATGCCTCGAATGGCATCGAACCGGCGTTTTCATGGACCTACAACCGGCGCAAGCGCATGCCGGACAACAGCTATCGCACCTTCGAGGTGGCCGATCACGCCTGGCGACTGTATCGGCATATGGGTCGCGACATGGATCAGCTGCCCGAGGCCTTCGTGACGGCGCTGCAGATGTCGGCGCTCGACCATATGCGCATGCTGGAAGCTGTACAGCCATACATCGACACCAGCATCAGCAAGACCGTCAACGTGCCGGAAGACTATCCGTACGAGGCGTTCCGCAATCTCTATCTGGAAGCGTGGAAGGCCGGGCTCAAGGGGCTGGCCACGTATCGGCCCAACCAGGTGTTGGGCGCGGTGCTGTCGGTCGCGCCTGCGCCGGTGGCCGCGGCTAGCGACGACGATCCGCTGACGCGGCCATTCGGCAGCCGACCGCTTGGCGACCTGGAAGGCGTCACGTCGAAGGTGGAATACCTCACCTATGAAGGCCACAAGACGGTTTATCTGACGGTCAACTTCATGCGCGTGTCCGGCACAATCGACGGCCAGCCGGTCACGATCGAACGGCCGATCGAGTTCTTCATGCCGGCCGGACAGCGCAGCGAGGGGCAGCAGTGGATCACCTCGACCATGCGGCTGCTGTCGATGGTGGCGCGCTCGGGCGGCCCGATCGCCAAGGCGCTGGCCGACATGCGCAATGTCGTGTGGGACAAGGGCACCGTGCGCTACGGATCGCTGGTGCGCCAGGATGGCACCGAAGTGCCTCGCTTCCACGATTCGGAAGTGGCGGCGCTGAGCTATGCGATCCAGCGCATTCTGATCAAGCGCGGATTCCTCGACGAAGATGGCGCTCAGGTGCCGGCGCGCGCGCTGGCGGACCGCCTGGCGCGCCAGAGCGGCACAGCCGCGGCGGATTCCCAAGCCGCGCTGTCCCAACCCGCCGCGCCGCGCCAGCTTGCCGTGGGCATTGGCACCGGCAAGCCGTGTCCCGAGTGCGGCGCGCATGCGCTGCACAAGGTGGACGGCTGCGCCAAGTGCGCCAATTGCGGTTATGTCGGCGAATGTGGCTGACCACGCGGTCGCGCACCCGTTCCCCATCACATTCCCTATTTCGAACGTTCGTTTTAAGGAGTACGCTGCGCGCCAGGATGTGAGGTGCGCCAGTCTGCCCCCGAACAAACCCTGATCCGTGAATCCGGTTCATCACATCGATGACCGGATTTTGAGCGGCGAGTCCGGAACCCGTCCTTACAATCCCCTTTCTGTCTTGTCAGGCGACGCATGCATCGCCTGTCTGGACAACAGCAGCCCGGCTTCCCAGGCCCGTCAGAGGAAGGCAGCCGTATAACCAGAGGAGGATTCAAATAATGTGGAGTCAAGTCTATGACCCGCTAGGCAGCATGGCGCTTTCGACCATCGCTGCAGGGGTTCCAGTCGCGGTGCTGCTGGCGGCGCTGGCGTTCTTTCACATGCAGGCCCACCTGGCCGCTGGCCTGGCGCTGATCGTCGGCGTGGCCGTCGCGTCGCTGGTGTTCGGCATGCCGGCGGCCATGGCCGGCAAGGCGGCCGGGCTCGGTATCGTGTCGGGCCTGTTCCCGATCGGGTGGATCGTCCTCAATATCATCTTCCTGCACCGGCTGACGACCTTGAACGGGTCATTCAAGGTGTTACAGAACTCGATCTCCGGGGTGACCGAGGATCGTCGCCTGCAACTGCTGCTGGTGGCGTTCAGCTTCGGCGCATTCTTCGAGGGCGCCGCCGGGTTTGGCACGCCGGTGGCGGTAACCGGCGCCATCCTGATCGGCCTGGGATTCTCGCCGCTGGCCGCCTCGGGCCTGGCGCTGATCGCCAACACCGCGCCGGTTGCTTTCGGTGCGCTGGGCGCGCCGATCATCGGGCTGTCGTCCGTGACGGGGATCGATCAGGTGCAGCTGTCGGCAATGATCGGACGCCAATTGCCGTTCTTCTCGGTGCTGGTGCCGTTCTGGCTGATCTGGGCGTTCGCGGGCTTCCGCGGCATGCTGGCCATCTGGCCGGCGATTCTGGTGGCTGGAGTCAGCTTCGCGGTGCCGCAGTTCCTGGTCTCGAACTTCCACGGCCCGTGGCTGGTGGACGTGATTTCGGCGCTGATCTCGATGGGCTGCCTGACCGCGTTCCTGAAGATCTGGCGCCCGAAGGAGGTGTGGACGTCCACGCGCATTCTCGGCCGCAAGGACGATTCGAAGATCGACAACCCGGAAGCCATCGCCGCCGACGCGCAGGCGCATGCGGCTTCGGCCAATATTTCGGTCATCAAGGCCTGGCTGCCGTGGGTGATTCTCACGGTGTTCGTGTTTATCTGGGGCATTCCCGAGTTCAAGAAAGCGGCTGACGCGATCTGGCAGTGGCGCTTCCCGATCCCCGGCCTGGACAAGGCAGTGATCAAGGGTCCGCCCGTAGTGCCCAAGGAAATCGCCGAACCCGCCGTCTTTGCCTTCAACGTGCTGTCGATGGCCGGCACCGGCATTCTGGTGTCGGCGATCATCGGCGGCCTGCTGATGGGCTACTCGATCCCGCGCCTGTTCAAGGAGTATTTCGAGACCATCAAGCTCGTGCGCTATTCACTGCTGACGATCTGCGCAATGTTCGGCATCGGCTATCTGACGCGCTACTCGGGACTCGACGCCACGCTGGGACTGGCCTTCGCGCAGACCGGCGTGCTGTATCCGCTGTTCGGCACCATGCTGGGCTGGCTGGGCGTGGCGCTGACCGGCTCTGACACCGCGTCCAATGTGCTGTTCGGCGGTCTGCAGAAAACCACTGCGGAGCAGTTGGGTCTGTCGCCGACGCTGATGGCCGCGGCCAACAGCTCGGGCGGCGTGATGGGCAAGATGATCGATGCGCAGTCGATCGTGGTTGCTTCCACGGCCACGAAATGGTACGGGCACGAGGGCGAAATCCTGCGCTACGTGTTCTTCCATTCGATCGCGCTGGCCATTATGGTCGGCCTGTTCGTGACGCTGCAAGCCTATGTCCATCCGTTCACGCTGATGGTGATCCACTGACGCACCGGCGGTGCGCAGCGACACAAGCCCCGCTCCCGCAGCGGGGCTTTTTCATGGGCGTATCATGTGCGGTTCCCGTCAAGCCAAGTCGATCGACGAAGGACAGCCGCAATGCCCATCCGCCGCCTGGAAAGACTGATCGATCCGTTTCGCCGGCTTCCGGACACGCAGCCGCCCGACAGCGTGTGGCGCTTCTACGCCTACTTCCTGCGCGAGGTGTGGGGCGTCTTCGTGCTCCTGCTGATCGTCGGGTTGATCGGCGCGCTGGTCGAAGTTGCGCTGTTCACGTTCCTTGGCCGTCTGGTCGATCTGGCGCGCGAAGCGCCAGACGGCAATTTCTTCGCCCGCCATCGCAACGAACTGCTGTGGATGGCGTTCGTCGCGCTGGTGTTGCGGCCCGTGATGATCTGGCTGCACGACGTGCTGGTGCACCAGAGCATCAACCCGAATCTGGCCAACATGGTGCGTTGGCAGAATCACCGCTATGTGCTCAAGCAGAGTCTGTCGTTCTTCCAGAACGATTTTGCGGGCCGGATCGCCCAGCGGATCATGCAGACCGGCTTCTCCTTGCGCGATTCGGCGGTGCAGGCCGTCGATGCGCTGTGGCATGTGGTCGTCTATGCGGTCAGCGCGCTGGTGCTGTTTGCCGAAGCCGACTGGCGGCTGATGATCCCGCTGATCCTGTGGATCGTCTGCTATATCTTCGCGCTGATCTGGTTCACGCCGCGCGTCAAGCAGCGCGCGCTGATGGCGACGGAGGCGCGCTCCCGGCTGATGGGCCGGATCGTCGACGGCTACACCAACATCACGACACTGAAGCTCTTCGCCCATACGCGCAGCGAAGAGAACTACGCACGCGACGCCATGGCGGAGCAGACAGACCGCGCGCGGATGGCCGGGCGCATGGTCAGTGCGATGGACGTCACCGTTACCGTCATGAACGGCGCGCTGATCGCCGGCACCACGGGCATCGCGCTCTGGCTCTGGAACCAGGGCATCGTCAGCACGGGCGCGATTGCGCTGGCCACCGGTCTCGTTATCCGTATCAACAACATGTCCGGCTGGATCATGTGGGTGGTCAACGGCATTTTCGAGAACGTGGGACAGGTGCAGGACGGCATGAAGACGGTTGCCATGCCCAGGCACGTGCTGGACCGGCCCGACGCGAAGCCGCTGGTGATCCGGCAAGGCGAAGTGCGCTTCGAAAACGTGGGGTTCCACTATGGCAAGGGCAGCGGCGTGATCGAGAACGTCAATCTTGTGGTGCGGCCGGGCGAGAAGATCGGGCTGGTCGGCCCCTCGGGAGCCGGTAAGTCGACACTGGTCAACCTGCTGTTGCGGCTCTACGATCTGGAAACTGGCCGTATCCTGATCGATGGCCAAGACGTGGCCGGCGTCACGCAGGAAAGCCTGCGCGCCCAGATCGGCATGGTCACGCAGGACACGTCGCTGCTGCACCGCTCGATCGGCGACAACCTGCGCTATGGCAAACCCGACAGTACCGACGATGAGCTGCGCGGCGCGCTGCGGCGCGCGCGTGCCGACGATTTCATCGACGAACTGGTGGACGCGCACGGCAACCGGGGCCTGGATGCCCTGGTGGGAGAGCGCGGCGTCAAGTTGTCGGGCGGCCAGCGCCAGCGCATCGCCATTGCCCGCGTGCTGCTCAAGGACGCGCCCATCCTGATCCTCGACGAGGCGACTTCGGCGCTCGATTCCGAAGTCGAGGCCGCCATCCAGGAAAGCCTGGAGGTACTCATGCAGGGCAAGACCGTGATCGCCATCGCGCACCGCCTGTCGACGATTGCGCGGATGGACCGCCTGGTGGTGCTCGACGGCGGCCATATCGCGGAATCCGGCACCCATGCGGAGCTGCTCGCACATGGCGGTCTCTATGCCCGGTTGTGGGCCCATCAGACCGGTGGCTTCGTCGGTGTGGATTGAGGCCGCCTTGTCCCGTCGCTTCCGATTGTTCAGGTCCGCCTTTTGCTACAATCGCCGCCTATGAGTTATCAAGTTCTAGCGCGCAAATGGCGCCCACGGGATTTCACCACGCTGGTGGGCCAGGAGCACGTGGTCCGCGCGCTCACGCATGCGCTGGAACAGCAGCGGCTGCATCACGCCTACCTGTTCACCGGTACGCGCGGCGTGGGCAAGACCACCTTATCCCGGATCCTCGCGAAGGCACTGAACTGCACTGGCCCTGACGGCAATGGCGGCATCACCGCCCAGCCCTGCGGCCAGTGCAAGGCCTGCCTGGAAATCGATAGCGGGCGATTCGTCGACTACATCGAGATGGACGCGGCGTCCAACCGTGGCGTCGACGAAATGGCGCAGCTGCTGGACAAGGCGGTCTACGCGCCGACCATCGGGCGCTTCAAGGTCTACATGATCGACGAAGTCCACATGCTGACCAACCACGCCTTCAACGCGATGCTGAAGACGCTGGAAGAACCGCCCGGACACGTCAAGTTCATCCTGGCGACCACCGATCCGCAGAAGATTCCGGTCACGGTGCTGTCGCGCTGCCTGCAGTTCAACCTCAAGCAGATGCCGCCGGGACATATCGTCTCGCACCTCGACCATATCCTGGCCGAAGAGGGCATCGGTCACGACGGCAGTGCGTTGCGTCTGCTGGCGCAGGCCGCGCATGGATCGATGCGCGATGCGTTGTCGCTGACCGACCAGGCCATTGCCTACAGCGCGGGCCAGGTATCGGAAGAAGCGGTGCGCGGCATGCTCGGGGCCATCGATCAGAGCTATCTGGTGCAACTGCTGGACGCGCTGGCCGCCGAAGACGGCGCGACGATGCTGGGCATCGCCGACTCGATGGCTGACCGCAGCCTGTCGTTCGCCGGGGCGCTGCAGGATCTCGGCTCGCTGCTGCATAAGGTTGCGCTGGCGCAGGCGGTGCCCGCTTCCGTGCAGGACGAGTGGCCCGAGGCCGAGGAAGTCCGGCGTCTGGCAGGCCTGTTCGATGCGCAGGAAATCCAGTTGTTCTACCAGATCGCCAATCTTGGCCGCAGCGAGCTGGCGCTGGCGCCGGACGAATACGCCGGTTTTACGATGACGCTGCTGCGCATGCTGGCCTTCCGTCCGTCGTCGACGCCTTCGACACCAGCGAGCGGACAGGGCGGCGGCCAGCAGGCTGTGCGCGCGCGTCCGGCCAGTCCGTCGCCTGCGCCCGCAGCCCGTTCGATGGTGTCCGCCGCGCGCGCGGAACCAGGGCCGGCGCCGATGCCCGCAGCGGTGACGTCACGACCCGTGGCAGACAGCGTGGGCGTCCCGACGACCGCTGAACCGGCGGCTCCGGCCGTGACGGCAACGTCCGCCACACCCGCTGCCACGCCCGTTGCTGCTGAGTCCGCAGCCACCGCCGCCGCCGCGCCGGCCAGCCGGTCGCCGATGTCGCCTGCCCGCGCCGCACTGGAAGCGGCGCGCCAGGCTTCGGCAGGCAAGGGCGCCGCGCGGCCACTCGGGGCTGGCGCGTCTCCGGCTGCTGGCGCCGCCGCGGCAGGTGCGCCGCGCTCGCCCGCCCAGCCGCTGCGTCCGCCATCTGCCTCACGTCCCGCTGTGGCATCGGCACCGGCGTCGATTCCGGCCGGCGAGACCGTTCGTCCGCAGTCGGATCCGGCGCGTACGATTCAACCGACGCCGTCGGCATCAACCGAGCCGACTGCGCCGACGACTGCGCCAGCCGCTTCGCTTGCGCCGAGCGCACCGTCCGCTTCCCCGGCGTCCTCGCAGTCCGCAGCATCGGCCGCGTCCGCGCCGGCCGCCAGGGCGCCGGTGCGCGACCGTGCTCCGGCCGCGCCGGTTGCGGACCAGGCTGCGCCATGGGAAGGCAGCAGCGTGCCGCCATGGGAAGACATGCCGCCCGACCTGCCGGTGATCGGCCCGTACGACGCCGATCCGGGGTTCGACCCGACTTTTGGCGGTTTTGATAACGGTTTCGAGTCCGACCCGGTGGAACGTGCGCCGCGTGGCGCGCGCCGTGCCGCGCCGGCGCAGGCTGCGCCACAGGCGCGGCGGCCCGAACCGGAAGCCGCACCGGCAGTGCCGCTGGCACCCGCCGTGCCGCCGGTGGCACCCAGTGCGGCCGACGATGGCACGCCGCCGGTGTTTACCGGCGATTGGCCGTCATTTGCCGCGGGTCTGCCTTTGAAGGGGCTGGCGCAACAACTGGCGCACCAGAGCGAGCTGCATCGCGTGGTCGGTCGTACGCTGCATCTGCGCGTGCCGGTCGCGGCGATTGCCGAGGCCAATGTCGCCGAGCGGCTGCAGGCCGCGCTCAATGAAACCTTCGGCGTCGACGTGCGCGTGCAATGTGAAGTCGGCGCTGTCACGCATACCGCTGCGGCGGTTGAAGCCGCGGCGCGGGCCGAACGCCAGCGCGAGGCGGAAGCCAATATCGACCGCGATCCATTCGTGCAGGGTTTGCTGCGCGAGTTTGGCGGACAGATCGTGCCCGGGTCGATCCAGCCACGCGCCGCCTGAATTCCAGAGGCGGCCCGGTGTACGACAGTCCGGCGCCGCCCATCCACCTACACGTATCCAAGGAGTGATTCCATGATGAAAGGTCAACTGGCCGGGCTGATGAAGCAAGCCCAGCAGATGCAGGAAAACATGAAGAAGATGCAGGAGCAACTGGCGCAGATCGAGGTGGAAGGCCAGTCCGGCGCCGGCCTCGTGAAGATCGTCATGACCTGCAAGAACGATGTGAAGCGCGTGACCATCGATCCCAGCCTGCTGGCCGACGACAAGGACCTGCTCGAGGATCTGGTCGCCGCCGCATTCAACGACGCCGTGCGCAAGGCCGAAGCGACCACGCAGGAAAAGATGGGCTCGATGACTTCCGGCCTGCCGCTGCCGCCGGGCTTCAAGCTGCCATTCTGATGCAGGCGTTGGCACTGGCGGCGCGGTCATGAAGGCCGCTGCACCGACTTCGCTGCAGGCGCTGATCGAAGCGCTGAAGGTGTTGCCCGGCGTTGGACCGAAATCGGCCCAGCGCATGGCCTATCACCTGCTGCAGCATGACCGCGACGGCGCGCGCAAGCTGGGCGACGCGTTGCGCGGTGCTGCCGACGGGATTCGCCATTGCGAGCGCTGCAACACGTTTACCGAGCAGGAAATCTGCGAAACGTGTCGCGATCCGGCGCGCGACGCATCGTTGCTGTGCGTGGTGGAAACGCCGGCCGATCAGGTCATGATCGAGCAGACGCTTACCTACCGCGGGCAGTATTTCGTGCTGATGGGCCGGCTTTCTCCGCTGGACGGCATCGGCCCGAAGGAAATCCATCTCGATCGCCTGCTGGCGCGCGCCACCGATCCCGAATACGGTGGGCCGGCCACCGAGGTGATCGTCGCCACCAATTTCACCAGCGAAGGCGAGGCCACCGCGCACTATGTCGGCGAAATGCTCAAGGCGCGCGGCATCAAGGTCTCGCGGCTGGCGCGCGGCGTGCCGGTCGGCGGTGAACTCGAATATGTCGACGCGGGCACCATTGCGCGCGCCGTGATGGATCGCCGCACGCTCTGACGATGAATCTCGCGCGCTTCGATCTCGTGACGCTGGGGCTGTTCGTGGCGGTGGCTCGGCAGGGCAGCATCTCGGCCGGTGCACGCCAGTCGCACCTTGCCGTGGCCGCCGCCAGCAAGCGCATTTCCGATCTCGAAGCCGCTGTTGGCGCGCCGCTGTTCTTTCGCCACGCGGCCGGCGTGCAACTGACGGAAGCCGGACAGGCATGCTTTCACCACGCGCTGACGATCCTGCAGGATGTCGAGCGCATGGCGGGCGTGATGTCCGATTATGCGTCGGGCGTGCGCGGGCAGGTGCGCGTCTGCGCCAATACCTCGGCCATTACGCAGTTTCTGCCCGATGACCTTGCGCAGTTCATGCGCCAGCACCCCACGATCCGCATCGAACTCGAAGAGCACAACAGCAGCGATATCGTCGCCGCGTTGATGGAGAACCGGGCGGACGTTGGCATCTTCGCCGATCGCACGCCGTGCGCGGGGCTGGTCACGGTCGAGTATCGGCAGGACGAACTGGTCATCATTACGCCGCCGAACCATCCGCTGGCGCAGCGCGGCGCGGTGCATTACGCCGATGCGCTCGAATTCGATTTCGTCAGCCTGCCGCAGGTCACGTCGCTGGCCGCGCGCCTGCTCGAGGAAAGCAGCCGGCTGGAACGCCAGTTCCGTCTGCGCATTCAGGTGCGCAGCTTCGACGCGATGTGCCGCATGGTCATGGCTGGCATGGGCGTGGGCGTGCTGCCGCGCATCGCCGCGGAGCCGCATGTGCAATCGATGGGCTTGTCCCTGGTGTCGCTCGAGGATGCGTGGGCGCGACGCTCGCTGCTGATCGGCATGCGTGATCCAGCCGGGCTGACCGTATCCGCGCGGCTGCTGATTTCCCATCTTTGCGGAGATCGCGCGCCGTTCTGAATGCGCACGCACCGGGCTGCGCTACAGCGCCGTCACGCCGTCGTGCGCGAATTCCACGCGGTTGCGCCCATTCTTCTTGCCGCGGTAGAGCGCCTGGTCGGCGCGCGCGATCATGCCGTGAATCGTGTCGCCTTCCTGCACGCATGCCACGCCGAGACTGGCCGTCATCTGCCGCGTGACGGAGAAATCGCGCTCTGCGACGGCACGGCGTAACAGCTGGGCGAACTGCACCGCCTCCTGCAGGCCGGTGTCGGGACAAATCAACAGGAATTCCTCGCCACCCCAGCGGCCGACGATGTCCGATGGCCGCTTGGTGGCCAGCATGCAGTCGGCCAGCTCCATTAGCACCTGATCGCCAATCTGGTGGCCGTGATTGTCGTTGACCGACTTGAAGCGGTCCACGTCGATCAGAATGATCGAAAACAGGCTGCCGGTGCGACGGTGGCGTTCGAACTCGTCGATCAGCACCTCGTCGAGCCGCCGTCGATTGAAAACCCCTGTCAGTTGATCGGTGCGCGACAGCGTCTCCAGCTGACGGTTTTTCTCGACCAGCTCGCTCTGGGTCGCCTGGATCTGCGCGAAGGCGTTGTTGCTGCGCTGGATTGCCGCGCGCACGGTCATTTCCGCTTCGGTGCGCTCGGCGATGATCAGCCGCAGTTTGCGCAACACATGATTGAAGCCGTCGATCACGCTGTCGAATTCGGTGCGGCCAAGCCGCGCCAGTTCGTCGAGATGCCCCCCTTCGCTCGACGCCAACTGGAATAGCGCGCGCTGCAGGTTTTCCAGCGGACGGAATACCATGCGCAGGCCGAACGTCAGCAGCAGCACCAGCACCACGTCGATGGCGGCAACCTCGGTCACGCTCTGGATGGCTGCCGTGCGCAGCGCCGCGTGCATGGCATCGCGGGAAAATCGCACCACCGTCTTGGCGATGGCCTGTTCGCGGCGCTGCGCGTCGATGCCGTCCGGCGGGTAGATCGGGATTTCGTCAAGGATGCCATGGGCGCCGGCTACCGTGCATGGCGCAGTGCCCGCCATGACCGGACGCCCTGCGGCGGCGTAGATTTCCCGCCCGTCCGGAGAAAACACGCAGGCCTCGAAAACTTCCGCATGCATCAGCGTCGACTCAAGCCGCGTGCGCATGATGCCCACATTCAGCGCCCATACCGGCTCGGCAAGGTTCTGCTGCAGGCTATCCAGGACTTCGGCGCGGGTGCGTTCGAAGCGCTGTTCGAGTTCCTGCCGCAACTGCCAGTGCCGATGCGCGGCAAATGCGCCCAGCGTTGTGGTGACCACAACGATGAACAGCACGATCATCCTGTTCCGGATCGATTGAGCCGGCGGCGGCAGTGGCATGGATTTGGTGATCCTGGAGAATCAATGGGGCATTCTATTGATCCGCCGCGCGGTTGAACAGCATCCGGAATGTGGCCAGCTCCGGGTGCAGGACCTCGTATTGCTTGCTGAAGCCGATATGCACCGTTTCGGTCTTGATCGTCATGACGCGTCGGGACTTGTAGCGCATCCGTTCGGGCAGTCCCTGCGCTTCCAGCGCCGTCAGCGCTTCGTTGATCACCACGCTCGGATTGACGACGCAATCGATCTCGCGCACCAGCATCTTCTTGACCAGATCCTGGAATTCGTGTCCTTCGACGACTTCGATCCTGCCCTCCCGCGCCATCTCGAAGAAGCGCGGGCCCGGCGCCAGGTAACCGCGCTGGTTGCCGAACCTGAGCCCGGCGAAATCGTCGGGATAGGTCTTGAACGCGCGTCCTTCGATCGCGTCGCGGTTGCAGTGCACGGCGACCTCTTCGGCGTAGAACGCCTTCGAATGATTGAGGAACGGGCGCGACTCAGGACGGTAATACACGCCGAGAATGCCGGCGCTGTTGCCGTTTCTGGCTTCCTCGACCGTGCGCGCCCATGAGGCAAAGCGGATTTCCACCTTGTATTCCGGCGGCATGCGCTTGAGCACCCGCATCACGTTGTCGATGTAGGCGCCGCGCGGCACGCCGTTTTCCTCGTAGGAAAGCGGGCGCTGGCCGGCTTCCGAGTAGAGCACGATGGTGGTGGGCGCCGCGGCCAGCGGGGCGGCCCAGCCATACAGGGCCATGCACAGCGCCTGGCAGGCACGGCTGCGAATGCGGAAAATTTGCATGGTTTCGGTTGCCGCTGGATAAGGGACTGCGCGCCGGGCCGTTACAGACTGCGCCGACGCGCCGCGCGCCGGCCCGGTCCGAACCCCAGCCACGATTAACGGCGCGATTGCGGCAGAAGTTGACCCTCTCCTCAGGGTAAGTCCCGATCTTTCGCATTCCGAGATAGCCCGCTTTCCGGAATGCCGATTCCGCGTCACGCCGTCGCTGGGGCACACTGCGTCCAAATAAAGCCAATCCCCCGAAACGGGTCAGTGTTACGGAGAAGTGCCCACATGGCGCAACAGATTCTAAATGGCATCAAGGTTCTGGAACTGGGCCAGTTGATAGCCGGCCCATTCGCCGCCAAGACGCTTGCCGACTTCGGCGCGCTCGTGGTCAAGGTGGAACCGCCCGGCCAGGGCGATCCGCTGCGAAAGTGGCGCATGCTCCATGAGGACACCTCGGTCTGGTGGGAGGCGCAATCGCGCAACAAGCAGTCGATCGCTATCGACCTGCGGCAGCGCGAAGGCCAGGATCTGGTGCGCAAACTGGCGGGCGAGGCTGATGTACTGATCGAAAATTTCCGCCCCGGCACCATGGAAAAGTGGGGCCTGGGCTGGGATGTGCTGCACGCCGCCAACCCGAAGCTGATCATGGTGCGGGTGTCAGGCTACGGTCAGACCGGTCCGCGCAAGGACGAACCGGGCTTCGCCGCCGTGGCCGAGGCGATGAGCGGCCTGCGCTACCTGACCGGCGAGCCGGGCCGCCCGCCCGTACGCGCCGGCCTGTCGCTCGGCGACACCATCGCCGGCCTGCACGGCGCGCTTGGCGTGCTGCTGGCCCTGTATGAGCGCGATGCGCGCGGCGGGCAGGGGCAGGTCATCGACGTGGCGCTCTATGAATCGCTGTTCAACCTGAGCGAAAGCCTGCTGCCCGAGTATTCGGCGTTTGGCGCCGTGCGCCAGCCGGCCGGCGGCGCGCTGCCGGGCATCGCGCCGTCCAATGCCTATCCATGCGGCTGCGGCGACTATGTGCTGATTGCCGCCAATGGCGACGCCATCTTTCGCCGGCTGATGAGCGCGATGGGGCGCGACGATCTCGGCGAGGATCCCGATCTCGCGCGCAACGACGGACGGGTCAGGCGTGTCGACGAAATCGATGCCGCGATCGCCGCCTGGACCCGGACGCAGACGGTGGCGTCGGCGCTTGAAGTGCTGCGCGGCGCCGACGTGCCGTCGGGGCGCATCTATACGGTCAAGGATATTGCCGAGGACCCGCATTACCGCGCGCGCGGCGTGATCGAGACGGTGACCTCGGCCAAAGGCCTGAGCGTGGAGGTGCCAGGCATCATCCCGAAGCTGTCCGGCAACCCCGGCGCCATTCATGACCGCGCGCCCACGCTGGGCGAGCACACCGATTCCGTGCTGGCGCAGGCCGGCTTCGACGCGGCGGCGATTGCCGACCTGCGCGCCCGTGGAGTGATTGCATGAGTGCCAATTCCTATCCGCTGGGCGGTCCGGCGAAGATCGAAATCAACGAGGTGGCGCCGCGCGACGGGCTGCAGATCGAGCCGTTCATCGTGCCGACCGACGCCAAGGTGATGTTTGTCGATGCGCTGGCCCACTGCGGCTTTGCGCGTATCGAGGCCACTTCGTTCACGTCGGCGCGCGCCATCCCGGCGCTGGCCGATGCCGAAGCCGTGATGCACCGGATCGAGCGCGTCCCGGGCGTGCGCTACACGGTGCTGGTGCCGAACCTGCGGGGGCTCGAGCGTGCGCTGTCGTGCCATCCCGATGAAGTGAACCTCGTGATGTCTTCGAGCGAAACGCACAATCGCGCCAATCTGCGCATGACGCGCGAACAGTCGAAGGCGCAACTGCTGGCGATGATCGCAGAGGCGACCCGGGCCAACGTGCCGGTGAACATTTCTCTGTCGACCGTATTCGGCTGCCCGTTCGAGGGCGAAGTCGGCGAGGCCGATGTGATGGCGCTGGCCCGCACGTTCGCGGATGCGGGCGCCGCCGGTATCACGCTGTGCGACACCACGGGCATGGCATATCCGAACCAGGTGGCCGCGCTGTGCGCATCGTTCCAGCGCGCGCTGCCGAGCACCGGTCTCACGATCCATCTGCACAACACGCGCGGCATGGGGCTGGCCAACGCGCTGGCCGCCTGGCAGACCGGCGTCACGCGATTCGATGCCGCGGCCGGTGGGCTGGGCGGCTGTCCGTACGCGCCCGGTGCCAGCGGCAACGTCAGTACCGAAGAACTGGTGCATATGTTTGCGTCGATGGGCGTCGATACCGGCGTCGACCTGAGCGCGCTGCTGGCGGTGGTCGGCGGCGTGTCGGAACTGGTGCAGCGCGAGGTGTCCAGCCAGTTGCTGCGTGCCGGTCCGCGCCTGCGCACGCATCAGCCGCCCGCATGGATGGCCGAGTTTTTTGCCGATGCCGATGGCGATGCCGATGCGCAGGCCCAGCCTCAGCCCCAACCATAACGCGGCACACCAGCGAAAGATTTCCCCAATACAACAATCGGAGACAACATGAAGCGCAATCTCATCGGCGCCGGCGTCGTACTGGCGATGGCCGGTCTGACATGCACGGCGGCCGCGCAAGCCCAGGAGGGCAGCTATCCCAATCGACCCGTCATGCTGGTCGTGTCGGCGGCGGCGGGCGGCACCACGGATCTGGCGGCACGTCTGATTTCCGAGCCGCTGGCCAAGGCGCTGGGCCAGTCGGTGGTGGTCGACAACAAGCCGGGCGGCAACGGCACGATCGCCGCGCAGGCGGTGCAGCGCGCCAAGCCAGACGGCTACACGCTGCTCGTGCAATATTCGGGCTATCACGTGATCACGCCCTTGCTGACCAAGACGTCGTGGGATCCGGTCAAGGACTTCGCGCCGGTGGCAAACCTGCTGTCGGCGCCGCAGGTGCTGGTGGTTCGTCCCGGGCTGCCGGTGAAGTCGCTCAAGGAACTCGTGGCCTACGCCAAGGCCAATCCGAACAAGCTCAACTACGCGTCGTCCGGCAATGGGTCGCTGCAGCACGTATCGACCGAACTGCTCAACCAGATGGCGGGCATCCAGATCACGCACGTCCCGTACAAGGGCACCGGCCCGGCCATGACCGATCTGCTCGGCGGCAACGTCGACATGACCATCACCACGCCGCCGCCGCTGATGGGCCATATCGCCGCCGGCAAGCTGCGCCCGCTGGTGGTCACCAGCAAGACGCGCCTGCCGAGTCTGAAGGACGTGCCATCGGCGCCCGAGGCCGGTTATCCCGATCTCGATGTGTCGTCCTGGTTTGCGATGTACGCGCCGGTCGGCACGCCCAAGCCCGTGATCGACAAGCTGACGACCGAGATCGAGAAGATCATGAAGACCGAGGCCTTCCGCAAGAAGGCCGAGGAACTGGGCGCGGACGCTCGCTACATGAACCCGCAGCAGCTCGATCAATTCCAGAAGGCCGAACTGCAGCGCTGGGCCAAGGTGATCAAGTCCGCCGACATCCACGCCGAATAATCCGCAGTCAAGCTGTTTGAAAGGCCGCAGGCGTAGCATCATCGCCGCCGCGCTTGTCCCCGCATCAGGTGTTGCCCCGATGCGGGGACGTCCGCCGTCGGGTAGCATCGCCGGGAGCCGCTTTGCGGCGCGCCCGCGGTGGCGCGTCACGCCCTCGTTCAAACAGAAGTAAAAAAGGCAGGAGAGCAATATGTACAACAAACCTTTCTGGAAACAGCTGCTGATCGCGCTGGCGCTGTTCCTGGCAGGCTGGTTCACGTTCGGCAGCGCATTCGCGCAAGGCAAGCCCGAGAAGTCGAAGGTCACCATCGCCGTCGGCGGCAAGAACCTGTTCTACTACCTGCCGCTGACCATTGCCGAGCGTCTGGGCTACTTCAAGGAAGAAGGCCTGGACGTGGAAATCGTCGACTTCGCCGGCGGCGCCAAGGCGCTGCAGGCCGTGGTGGGCGGCAGCGCCGACGTGGTGTCGGGCGCCTACGAGCACACCATCAACCTGCAGGCCAAGGGCCAGCATTATCAGGAATTCGTGCTGCAGGGCCGCGCGCCGCAGATCGTGCTGGTGGTGTCCAACAAGACGATGCCGGCCTACAAGTCGATCGCCGACCTGAAGGGCAAGAAGATCGGCGTGACCGCGCCGGGCTCGTCGACCAACATGATGGCCAACTTCGTGCTGGCCAAGGCCGGCCTGAAGCCGTCCGACGTGTCGTTCATCGGCGTGGGCGCCAGCGCTGGCGCGGTGTCGGCCATGCGCTCCGGACAGATCGACGCGATGGCCAATCTCGATCCGGTGATCTCGATGCTGACGCAGAAGAACGAGGTGAAGATCGCGTCGGATACCCGCACGCTCAAGGAAACGCAGTCGGTGTTCGGCGGCAACATGCCGTCGGGCTGCCTGTACGCATCGACCAAGTTTATCGAGCAGAACCCGAACACCACGCAGGCGATGACCAACGCCATGGTGCGCGCGCTGAAGTGGCTGCAGAAGGCCGGTCCGTCGGACATCGTCAAGACCGTGCCGGAAAGCTATCTGCTCGGCGATCGCGCGTTGTACCTGTCCGCCTGGGACAAGGTGAAGGAAGCGATCTCGCCCGATGGCGCGATGCCCGCGGACGGCCCGAAGACGGCGCTGAACACGCTCCAGCAGTTCGATCCGGAACTCAAGGGCAAGTCGATCAAGCTTGAGAACACCTTCACGAATACGTTCGTGCAGAAGGCCAACGCCAAGTACAAGTAAGCATTCCGTCCCTCTGGACGCCTCCATCGCCCGCCGTGCGCCGCCGCCCGGCGGGCGAAACGTTTCTCAGAGTCATGCCGTCATGAGCACGCCTGCACTTTCCCTCGAAAACGTGACCTGCACCTTCGTCTCGCGCGAAGATCGCGCGCAACGCTACACCGCGGTGCGCGATGTCACGATGTCCATCCAGCCCGGCGAATTCCTCTCCGTGGTGGGGCCCACCGGCTGCGGCAAGTCCACGCTGCTGAACGTATCGGCTGGCCTGCTGGAGCCATCCACCGGCACAGTGCGCGTGTTCGGCGAACCGCTCAAGGGGATCAACACGCGCGCCGGCTACATGTTCCAGACCGAGGCGCTGATGCCCTGGCGCAGCGCACTGGACAACGTGATTGCGGGCCTGGAGTTTCGCGGCGTACCGCGTGCGGACGCCGCGGCGCAGGGCGAGGAGTGGCTGCGGCGGGTGGGACTGGGCGGGTTTGGCGACCGCTATCCGCACCAGTTGTCGGGCGGCATGCGCAAGCGCGTGAGCCTGGCGCAGACGCTGGTGATGGACCCCGACATCATCCTGATGGACGAACCGTTTTCAGCGCTCGACATCCAGACGCGTCAGCTGATGGAGAACGAAGTGCTCGAGCTTTGGGCGGCCAAGCGCAAGGCCGTGCTGTTCATCACGCACGACCTCGACGAGGCCATCGCCATGAGCGACCGCGTGGTGGTGCTGTCGGCGGGGCCGGGGACGCATCCGATCGGCGAGTTCGTCATCGACCTGCCGCGTCCGCGCGATGTGGCCGAGATCCGCAATCATCCGCGCTTTGTCGAGCTGCACGCCGCCATCTGGGACGTGCTGCGCGAGGAAGTGCTCAAGGGCTACGCGCAGCAGCGCAAGGTGGCCTGATTTACCGACTTTCCGGACAAGAACAAGATCATGGCATTTCGTCCCGACTCCCAAGGCATGCTGCGCGTCTGGCAGTTGCTGCTCCTGGTGGTGATCCTGCTGGTGTGGCATTTCGCCACTCGCTCCGAGCAGGTGGCATTCTTCTTTGGCGAGCCGCTCGTGGTGGCGCAGCGCATCTGGAGCTGGTTCGTCGTCGAGCGCGACATCTATATCCATCTGGGCGTGACGCTGATCGAAACCGTGCTGGCCTTCGGCATTGGCACGGTGGCCGGGTTGGGGGTCGGACTGTGGCTGGCGCTGAGCCCGTTCACGTCGGCCGTGCTCGATCCTTATGTGAAAGCCGCCAATTCGATGCCGCGCGTGATCCTGGCGCCGATCTTCGCGGTCTGGTTCGGGCTGGGGATCTGGTCCAAGGTGGCGCTGGCCGTTACGCTGGTGTTCTTTATCGTGTTCTTCAACGTCTACCAGGGCGTGAAGGAAGTGAGCCCGGTGGTGCTGGCCAACGCGCGCATGCTTGGCGCAAATCGCCAGCAATTGCTGCGTCACGTGTATCTGCCCAGCGCGACGAGCTGGGTGTTTTCGTCGTTGCACACGTCGGTAGGCCTGGCCTTTGTGGGCGCCGTGGTGGGCGAATATCTCGGATCGGCGCGCGGCGTGGGATACCTGATCCTGCAGGCCGAAGGCACGTTCGACATCAACACCGTATTCGCCGGCATTGTCGTGCTGACCGCGTTTGCACTGGTGCTGGACTGGATGGTGACGGTGGGGGAAAGACGGCTGATGAAGTGGCAGCCGAAGTCCGGCGAGACCGAAAAACTCTGAGATGCCGCGGTTTGCGCCGCCGGCCCGGGCGATCGGGCGGGGCGCAAGCGCGGAGCGGCCCGCGGCGGGGCGGGGCGGGCCGCGCCGCGGTCGTTGGCGCGACGGTTACGGCGTGATCACGATCTTGCCGGTCACCTTGCGCGCTTCCATGTCCTTGAGCGCCTGCGGCGCCTGTTCCAACGGATATCGAGCCGAGATATGCGGGCGGATCTTGCCTTCCTTCATCCAGCCGAGCATCTGCGCCATGTTGGCCTGGTTGGCCTTGGGCTCCCGCCGCGCGAAATCGCCCCAGAACACGCCTACCAGCGACGCACCCTTGAGCAGCGCCAGATTCAGCGGAATCTTTGGAATCTCGCCATTGGCGAAGCCCACCACCAGATAGCGGCCGCGCCAGGCGATCGAGCGGAATGCCGGCTCGGCGTAGATGCCGCCGACTGGATCGTAGATGACATCGGGGCCCTTGCCGTCGGTCAGCGCCTTGATACGTTCGCGCAGGTCTTCGGTGGTGTAGTTGATCACGGCGTCCGCGCCATGCTCCTTGCAAACCGCGAGCTTTTCGTCGGTCGACGCCGCGGCAATCACGCGCGCACCGATCGCCTTGCCAATCTCGATGGCGGCCAGCCCGACGCCACCGGCCGCGCCCAGCACCAGCATGGTTTCCCCGGCTTTCAGTTCGCCCCGGTCGACCACGGCGTGGTGCGAGGTGCCGTAGGTCAGTGTGAACGCGGCGGCCACGTCGAAGTCGATGCCGGGCGGCATCGGCACCACGGCTTTCGCCGGCGCCTTGGCCTGCGTGGCGAAGGCGCCATTGCCCAGGTAGGCGATGACCTTGTCGCCGGGCTTGACGTGCGTGACACCCGCGCCGACCGCGTTGACCACCCCCGCAAGCTCCGAACCTGGCGAGAAGGGCAACTCCGGCTTGGCCTGGTACTTGTTCTGGATGATGAGCACATCCGGGAAATTCACGCCAGCGGCCTTCACGTCGATGACCACTTCGCCGTCGCCCGGCGTCAGGTCGGGAAGCGTTTCCAGCGATAGCGAGTCGGGCGGTCCCCAGGCTTTACACAGTACGGCTTTCATCTTGTCTCCAGTTGTGATGGGGTCATGTCGTGCAGCTGTCATGTATGCGGCAGGCCTGCAGGCTGCGGGCAAGTGTAGCGCAAGAAAAGCACGGTCGTTCTGTCGAAAAAATCGCTGCATGTCGCCCATTCGGGCGCCGCATGGCCGTGTCGCAGGGGCGGGCGTTTGTCCCGTTTGCGGTGCATGCGCGGTGCCGCCAGCGACGCCTTGCTCAGGTACAATCGCGGCCATGCATATCCTTCTTGCCAACGATGACGGCTATCTCGCGCCAGGGCTGGCCGTCCTGCATGCGGCACTCGCGCCCCTGGCGCGCGTGACGGTGATCGCCCCCGAACAGAATCACAGCGGCGCGTCCAATTCGCTGACGCTGCAACGGCCGCTGTCGGTCTTCGAGGCGCGCGAAGGTGTGCAGAAAGGTTTCCGCTTTATTAACGGCACGCCGACGGACTGCGTGCACGTGGCCTTGACCGGCCTGCTCGAAGACCGGCCCGACCTGGTGGTCTCGGGCATCAACCAGGGACAGAACATGGGCGAGGACGTGCTCTATTCGGGCACGGTAGCCGCGGCCATCGAAGGGTATCTGTTCGGCATTCCGTCCATTGCATTCTCGCAAGTCGACAAGGGTTGGGAACATGTCGATGCAGCGGCGCGCGTCGCGCGCGAGATCGTCGAGCGCGTGATCGCACAACCGCCAGTCGAGCCGTTCCTGCTGAACGTGAACATTCCAAACTTGCCATACGAGCATTTGCGCGGACATCGTGCCACGCGGCTGGGCAAGCGCCATCCGTCCCAACCGGTCATCACGCAAGTCAATCCGCGCGGCGAGACGAATTACTGGATCGGGCCCGCTGGTGACGCGCGCGACGCCAGCGAGGGCACCGATTTCCATGCGACGGCCAACGGCTATGTCTCGCTGACCCCGCTGCAACTGGATCTGACCCACCGCGGCCAACTTGAGCAGATTGCGCAGTGGTTGGGGTGAGCGTGTCATCGTCGGGCGCGTTTCGGCCGTTCTTTCGCATCTGCTATACGCGCCATGTGCGCCGCCGCGCTGAAGTCTGCAGTCTCGCCGTGTCTTGCCTGATTTTTCATCCTGTTCTTGCGTCGCAACCGAAATGAGTTCCACGCCGCGCCGATCCCGCTTTCCGCTGCCGCTCGATGCGGTGGTCGAACGCAAGCCCGCGCCTGCACGCACCGCTGGATTGCCGGCGGTGGGCAAGCGCGCGGCCGCGCCGGCGCCGGCCACGGTCAAGCCGCGCAAGCCTGCCGCTCCGCCACTGGCGCCGCCTGCGCCCGGCAGCGCGGTGGAGGCGCGCACGTCCGCGGCGCGGGCGGGCGGAGGCGGCATGGCGTCGGATCGCGCACGGGCGGCACTGGCAGCGCGCCTGCGCGCTGGCGGCATTCGCGACGAGCGTGTGCTGAGCGCGATCGCGACCGTGCCTCGCCATCTCTTCATGGAACCTGGTCTCGCCTCGCAGGCTTACGAGGATGCGGCGCTGCCGATCGGCCACCAGCAGACAATCTCGAAGCCTTCCGTGGTGGCGCGCATGATCGAGCTGCTGCGCGAAGGGCTGCCGGCAGAGCAGCCACTGTCCCGCGTGCTGGAAATCGGCACGGGTTGTGGCTATCAGGCTGCAGTGTTGAGCCTGGTGGCGCAGGAAGTGTTCTCCATTGAGCGGATCCGTCCGCTGCACGAACAGGCCAAGGCCAACCTGCGTCCGCTGCGCGTGCCGAACATTCGCCTGCACTACGGCGACGGCATGCTGGGGTTGCCGCAGGCGGCGCCGTTCTCATCGATCATCCTCGCGGCCGCGGGGATGGAAGTGCCGCAGGCACTGCTGGAGCAACTGGCCATCGGTGGGCGTCTGATCGCACCCGTGGTGGCCACCGGTGGCGGCGCCCAAGGCCAGACGGTCACCCAGCAACTTTTGCTGATCGAGCGCCTCAATCGGCATCGGTTTCACCGAACCGCGCTTGAAGCTGTTTTCTTTGTGCCTTTAAAATCGGGCACCATCTGAGTCGAACTATGCACAACATCGTGAATCCGAAGAATCTCGCACGAATCGGACAGCACCTCAGCGTCGTTGCCTGCGCCGCCGTGCTGGCGGCCTGCGCCAATTCGCCCATGCCCGCCCCCGTGGTAGACCGCACAACCGGTGGCGCGCCGGGCCAGGCCAGCGCTGCGCCGGTGGAACCCGCGCCGCCCGGATACTATCGGGTCAAGCGTGGCGATACCCTTTACCGTATCGCTCTGGAAAACGGCCAGTCCTATCGCGATGTGGCCGCGTGGAACAACATGGCCAATGCCAACCAGATCGAGGTCGGCCAGTTGCTGCGCGTGGTGCCGCCGAGCGCCGACGTCAACGCCGCGCCGGGCGTGGCCACCGTGCCGGTCGCACCGGGTACCGTGCAGGCGCAGCCGATCGATGCCTCGCGTCCCGTTGGCACGCCGATGAGCGCATCGTCGAGCGCCCCTGTCGCGTCTTCCGCACCTGCAGCGCTGCCGCCCGCGGCAACCGCATCGGCCGGTGCTTCGGCGCCTGCTGGCGACGTGCGTCTGGCCTGGCCGGCTACCGGTCAATTGATCGGGAAATTTGACGACAAGGGCAACAAGGGCATCGATATCGGGGGCAAAAAAGGCGATCCTGTAACCGCTGCCGATGACGGTCGCGTGATTCATGTTGGCCCCTTGCGCGGCTACGGGAATCTTGTCATCATCAAGCACAACGACACGTATCTCACCGCCTACGGTCACAACGACAAGGTGCTGGTGGCAGAGCAGTCAACGGTCCGCAAGGGCCAGAAGATTGCCGAAATGGGTAACAGTGATACTGACAGGGTCAAGCTGCACTTCGAGGTTCGCAAGAACGGAAAACCGGTCGATCCGATGCGGTATCTGCCGCCACAGTGAGGTTTCATGCCACGCCAGAAAACTGTCTCATCCGGAGTTGTCAGCAGGACCCGTCGTCCCAAGCAGCCGGAAGGAAAGGCTGGAGTGGCGAGACAACCTGACGACGAGATCGATGCCGAAGTGCTCGGCGTCGATCCGGCCTCCGACATGGTGCCCGTCACCGATGAGCCTATCGCCCCCATGTCGCGAGCGAGCCGCCGCGCCGAGGCAAACGGCGCGGACGAATCCGATCACGATGACGAAGGCGACGACGAATCGGAAGACGAAGAGGAAGAGGCCAGCAGCGAAGCCGCGCCCGAGCCTGACGACTTCCGCACCGTGCTGCACACGGAGCTGGCCGCCGATACCGTCCAGCACTATCTGAATCGCATCAGCATCAAGCCGCTGCTCTCGGCGCCCGAGGAATTGCACTTTTCCACGCTGGCCAAGGGCGGTGATTTTTCCGCGCGGCAAGTGATGATCGAGCGCAATCTGCGTCTGGTCGTCAGCATCGCGAAGGGGTATCTCAATCGCGGGGTGCCGCTGCTCGATCTGATCGAGGAAGGCAACCTGGGGTTGATGCACGCGATCGAGAAATTCGATCCGTCGCGCGGCTTCCGTTTCTCGACGTATGCCACGTGGTGGATCCGCCAGAGCATCGAGCGCGCGATCATGAACCAGGCGCGCACCGTACGCCTGCCGGTGCACGTGATTCGCGAACTCAACCAGGTCCTGCGCGCCAAGCGCCATCTTGAAAAAGGTGGCACCGACGGCCGCGACGCCAGCCTCGAGGACATCGCCCACCTGCTCGGCAAGACGCCGGACGAGGTGCAGGACGTGCTGGCACTCAATGAACACACCACCTCGCTAGATACGCCGTTCGATCTCGATCCCGGTTCCAGCCTGCTCGATTTTCTGTCCGACGAGCATAACGCCGCGCCCGATCAGGAAGTGGCTCACCGCGAGTTGGAGAACCTGATGAAACTCTGGCTGGCGCGCCTGTCGGAGAAACATCGCTATGTGGTGGAGCGCCGTTTCGGCCTCAACCATATCGAGCCGGCCACGCTTGAAGAGCTGGCCGAGGAGATGGGTCTCACGCGCGAACGCGTGCGTCAGATCCAGCAGGAGGCGCTGGTCAAGCTCAAGCGGCATTTCGCTTCGCAAGGTGTACGCAAGGACGCAGTTTTATGACCCCTGTGCTGGTATTCGACATCGAGACGATTCCCGATGTCGACGGCCTGCGCCGTTTGCATGACCATCCTGCATCGATGAGCGACGCGGAAGTCGCCGAACATGCATTTGCTGCCCGCCGGGAAAAGACCGGCTCCGATTTCCTGCCGCATTACCTGCAGCGCGTGGCCGCCATCTCGTGCGTGCTGCGCCGGACCCAGCGCGATGGCTCGGCGGTTTTCCACGTCGGATCGCTGGGCACGCTCGAGGATGGCGAAGCCACATTGATCCAGAAGTTCTACGAACTGATCGCGCGTTACAGTCCGCAACTGGTGTCGTGGAACGGCGGCGGTTTTGACCTTCCAGTGCTGCACTATCGAGGCCTGATCCATGGCGTGGCGGCCCCGCGCTACTGGGAAATGGGCGAAGGTCGCGACGACGACAGCCGCGACTTCAAGTGGAACAACTACATCAGCCGCTACCACATGCGGCATCTGGACCTGATGGACCTGCTGGCGATGTATCAGCCCAGAGCCAGCGCGCCGCTCGATGATCTGGCCAAGCTATGCGGTTTTCCGGGCAAGATGGGCATGGACGGCAGCAAGGTCTGGCAGGCTTTCCAGGAACACAAGTTAAGCGAAATCCGCGACTATTGCGAGACCGACGTCGTCAATACATACCTGATGTATTGCCGCTTTCAGTTGATGCGCGGCGGCCTCACGCCGCGCGAGTTCGACATGGAAGTGTCGCTCGTGCAGGAAACGCTGGCCGAGCTGCCGGGCGCGCAATGGATGGACTATCTGCGCGCGTTCCGCCTGCAGCCGATGAGCCCTGAATTGGAAGACGACGCGTGAGCAGTCGGTGCGTTCTTACGGCCGCAGTTTCAGCAGCAGTGGCTGGTGATCGGACGCGCGGCTCTGTCCATCGACTTCGCAGCTGTCCAAGCGCGGCAGCAGGTCGTCAGTAACGAACACGAAATCGCAGGCGAACGCTGGTTCCGGCCACTGTTCCTTGTCGTACAGGCCGCAGGTTGGTGCATGGGGCTGGCCCGGGTGCGCATGACACCAGGCATCGCGCCAGTTCAGCGTGGTGTCGGTGTATGGCTCCAGCACTCTTTGATAAGCGATGTCATCGGGCCTGCTGTTGAAATCCCCGCAAAGGATCGCCGAGGCGGGGCGCGGCTCGGGCGTGAAGGGGCCGGGTCTCTTTTCGGATTTGCCCGGACGTTGCGCGTGGGCGCAGGCTTCGGCGTGCCACTGGCGCAGCGCATCGGCCTGCGCGGCGCGCTGGGTCTTCGAGTAGAACTCAAGATGCGTGCAGATGACGCGCAGCGGCTTGGCGCTTTCCATCAGCGTGACTTCGAGCGCGACGCGCGGCATCGACGCCACGTCCGGATCGGCAGGCCACGGCAGCGCATGTCGAAAAATCTCGAGCACCGGCAGTCGTGTGGCGATGACGTTGCCGAATTGACGCGGCGTGCCGTCGCCGTGCACGCGGTCCACGCCCGGCGCGAACATCACGCGATAGCCAGGCAGCAAGGCGCGTAGTTCGGCGATCTGGTCGTGTGGCGGCTGTCCAGCCATATCCGTAAAGCCGCGCGTCACCTCCTGCAGGCACAGCACATCTGCGTCCGCCATGTCGCGCATGGTCTGGACGATGCGCGCCAGATCGACCCGCCCATCGACGCCGCGACCCCACTGGATGTTCCACGAAATCAGTTCCATGGTGATCTGCTCCGTTGCGCCACGCATGTCTGTCGTGACGGCTTCCTGACTGGACTACAATCGCGCTTTCGCAAAACAATACGTCAGGTCCCACTGGTGTCTCAAGCCGTGTCTTCCCCGTCTACCCAATCGGCCCAGCCAGGTGCCGCAGCCAGCGCATCGCATCCGCCCGCCGATCCCATTGTCACGATCCATAGCCTCGACATGGAGGCGCGGGGCGTCGGCCGTCTGGAGAACGACGACGGCACCCCCGGCAAGGTGATTTTCGTTGAAGGCGCGCTGCCGGGCGAAACCGTCAGCTACAAGAGCTTTCGCCGCAAGCCGAGCTACGAACAAGCGCATCTGGTCGAGGTCAAGCAGCCGTCGGTGATGCGCGTGAAGCCGGGTTGCCAGCACTTTGGCGTTTGCGGCGGATGCTCGATGCAGCATCTCGATTCGCGCGCGCAATTGGCGATCAAGCAGCGCGTGCTCGAAGACAACCTCTGGCACCTCTCCAAGGTGAAGCCCGATGTAGTGTTCCGGCCGATCGCCGGTCCCGACTGGGGCTATCGCTACCGCGCTCGCCTGACGGTGCGCTACGTGGCCAAGAAGGCCGGCGTCCTGGTGGGATTCCACGAGCGCAAGAGCAGCTACGTGGCCGATATGACGCGCTGCGAGATCTTGCCGCCGCATGTATCGGCGATGCTTGTGCCATTGCGCGAGCTGGTTTCGGGATTGTCGATCCGCGAGCGTATGCCGCAGATCGAGCTGGCGATGGGCGCCGAGGTAACGGCCCTGGTGCTTCGCATCCTCGAACCGCTCAACGACGCGGACAAAGACCTGCTGCGCGCGTTCGCCGACCAGCACCGGGTCCAGTTCTGGCTGCAGCCGAAGGGGCCGGACACCGTTTTTCCGTTTTATCCCGCAGAGCAGGAACTGGCCTATACGCTGCCGGAATTCGGCATCCGCATGCCGTTCAAGCCGACGGATTTCACGCAGGTCAACCATCAGATCAATCGTGTGCTGATCGGACGCGCACTGCGGCTTCTCGATGCGCAGCCGACCGACCGACTGCTCGACCTGTTTTGCGGGATTGGCAATTTCACGCTGCCGTTGGCCACGCAGGGTGCGTCGGTGACCGGTATCGAAGGCAGCGAAGCGCTGACCACGCGCGCGCTGGCGAATGCGCAGTACAACGGGCTGGCCGACAAGACCACGTTTGCGTGCCGCAACCTGTTCGAGGTGAGCGCGGAAGACATCGCCGCGCTGGGGCGCTTCGATCGCTGGCTCGTGGACCCACCGCGCGAAGGGGCGCTGGCCGTCTGCAAGGCCTTGGGCGAGCTGAATCAGGCCGGCAGCGACGTGTTGCCCAAGCGCATCGTCTATGTGTCGTGTAGCCCCGCCACGCTCGCGCGCGACGCCGGACTGCTGGTGCATGAGGCTGGCTATCGTCTGGCGGGCGCCGGGGTGGTCAACATGTTCCCGCACACCTCGCACGTGGAATCCATCGCGGTATTCGAACGCGACTAAACGGCGAGGCCGCGTCCGGCACAACAAAAAACCGCCCTCGGGCGGTTTTTTGTTGACTGTAATGTCACGTCAATCGCGACTGCCGCCGAAGATCCCCAGCAGCGAAAGCAGATTCACAAACACGTTGTAGACATCGAGATAAATCGCGAGCGTCGCCGTGATGTAGTTGGTCTCGCCTCCATTCACCACGCGCTGCACGTCGATCAGGATGAACGCCGAGAAGATGCCGATGGCGATGACCGACACGGTGATCATCAGAGCCGGCAGTTGCAGCCAGATGTTGGCCAGGCTTGCCAGAATCAGCAGGATCACGCCGACGAACAGGAACTTGGCGATTCCCGAGAAATCGCGCTTGCTGACCGTGGCGATGGTTGCCATCGCGCCGAACACCGCGGCGGTGCCGCCGAACGCATACATGATTAGCGCCGGGCCGTTGGAGTACGAGAGCGTAATGCTCAGGATGCGTGCCAGCATCAGTCCCATGAAGAACGTGAAGCCCAGCAGCAGGACCACGCCCATGCTGCTGTTCTTGGTCTTCTCGATCGCGAACATGAAGCCGAAGGCGATGGCCAGGAAGAGCAGGGCCGACATCATCGGGCTGCCAGAGATCAGCGCCGTGAAGCCGGTTACGACGCCGATCCAGGCGCCGAGGACCGTTGGCACCATCGACAGCGCCAGCAGCCAATAGGTATTGCGTAGGACCCGGTTGCGGACGGCCACATCGGTGACGCCCGCTGCACTATTGCCGAATCCATAGGTATTCAGCTTGTTGTTCATCATGACTCCTGTCATCAGATATACGGTGAGGCGCCGGGACGACCCGACGGCACAGCGCCAATGTGGCATCGCGCCCGCGGATTTGCAAGGGGCCTTGTCTTGACAATTACCCCTGTGAATAGTTGTTTTCCGAAAACGCCAACATTTGGACGCGCGTGCAGGCAGGGTGTTCCCACATTTCACGATTGTAATGTGATTTATGAATATCAAATTCGCGGTGCGCCGATGTCCGAGAGTGCGCCATGTCCACCATCGCCGGCCATATTCGAATCCGCCATGCGGTCGTGCTAGAATTGCACGTTTAATCCATTTGTAACCCCTTCATTTTTCGGAGTTTTTCATGGCGATCGAACGCACCCTGTCGATTATTAAGCCGGATGCCGTGGCCAAGAACGTTATCGGCCAGATCTACGCCCGTTTCGAGGCCGCCGGCCTCAAGATCGTTGCTGCCAAGATGGTTCACCTGTCGCGCGGTGAAGCCGAGCAGTTCTACGCGGTCCATAAGGAGCGCCCGTTCTTCAAGGACCTGGTTGACTTCATGGTTTCGGGCCCGGTCATGATCCAGGCCCTGGAAGGCGAAAACGCAATCGCCAAGAACCGCGACCTGATGGGCGCCACCGACCCGAAGAAGGCTGAAAAGGGCACGATCCGCGCCGATTTCGCCGACAGCATCGATGCCAACGCAGTGCACGGTTCGGATGCACCTGAAACCGCCGCGGTTGAAGTGTCGTTCTTCTTCCCGGGCATGAACGTTTACAGCCGTTGATTGTCTTTAGACATCACGACTGAACCTGTTGTCAAAGCTGGAAACTGCCGTCATGAATGATCTCGTCAACCTGCTCGACCTCGACGCGGACGCGCTCACCGCTTATTGCGGCGAGCTCGGCGAGAAGCCTTTCCGTGCGCGGCAGTTGCAACGCTGGATCCACCAGTTCGGCGCCAGCCGCTTCGACGCCATGTCGGATCTCGCCAAGTCGCTGCGCGAAAAGCTTGCGACGCGCGCCGAGATCCGTGCGCCTGCCGTCATCACCGACAACCTGTCGGCCGATGGCACGCGCAAATGGCTGATCGACGTTGGCGCCGGAAATGCCGTGGAAACGGTGTACATCCCCGAGGAAACGCGCGGCACGCTGTGCGTTTCGTCCCAGGCGGGATGCGCCGTCAATTGCCGATTCTGCTCGACTGGCAAGCAGGGCTTCTCCCGCAACCTGTCGACCGGCGAAATCATCGGTCAGCTCTGGATGGCCGAATTCGCGATGCGCACCCAGCTGGGCCGTGGCCCGAAGGACGACCGCGTCATCTCCAATGTGGTGATGATGGGCATGGGCGAGCCGCTGCTCAATTACGATGCAGTCGTGCCGGCCATGCGGCTGATGCTCGACGACAACGCCTACGGCTTGTCGCGCCGTCGCGTCACGCTTTCCACGTCGGGCGTGGTGCCGATGATGGACCGCCTGTCGAAGGACCTGCCGGTGGCGCTGGCCGTATCGCTGCACGCGTCGAACGATGCATTGCGCGACGTGCTGGTTCCGCTCAATCGCAAATATCCGCTGGCCGAATTGATGGCGGCATGCCGTCGCTATCTGGAATTCGCGCCGCGCGATTTCGTTACATTCGAATATTGCATGCTCGACGGCGTCAACGACACCGTCGAGCATGCGCGGGAACTGTTGAAGCTGGTGGCCGATGTGCCATGCAAGTTCAACCTGATCCCATTCAATCCGTTCCCGGAATCCGGTCTGAAGCGCTCGAATAACGAGCAGATCCGCCGCTTCGCCCAGGTGCTGTTGGATGCGGGCATCGTCACCACGATCCGCAAGACCCGCGGCGACGATATCGACGCCGCCTGCGGGCAACTGGCTGGCGAGGTCATGGATCGAACCCGGCTTGCCGAGCGCGGCAAGTTCGGCAAGATCACGCCGCTGGTTCCGGTCGCGGCCAGTCCCGCTCGAAAAGAGGCCCGTCCTGCATGACTCGTCTGATAGTCGCTGCCCTCACAGGGCTGTTGATGCTGTCCGCCTGTACGTTGCCCAGCGCACCGACGCAGGACATCAAGACTGCCTCCGATCAGACCAGCGCAAATAAACGCGCCGCCATCCGTTTGCGTCTTGCTACGCAGTACCTCGAAGCGCGTCAGTATCCGGTCGCGCTTGACGAGGTCAAGCAGGCCATCAGCATCGATCCCACCAACGTGGATGCCTATCACGTCCGCGCCCTGATCTACATGGGCATGAACGAGACCGCGCTGGCCGAGGACAGCTTCCGCACGGCGCTGAACATGCGTGCGAACGATCCCGATGTGCTCAACAACTACGGCTGGTTTCTGTGTCAGACCAACCGCTACGCGGACGGCAAGGCGACATTGCAGCGCGCCGTGCAAGCGCCGTCGGTCAATGGGCCGGTGAAGCCGCTGACAAATCTTGGCGCCTGCGAGATGCGCAACGGCGATCTGGCGGGCGCGGAAAAGAGCCTGCAGGCGGCCTACGGTTACGACCGCAACGATCCCACGGTGATCATGGGACTCGCACAACTGAACTATCAACGCGGGGACATGGCGCAGGCCAAACAATATGTCGGTCGCGTCAACGGCAGCCGTTTTGTCAACGCGCAATCCCTCTGGCTGGGCGCGCGCATTGCTCATCGGCAGGGCGACGCCCAGACGCAGAGCGCGATGATCGCGGAACTGCGCAATCGGTTTCCCGATTCTCGTGAGCTGACAGCATACGAAAGAGGAGCTTGGGATGAGTGATCAAGAGCGCGCCGAAAGCCAGGCTACAACGACGACATTCGTCGGCGGCGGCGCGGCACGAGACTCCGACCGCGAGGCCGTGGCCCGCGAAATCGGGGCACAGCTGAAGGATGGTCGGGAAGCGCAGCGCCTGTCGCTCGAGGATGTCAGCGCACGGCTGAAGGTGTCGCCGAGCAAGCTTGTGGCGATCGAGGCCGGCGATGTGTCGAGCCTGGCCGATGTGACGTTTGCCAAAGGCGTGATGCGCGCCTATGCACGTACGCTGCAAATCGATATCGACAATCTGCTGGGGCGTTATCACGCGCAGGCGCAGGCCATGCCCGTGACCGGCATCACGCGACGGCACGAGGGCGCGATCAACCAGGCGTTCGACGATCGCAAGCGGTTCGGTTCCAAGGGCGGCGGGGCGGGTGGCCGTTGGCTCTGGCTGGTGTGCGTCGTGGCGTTGGTGGGGGCTGGCGCATATTTTGGCTTCGATCGCGCGAAGGCGTGGTTTGACGAGGCGCGCAACAGTGCCGCGGCGCCTGCTGCCGTCGTAGCGGCGGGGCCGGCCGAGGACCCCGCTACGCGGCAGAGCAATGGCGACGGCACGATCACCGCCGCATTGCCGCCGGTGATGGCCGGTAACGATTCGCCGGCACCTTCGGAAGCCGTTCCGGCCTCGGCCGCGCCCGCGCCCGCGGAAATGCCGCTGGCCACGGGCGGAGCGCTAGCGCCGGCCCAATCCCCGGCACCGGCTCAATCTCCGGCGTCCGCCCTATCAAAAAATTCTTCCGGTGCTACGCCTCCGTCGGGCGACAGCGCTGTTCAAATCCGTTTTGCCGCCGACAGTTGGTACGAAGTGCGTGACCGTACCGGCAAGGTCATTCTTGGCGGAACGGCGAAGGCTGGCGACACCGTATCGTCCAGCGGCGCGGGGGGGCCGTACAAGGTCGTCCTCGGTAACGTGAAAGGCGTGGAATCCGTGGCGCACAATGGCGCGCCCGTCGACTTCCAGTCCGCCAACCGGAATAACGTGGCGCGCCTGACCCTGCAGTAGCGTGGGCCGTGGCAGCGCAGTCAACCATGCTTGATGAAGGTGGTAATGCAATGAATCAGAACGTTTCCCAGCCGGTCATTCCGGGTCCGCTGCCGCGTCGCGTATCGCGCAAGGCCAGCGTCGTTTGGGGCGATAACGTCGTGACGATCGGTGGCGGTGCGCCGGTGCGCGTGCAGTCGATGACGAACACCGATACGGTCGACGCGATCGGCACGGCCATCCAGATCAAGGAACTGGCGCGTGCCGGGTCCGAGATCGTCCGCATCACCGTGAACACGCCGGAGGCCGCGGCGGCCGTTCCCGCGATTCGCGAGCAACTCGACCGCATGGGCGTGAATGTTCCGCTGGTGGGCGATTTCCACTACAACGGCCATACGCTGCTGCACGATTTTCCCGAGTGCGCGCAGGCCTTGTCGAAGTACCGCATCAACCCCGGCAACGTCGGCAAGGGCGCCAAGCGCGACAAACAGTTTGCCGAGATGATCGAGATGGCTTGCCGCTATGACAAGGCCGTCCGCATCGGCGTGAACTGGGGCAGCCTGGATCAGGAATTGCTCGCCCGCATCATGGACGAAAACGCCAATCGCGCGACGCCATGGCCGGCGCAGAACGTGATGATCGAGGCGCTGATCACCTCGGCGATCGAATCCGCGCAGAAGGCCGAGGAAATCGGCCTGCCTGGCAACCAGATCATTCTGTCGTGCAAGGTTTCGCAAGTGCAGGACCTGATCGCGGTATATCGCGAACTGTCACGCCGTTGCGAATACGCGCTGCACCTGGGCCTGACAGAGGCCGGGATGGGCAGCAAGGGCATCGTTGCATCGACTGCCGCGTTGTCGGTGCTGATGCAGGAAGGCATTGGCGACACCATCCGTATTTCGCTGACACCCGAACCGGGCGCGCCGCGCGAGAAGGAAGTCTACGTCGGCCAGGAAATCCTGCAGACGATGGGGCTGCGCAATTTCACCCCAATGGTCATCGCATGTCCCGGCTGCGGCCGGACTACCAGTACGACCTTCCAGGAACTGGCCGCGAGCATCCAGTCGTACCTGCGCGAGCAGATGCCGGTCTGGAAGAATGCCTATCCAGGCGTCGAGGAAATGGATGTGGCCGTGATGGGCTGCATCGTCAACGGTCCGGGCGAAAGCAAGCACGCGAATATCGGTATTTCCCTGCCCGGATCGGGCGAATCGCCGGCGGCGCCGGTATTCGTCGACGGGGTCAAGGTCAAGACGCTGCGCGGCGACAATATTGCCCAGGAATTCCAGGCGATCGTGGACGAGTATGTCCGCTCGCACTATGGCCCGGGCGCGAAACAGGCAACACAGCAAGCAGTGGCCTGAGCGCATGCGCTCGGGAGGCACTGGAATCAACGACGAAAACATGAGCGAAGACAAGACGAAGGCCGCAAAGGCACTGCAGGGCGTGAAGGGCATGAACGACATGCTGCCCGCCGACGCCCCGTTGTGGGAAATGTTCGAGAACGCCGCGCGCAGCATGCTGCGCGCCTATGGTTATCAACAAATCCGCACGCCGATCGTCGAGCATACCCAGCTGTTTGTCCGTGGCATTGGCGAGGTGACGGACATCGTCGAGAAGGAAATGTATTCCTTCACCGATTCGCTGAACGGCGAGAATCTGACGCTGCGCCCGGAAGGAACGGCGGCCGCGGTGCGTTCGATCATCGAGCACAACCTGCTGTACGACGGCCCGAAGCGGCTGTGGTACACGGGGCCGATGTTCCGGCATGAAAAGCCGCAGCGCGGCCGCTATCGTCAGTTTCACCAACTCGGTGCGGAAGCGCTTGGCTTTGCGGGCCCGGATGTCGATGCCGAAATCATCCTGATGTGTCAACGCCTGTGGGACGACCTGGGCCTGACCAACGTCCGCCTGGAGTTGAATTCGCTGGGGCAGGCGCACGAACGCGCGGCGCACCGCGAGGAACTGATCAAGTATCTCGAGGGCTTCCAGGACATCCTCGATGACGACGGCAAGCGACGTCTGTACACCAATCCGCTGCGGGTGCTGGACACCAAGAATCCGGCGCTGCAGGAGATGGCGGCCAACGCCCCCAAGCTGATCGATTTCCTCGGTGAGGAGTCGCTCGCGCATTTCGACGGCGTGCAGCGCATCCTCAAGGCCAACAACATTCCGTTCAAGATCAACCCGCGTCTCGTGCGCGGCCTCGATTACTACAACTTGACGGTGTTCGAGTGGATCACCGACAAGCTTGGCGCGCAGGGCACGATCGCTGGCGGCGGCCGCTACGATCCGCTGATCCAGCAGATGGGCGGCAAGCCGACGCCCGCGTGTGGCTGGGCAATGGGTATCGAGCGGATCATCGAGCTGATCCGCGAGGAGAAGTTGACGCCGGAAGCGCCGGGGTGCGATATCTATATGGTCCACCAAGGCGAGGCGGCTAGCCTGCAGGCGATGATCGCGGCGGAACGTCTGCGCGACGCGGGCCTGGACGTGGTGCTTCACGCCACGCCCGACGGCAAGAGCGGCAGTTTCAAGTCGCAGATGAAACGCGCGGACGCAAGCGGCGCTTCCTTTGCCGTTATCATTGGCGAGGACGAAATCGCGGCGGGCACGGTGCAGGTCAAGCAACTGCGCAGCGGCAATGCCGCTGAAGGCGGTCCGCAGACAAGTGTGCCGGCGGAAAACGTGGTCGACTTCATCATCGATGCAATGGTCGACCAGATCGAGTCTGACGACGAGGACGACGAGCAATAACGCTTTCGTCGATATCAAGTTCCACGGCCGCTGCCGTCACCGGAAGCGGCCGTGTCAATTTCAACCAATGCGGGTAGCTGCCTCGACATGGCTTACGATCTAGAAGAACAGGAACAGCTGGAAAGTCTCAAGGCCTGGTGGAACCAGTACGGAAATACTGTCACCTGGGCGTTGATTGTGGTGTTGCTCGCTCTGGCAGGGTGGTTGGGCTGGAAGTACTGGCAGCGCACGCAGGCCGCCGATGCCGCCGTCCTGTACGAGCAGGTGACAAAGGCCGCGGAGTCGCGCGATGCCGAGCGCGTCAAGCGCGCAGCCACTGATCTCGAGGAGAAGTTCGGCCGCACGGCGTATGGCCCGATGAGCGCGCTGACTGCAGCCAAGGTGCTGTACGACGCAGGTGATCTGGCTGGCGCCAAGACCCAGCTGCAGTGGGTGATCGATCATGGCGATGATAACTACGCGCCTTTGGCCCGCGTGCGCCTGGCCGGTGTGCTGCTCGACGAGAAAGCGTACGACCAGGGCCTGGCGCTGCTGAAGGACGAGCCTGCGCAATACGCGGGACTGTTCGCGGATCGTCGCGGCGATCTGCTTGCCGCGCAGGACAAGCGCGAAGACGCACGTGCGGCTTATCGCCGCGCACTGGAAAAGCTCGGCGCGGGCGAGGCTGGCATGCGCCAGATCATCCAGTTCAAGCTCGACGCATTGGGCACCGCTTGAGCGGGTTGCCGACCTTATTCAAATATTCAGGACCGCTTCCTATGACGTCATTGCTTCGTACAGCCGCTTCGCGCACGCTTCTGGCCGGGGCCTGTCTCGGCCTGCTGGCCGGTTGCTCGCTGTTCAGCAAGGAAAACAAGCACAAGCCCACCGAGTTGAAGCCGGTTTCCGCCACCTTGTCGGTCAAGCAGGCGTGGAAGGCCGATGTGGGCAAAAGCGGCCCGTATGTCATGGCGCCCGTGGCGGCCGGCAACGCTGTTTTCGTATCGGCTAAAAACGGTTCGGTCATGGCGCTTGACGCCGCCAGCGGGCAGACGCTCTGGAAGGCGAAGACCGATCTTGATCTGACGTCCGGCCCCGGTTCGGATGGCGATATCACTGCGGTGGCTGGCGAAAAGGGCGCGATCTACGCGTTCGACAAGAGCGGCAAGCAGCTTTGGAAGAAGCAGGTCAACGGCGAAGTGCTGTCGGCCCCGCTGGTTGGCAACGGTCTTGTGATCGTGCGGACCACCGATACGCGTGTCATTGGGCTGGACGCAGGCTCCGGCGATCGCCGCTGGATCTACCAGCGTTCCCAGACGCCGCTGAACCTGCGCGCCGCGATGGGCATGGTGTTCGCCGGCGACGGCGTCGTCATGGGCTTTCCGGGCGGCAAGCTCGGTGTGCTAGCGCCGGGCAATGGCGTGCTGCGCTGGGAAAGCACGGTTTCGTATCCCAAGGGCGTGTCCGAGATCGAGCGCCTGAACGATGTGACCGGCGTGCCCGCGGTGTTGGGTCGGCAGGTTTGCGCCACAACCTTCCAGGGTCGGGTATCGTGTCTGGAACTGGCCAATGGTCAGCCGCAGTGGGGCAAGGATTTTTCCTCGCCCGCCGGTCTGGCCCAGGACGAAACTTCGCTGTTTGCCAGTGACGAGTCGTCGACGGTCTTCTCGTTCGATCGCCAGAACGGCAACGAGCGCTGGAAGAATACCGATCTGCGCTACCGTAACCTTGGCGCGCCGGCTACGGTGGGCCGCTCGGTGGTGGTGGGCGACTACGAAGGCTTTGTCCACTTTCTTTCGCGGGAAGACGGCACGATCCTGGCGCAGATGAAGACCGACGGCAGTGCCATCAGTGCCGCACCCGTCACGGCAGGTCAGACGCTGGTGGTCCAGACCCGCGACGGCGATGTCTACGGCTTCGTGCCGAACTGATCGCCAACGCACGCAAGCCCGCCCGTGCCCCTGTCGCATGGGCGGTGCCAATCCGGTAGCATGATCCCTGGTCGTGCCAACAACAGCGGATTGGGGTAGATGCCCCGCATCCGCCCGACAGGAAAAGAGGCCAGTGGCGCTGAGCACATTGGTTGTCGGATCAACATGACTCCGGAGTTGCTGGGGGACGGCGCGAGCCGCCCCCTGTTTCCGTTTATCGCATGAAACCAGTTATCGCACTCGTCGGCCGGCCCAATGTGGGCAAGTCGACGCTATTCAATCGCATGACCCGCTCGCGCGACGCCCTCGTCGCCGACTTGCCGGGCCTGACGCGCGACCGCCATTACGGCGAGGGGCGCATCGGCGATCGTCCGTTCATTGTTATCGATACCGGCGGCTTCGAGCCGGTCGCCAAGGACGGGATCGTCGCCGAAATGGCCAAACAGACGCGCCAGGCGGTGGTCGAGGCGGATGTCGTCATCTTCCTGGTGGACGGCCGCCTGGGCCTGGCGCCGCAGGACCGCGTGATCGCCGATTACCTCCGTAAGACGGGGCGTCGCATCATGCTGGCCGTCAACAAGGCCGAAGGAATGAAGTACACGTCGGTGGCGGCGGACTTCTACGAACTCGGCATGGGCGACCCCTATGCGATTTCGTCCACGCACGGCGACGGCGTGCGCGAACTGGTCGACGAGGCGCTGGAACTGGCGGTTCAGGAGCGGCCGGAGCTGGCCGAGGAGAGCGCGGCCGACCAGCGCGGCACCAAGATCGCCATCGTCGGACGGCCGAACGTCGGCAAGTCCACGCTGGTCAATACACTGATCGGCGAAGAGCGTGTGATTGCGTTCGACATGCCGGGTACCACTCGCGATGCGATCTACGTCGAGTTCGAACGCGGTGGCCGACCTTATACGCTGATCGATACGGCCGGGTTGCGCAAGCGCGGGAAAGTGTTCGAAGCGATCGAGAAATTTTCGGTGGTGAAGACGCTCCAGTCGATCGCGGATGCCAACGTCGTGGTGCTGTTGCTCGATGCCCAACAGGACATTTCCGAGCAGGATGCGCATATCGCCGGGTTTATCGTCGAATCGGGCCGCGCACTCGTGGTGGGCGTCAACAAGTGGGATGGCCTGGATGGCCATCAGCGCGACCGCGTCAAACATGATCTCGAGCGCAAGCTGCAGTTTCTGAGTTTCGCGAATTTCCACTTTGTGTCGGCGAAGGAACGCACCGGCATCGGCGCGTTGTTCCGCTCGATCGACGACGCGTTCGCGGCGGCGATGGTCAAGTTGCCGACGCCGCAATTGACGCGCGTCCTGCAGGAAGCGGTGGAGTTCCAGCAGCCCAAGCGTGCGGGCGTGTCGCGGCCGAAGCTGCGCTACGCGCACCAGGGTGGATCCAACCCGCCGATCGTTGTGATCCATGGCAACGGTCTGCAGAACATCACCGACAGCTACAAGCGTTATCTGGAAAACCGCTTCCGCGAGGCGTTCAAACTCAAGGGCACACCGTTGCGCATCGAATTCCGTACGAACAAAAACCCGTATGCCGAATCGAAGGATTGAGCCAAAAAGGTGCCGTTCCTTGCGACCAAGTTTCGTTTGCGTTCGTTTGGAACTGAGGCTAAATTCACGGTAGCAGGGGGAGCCCTGCGCGTTGATGCCAGACTGGTACCGCTTTTGATCTTTTTTCTGACGCGTTTTTGCGTCAACCGACTTGAACCGGGGACTTTCGTCCCCATGATCCATCACTAAATCTATAAATTTGGAGTGTGCCATGAGCAACAAAGGGCAATTGCTACAAGACCCGTTCCTGAACGCGCTGCGCAAAGAGCACGTGCCGGTTTCCATCTACCTCGTCAATGGCATCAAGCTGCAAGGCAATATCGAGTCGTTCGACCAGTACGTCGTCCTGTTGCGCAACACGGTGACGCAGATGGTGTACAAGCATGCGATTTCTACCGTCGTGCCTGCGCGCGCGGTGAATTTCCGTGTGGATGATTCCACCGAGGCCTGATTTTTCCTCGTTAGTGGACGGCCGTATTTGCATGCGGCCGTCGCATTGCATGTCCCCGCCTTTGCTGTCCGGCTGTTTGTGCGTTACCAGCCCGGCATCGTCCGCAGCAACCGTTTCCCGATCGAACTCCATTTCGCCCCGGCGCTTTGCGGCCTCCGGGCGCGGCAACTTGTCGCGGTCGGGTCAGTCGTTGCTGTATTGGTAACAGTTCTCCCAACCACTTTTTCCGGCGCCACGCGTCCATCCGCTTGCAACCCAGAGCTACATCCCAGACCGAGCCATCGCGCGCCATTCTTGTCGGCGTGGATTTTGGCAAGCACGATTTTCAGGAAAGCCTCTCGGAACTGGCTCTGCTGACGAGCACGGCCGGCTCGGTGCCGGTGCATACGCTGACCGGCAAGCGCTCGCGACCGGATCCAGCGCTCTTCATCGGTTCGGGGAAGGCCGAGGAACTCCGGCAGGCCGCTGATGCGCTGGACGCCGACGTGGTGGTCTTCAACCATGCGTTGAGCCCGGCGCAGCAGCGCAATCTCGAGCGCTTTCTGCAGCGCCATGTGATCGACCGCACTGGCCTGATCCTCGATATCTTCGGGCAGCGGGCGCAAAGCCACGTGGGCAAGGTGCAAGTGGAACTGGCGCAGGTGCAATACCAGGCGTCGCGCCTGGTTCGTGCATGGAGCCACCTCGAGCGGCAGAAGGGCGGCATCGGTATGCGCGGCGGCCCAGGAGAACGCCAGTTGGAGCTGGACCGCCGGATGCTCGACGAACGCGCAAAACGGCTCAAGTCCGATCTGGCGCGATTGCAACGGCAGCACCATACCCAGCGTCGTGCCCGTGCGCGCAATGACACGCTGAGCATCTCACTGGTGGGTTACACCAATGCGGGGAAGTCCACGCTTTTCAACGCATTGACCAAGGCCCGTGCATACGCGGCGGATCAACTGTTCGCGACGCTCGACACCACATCGCGCCGGTTGTTTCTGGACGGTCTCGGCAACGTGGTGCTGTCCGACACCGTCGGATTCATCCGTGATCTGCCGACGCAGCTTGTGGCGGCGTTCCGCGCCACGCTCGACGAAACGGTGCATGCCGATCTGCTGCTGCATGTGGTGGATGCATCGAGTCCCGTGCGTCACGAGCAGATCGAGCAGGTCAACCGCGTACTGGCGGAAATCGACGCATCGGACATTCCGCAGATCGTCGTGATGAACAAGATCGACGCGATGCCCGAATTGCTGGAGCAGGGCCCGCGCGTCGAGCGTGATGAGGACGGCGTGCCGACCCGCGTGTTCCTGTCGGCACGCGAGGGTCTGGGACTCGACGGCCTGCGCGAAGCGATTGTCGAGGTGGCGCAATGGCTCGCGTCGCAACCCGACGCGCCGGCGCCATACGACCCGCGCCTGGACGGCTCGCCGCTGCCGCCGGATGCTGGCGAATGGGATGCCGACGAACACGACGGCGACCACGAAGATCGGACCGAAAATGGCCCCGATCGGCGGCCAGACTGATCAATCTGATCGCGGTTGGCAGCGAATGACTGTCTGATTAGGGGATTTTGAGCAAAAGTGATCAAGATGGCTGCTAGAATCCCCCTGTTCCAAACTTTCCCGGACCCGTGCTCTTCATGTCCCTGTTCCCCCGGAATCCTGACTCGCATATCGTGCCAGGCAACCGCGCCCCGCGGTTTGCGCGCTGGCCCCGCCTGCGCGCCATCTTCTCGTTGAACGATCCTCGTTGGGGCCGTAACGGACAGGATGATGAAGATAAAGACAAGGGTCGCCAGCAGAACCAGCGCCCGCAAGACGGTCCGCCCGACCTTGACGAGCTCTGGCGCGATTTCAATCGCCGTTTGAGCGGCCTGCTCGGGCGCAAGGACAATGGCGGAGGCGGCCAGGGTTTCGGCAACGGCCAGCGCCCCGCCGGCAAGGGATCAAACATCGGCATCGGCGTGATTGTTGCCGCAGTTGTCGGCATCTGGCTCGCCAGCGGTTTCTTCATGGTCCAGGAAGGCCAGACAGCCGTGATTCTGCAGTTTGGCAAGTTCAAGTACACCACCGGCCCCGGGATCAACTGGCGGGCGCCATGGCCGATCCAGTCGGCCGAGGTCGTGAACCTGTCGGCCGTGCGTTCTGTGGAAGTGGGACGCGCCACGTCGATCAAGGACAGCAACCTGAAAGATTCGTCGATGCTGACGCAGGACGAGAACATCATCGACGTCCGCTTTACCGTGCAGTACGACATCCAGGACGCCACCGAATATCTGTTCTTCAACAAGACCGATCGCGGTGGCGACGAAGAACTCGTGACCCAGGCCGCGGAGACATCGGTGCGTGAGATTGTCGGCCGCAACCGCATGGATTCGGTGCTCTACGAAAACCGCGAGCAGATCGCGCAGGGCCTGGCCAAGTCGATCCAGTCGATCCTTTCGGCCTACAAGACCGGCATCCGCGTGATTTCGGTGAACGTGCAGAGCGTGCAGCCGCCCGAGCAGGTTCAGGCGGCATTCGACGACGTGAACAAGGCAAGCCAGGATCGCGAGCGAGCGATCAGCGAAGGCCAGGCCTACGCGAACGACATCCTGCCTCGCGCCAAGGGTACAGCGGCGCGGCTCAAGGAAGAGTCCGAGGCCTATCGCGCGCGCGTTGTGGCGCAAGCCGAGGGTGACGCGGCACGTTTCCGTTCCGTGCAAACCGAGTATGCAAAGGCGCCTCAAGTGACGCGCGACCGAATCTATCTGGAGACCATGCAGCAGATCTACAGCAATTCGAACAAGATTCTTGTCGATGCCAAATCGGGGAACAACCTGCTGTACCTGCCGCTGGACAAGCTGATGTCGCAGGTGCAGTCGTCGTCGGCCACGACGCCGGCCCCGGCGCCAGGTACGAACGCACCGGCTGTGCCGGACGTGGGTTCGCAGGATATCCGGTCGCGTGAAGCCATGCGCAACCGCGACCGCGACGTTCGCTAAGGAGAGCCGTCATGAACCGACTGATTTCCTTCGCGATTGGCCTGTTTATCCTGCTGGCGGTTGTCTCGTCGATGCTTTTCGTCGTCGATCAGCGCCAATACGCCGTGGTTTTCGCATTTGGCGAAATCAAGCAGGTGGTGCGCGAACCAGGCCTGCATTTCAAGCTGCCGCCGCCGCTGCAGAATGTGGTGTTCATGGACCGCCGCCTGCAGACCATCGACGTTGCCGCCAGCGAGCGCTTCCTGACCGCCGAGAAGAAATCGATGGTCGTGGATTGGTTCGTCAAATGGCGCATCACCGATCCGCGCAAGTTCTTCGTGGCGTTCGCCGGCAACGTGCGGGGCGCCCAAGACCGCATGACGCAGCGTATCGACTCCGTGGCACGTGAAGAATTCGGCAAGCGCACGGTGGCCGATGTGGTGGCCGGCGAGCGCGAGAAGGTCATGCAGAATATCCGCGCCGGGATGGCCGAATACGCGCAGTCTGTTGGGGTGGAAATCCTCGATGTGCGCCTGAAGCGCGTGGACCTGCTGCCGGCGATCAGCGAGTCGGTCTATCGCCGCATGGAGGCCGAGCGCAAGCGCGTCGCCAACGAATTGCGTTCGACGGGCGCAGCGGAAGGTGAGAAAATCCGTGCCGATGCCGATCGCCAGCGCGAAGTCGTCCTGGCCGAGGCCTATCGCGATGCGCAGATCGTCAAGGGCGAGGGCGATGCCAAGGCATCTCAGCTCTATGCCGACGCGTTCGGCAGGGATCCCAGCTTCGCGCAGTTCTGGCGCAGCATGGAGGCTTACCGCAACACGTTCCGCGACAAGGGCAACGTGATGGTCCTGGAGCCGAACTCGGACTTCTTCCGCTATATGCGCTCGTCCGGCGGTAACGCCGCGCCAGCCGCTGCGGGCGGCAAGAAGTAGCCGGGAGGCCGCGCGCCGGGCGTGCATGCGCCCTAAAACGCAACATTCGACAAAACCCCGGTCCGCCCGGGGTTTTGTCCGGCTGGAGGCGCCAACGCCTTACCGGCCGTGTTTTTGATAGAAGAGACTTACATGTCCAACCGCTGGCTCCTGCCTGAAAATATCGCCGACGTCCTGCCGTCGGAAGCGCGCAAAATTGAGGAGTTGCGCCGCCGTATGCTGGATCTGTTCCGGACCTATGGCTATGAGCTGGTCATGCCGCCCATGCTCGAGTACCTGGAGTCGCTGCTCACCGGCACCGGCCACGATCTCGATCTGCGCACGCTCAAGCTGGTCGACCAACTGTCGGGTCGGACCATGGGCCTGCGCGCCGATATCACGCCGCAAGTAGCGCGTATCGACGCCCATTTGCTGAACCGTCCGGGTGTGACGCGCCTCTGTTATGCCGGAAATGTGCTGCATGCGCGTCCCGCGGGCTTCCACGCCACGCGTGAGCCGATCCAGATCGGCGCTGAAATTTATGGCCACGCGGGGCTTGAAGCTGACGTCGAGATCCAGGAACTGATGCTGGCTGCGCTTCAGGCGGCCGGGCTTGCCGATATCCGGCTCGATCTGTGTCACGCGGGCATTCTCGAAGCACTGCTGGCGGCGCTGCCGTCCGTGCGCGACACCGAGGACGCGATGTTCTCCGCGCTGGAGACCAAGGATGTCCCTGCGCTGCGCGAGCTGACCCGGGATCTGCCCGCAACCGAGCGCGATGCATTGTTGGCGTTGCCCACGCTTTATGGCGGCCTGGAGGTGATCGAGCGCGCACGCGCCACGTTGCCCGCCAGCCCGGCGATCGGCCGGGCCCTCGACGAACTGGCCGCGCTGGCCGGTCGGGTGCGAGGCGCGAGTGTGAATCTCGATCTTGCCGATTTGCGCGGTTACCACTATCACAGTGGCGTGATGTTTACCGCCTATGTTTCGGGCCTACCCAACTACGTCGCCCGTGGCGGCCGTTACGATAAGGTAGGCGAAGCGTTTGGCCGTGCGCGCCCGGCGACGGGCTTTTCGCTCGACCTGCGCGAAGTTGCCGCGCTGTCGCCCGTGGAAGTCCGCGCGCTGGCGATTTTCGCCCCGTGGGATGCCGATCCCGCGCTGCGCGGCGCCATTGCTGCGCTGCGCGACGCCGGCGAAATCGTCATCCAGTCGTTGCCGGGCCATACCCACGAACTCGACGAGTTCAATTGCGACCGGCAACTGGTGCGCCAGGGCGGCGCGTGGGTGGTGGTGCCTCGTTGATTTCGCTGCGGGCCGGCCGTTCGTGCCGGCTCGTCTTTCCGTGCTCTCGGATGACGTTCGATGCCCGTCGGGGCCTTTGATCGCCCAAAACCGGCGACAAACGTCTCTCATACGGCTGCCCGAAACCGGGAACCGTCCGGCAACGAGAGTAGAATACGTTTTTAACCTTCTGACCAATTCAACATGTCCGCATCCGCAGTAAGCCAGGGACGCAATGTCGTCGTGATCGGAACCCAGTGGGGTGACGAAGGCAAAGGAAAAATCGTCGATTGGCTTACCGATCATGCTAAGGGCGTGGTGCGGTTCCAGGGCGGCCACAACGCTGGCCACACGCTCATCATCGGCGGCAAGAAGACCATCCTGCGCCTGATCCCGTCGGGCATCATGCGCGAAGGCACGGTCTGCTACATCGGCAACGGCGTGGTGCTCTCGCCTGAAGCCCTGTTCCGTGAAATCGAGGAACTCGAGTCTGCGGGCCTGCAGGTGCAGAACCGTCTGCGCATTTCCGAAGCAACGACGCTGATCCTGCCGTATCACGTGGCCATCGACAAGGCGCGCGAAGCGCGTCGCGGCGCCGCCAAGATCGGCACGACCGGCCGCGGCATCGGCCCCGCCTATGAAGACAAGGTGGCTCGCCGCGCGCTGCGCGTGCAGGACCTGTTCAACCCCGAACACTTCGCCGAGCGCCTGCGCGAAAACGTCGAGTTCCATAACTTCATGCTGACCCAGTACCTGGGCGCCGAAGCGGTCGACTATCAGCAGATCCTCGACGAAATGCTGGCCTACGCGCCGCGTCTGAAGCCCATGGTGGCCGACGTCTCCGCGGAGCTGTATGCCGTGAATGCAGCGGGCGGCAACCTGATGTTCGAAGGTGCGCAAGGCACGCTGCTCGACGTGGACCACGGTACGTATCCGTTCGTCACGTCCAGCAATTGCGTCGCTGGTGCGGCTACCGCAGGCGCCGGCGTCGGCCCGGGCCGCCTGAACTACATCCTTGGCATTACCAAGGCGTACTGCACGCGCGTTGGCGCGGGCCCGTTCCCGAGCGAGCTGTACGACAACGACAATCCTGCCCGCCAGGACGCCGTTGGCGTGCGTCTGGCCAATGTTGGCAAGGAATTCGGTTCGGTAACCGGACGCCCGCGCCGCACCGGCTGGCTCGATGCCGCAGCCCTGAAGCGCTCTGTGCAAATCAACGGCGTGTCGGGTCTGTGCATGACCAAGCTCGACGTGCTCGATGGCCTGGAAACGATCAACCTGTGCGTCGGCTACGAGCTCGACGGCAAGCGCGTCGACATCCTGCCGCGTGGCTCCGATGCCGTCGCGGCATGCAAGCCGGTGTACGAGGAATTCCCGGGCTGGAACGAGTCGACGTTTGGCGTGAAGACCTGGGATGCGCTGCCGGAAGCCGCGCGCGTGTACCTGAAGCGCATCGAGGAAGTGGTTGGCATTCCGATCGACATGATCTCGACGGGTCCGGATCGCGACGAAACGATTCTGCTGCGCCACCCGTACCTGGTTGCCTGATTTACTTGGTACTGCAAAGTGAGTTTGACTGCGGCGCCAAGAGCGTCGCAGCCTCACGAAAGCCATTCGGCCCGCGACATGCGGGCCGATGCTTTATCAAACGGCCGCTGCTGCAGCCGAATAGAACAAAAGACGCCATGAACCTGCCAATTAATGACGACGAGAACCTTTGGGTCTCGTGGGACGAATACCACCGCCTGATTGCCCGCCTTGCGCTGAACGTGCACGAGTCGGGCTGGAAGTTCGACAAGATTCTGTGCCTGGCACGCGGTGGCCTGCGCGTGGGCGATCAGATGTCGCGCATTTTTGATGTGCCGCTGGCCATTCTGGCCACTAGTTCGTATCGCGAAGCCGCAGGTACGCAACAGGGCGATCTCGATATCGCGCAGTACATCACGATGACGCGCGGCGAGTTGTCCGGCAAGATCCTGCTGGTCGACGATCTGGTCGATTCCGGCGTCACGCTTGAGCGCGTGGGGCGGCATTTGCAGGAGCGCTATCCCGCGGTGACGGAAGTTCGCTCGGCAGTGCTCTGGTACAAGGCGTGCTCGAAGGTGGAGCCCGATTACCACGTGACGTTCCTGCCGTCGAATCCGTGGATTCACCAGCCGTTCGAGGAATACGACACGCTTCGTCCGCATAACCTCGCTGCGTGGCTCAAGCGCGGCAAGCGCGCCAGCTTGCTCGAAGACGACTCGGCCGCATAAGGGCTGAGCTGAGGCTTCGCCTTTTTCGGTCGTGCGATCAAATGGGCGAAGCCTTATCGGTGATTTCGGCCGATTTCAGCGTGGTTTCAGTAGCCGACGGTAAATCGCTGCCGCACGTGCGTCGGTCGCTCGATTTCGTCGAGCATTGCGATGGAATAATCTTCCATCGAAATCCAGCTCTTTCCGTCGGCTGCGGTCAGTAGATCGTCCTTGCCGAGGCGGAATTTTCCGGTGCGTTCGCCTGGCGCAAATAGCGCTGACGGCGACAAGAAGGTCCATTCCAGTTGGTCTTCACCGTGCAGCGCATTGAGAAAATCTCGGCCGGCCGATGCTTCTGCCTTGTACGCATCAGGAAAATTCGGCGTGTCGACCAGTTGCACGCCGGGCGCGACATAAAGGCTACCAGCGCCGCCCACTACCAGCAGGCGCTTGATGCCGGCGGCTTTGACCGCTTGCGTGATCTGCGCCGCCGTCGTCTGCAGGAAGCGCACCGAACTGATCACAACATCGTTGCCGCGCAACGCATTCGCGAGCGCAGCCGCATCGCTCACATCGACATCGTGCGCGGTGACGCCCTCGCGCTGTGGCAGCGACGATGCGTGCCGCGCGAGCGCCAGAACGTGGTGGCCCCGGCGCAGGGCTTCGTCGGTCAAACGGGTGCCCACATTACCTGTTGCACCAATGATGGCGATTTTCATGGTCTTTCCTTTTGGTTGAACGATATGAAACCGTAGTGGTTACATATCCGGTTAAAAAAATCAGCGCTTGCGGCGCCTGGCGGCCTGTTCGACTTCATCGAGCATGCCTGCGATCGTGATTGCCGCAAGAGAGGCGTCCATTGCTGCCTGAGCACGAGTCGCCACCGTTTGCAGTGCTCCAGTAATTTCGCGGCCCACCATGCAGGCGGGATTTGGGGCGCTCTGGTGCAGCGTAATCAACGCGGTTGTCTCGGTGGCCCGAAAAACGTCGAGCAGCGTGATCGCCGACGCCGGTCGAGCCAGCACTGCGCCGCCGGTGCTGCCCATCGTCGTGGTGACGAAACCCGCTTCGGTTAGTACGCCGATCAGCCGGCGGATCAGGGCGGGATTAGTGCCCACGCTGCCGGCAATCATCGACGACGGCACGGGCTCGTCCGACTGGGCGAGCAGGGTGAGGATATGGACGGCGACGGCGAATCGGCTGCTGGTAGTCATGCGGAAATCTTAATGTGAAACCATGGTAGTTACATATCGCGATAACGTCAACCGCAATTTGGGCGGGCGCGGCAGGGTATTTTTCGCAATCGCTGTTGCGTAGATGGCGAGATAATGCCGGAATCGACACTGAAGCTGATACACTCAACGGCGGCTTAGGCCGGTAGCGAGTCAACGGAAATGAGAGGAAAAGGATTTGAGGGATTCAGCAGCGCAAAAGCAAAAAACCCGCAACGTGTGTTGCGGGTTCCTTGCTGAATCTTGGTGCCCAGGAGAGGACTCGAACCTCCACAGTGTTGCCACCGCTAGGACCTGAACCTAGTGCGTCTACCAATTCCGCCACCTGGGCAGGTGTCGAAACAACCGAAGCGGCCATTATAGCGACCGTAAAACGTTTGTCAAATAGTTTCGAGAAAAATTGAATCAGAACAACTATCCGATCCCTAGCCGGGAAGAAATCCTTGGCGTACTGAGAACCTCGGGGTCACCCCAGTCGGCCGGCGATATCGCCAAGGCCTTGGCCGTCACGCGCAAGGAGCATGATGGTTTCCAGAAACGGCTCGCCGCCATGGAGCGCGACGGCCAGATCGAATTGAATCGCAAGGGCCGATACGAATTGGCGCATCAGCCGAATTTCGTGGTTGGCCGTGTGCAAGGCCACCGCGACGGCTTCGGCTTCCTGATTCGCGATGACGGCGAGGACGATATCTTCCTGCCCGAGCGCGAACTGCAGAAGGCGATGCATAACGACCGCGCGCAGGTGCGCGTGGTGGGTTATGACCGCCGCGGCCGTCCCGAAGGTCAGATCGTCGAAATCGTCGAGCGCGCAAATCGTTTCGTGATTGGCCGACTGCTGTCCGAAAACGGCGTGCTCGTGGTGGCGCCTGAAGACAAGCGTATCGGGCAGGACATCCTGATTCCGCCCAAGGCGCAGGGCAAGGCCCAGGTCGGGCAGGTCGTCAGCGTCGAGCTGATGGAATGGCCCGATCGCTACGTGCAGCCGGTGGGCCGCGTGGTCGAGGTGCTCGGCGACATCGACGATCCCGGCATGGAGATCGAGATTGCCGTGCGCAAGTACGGCGTGCCGCACCAGTTTTCGCCCGCCGCACTCAAGGAGGCTCAGGCGCTTCCCGACGAGGTCCGGCAGGCCGATCTCGATCATCGCATCGACCTGCGCGATATTCCGCTGGTGACGATCGACGGCGAAGACGCCCGCGACTTCGACGATGCCGTCTATTGCGAACCGGTCAAGATCGGGCGCGCGAAAGGATGGCGTCTGATCGTAGCGATTGCCGACGTGTCGCATTACGTGCGCCCGGGCACGCCGCTGGACGCCGATGCGCTCGACCGGGCTACGTCGGTCTACTTCCCGCGCCGCGTGATTCCGATGCTGCCGGAGAAATTGTCGAACGGCCTGTGCTCGCTGAATCCGCATGTGGATCGGCTTTGCATGGTGTGCGATGCGGTGATTACCGCGAAGGGCGAACTCAAGGGTTATCAGTTCTACCCAGCCGTGATGCATTCGTCGGCGCGACTGACCTACAATGAGGTCTGGTCGGTGCTGTCGAACACCAAGGGGCCGGAGGCGCACAAGCGTGCGGAACTGGTGCCGCATCTGCAAAACCTGTACGAGCTGTTCCAGGTCTTGCTCAAGGCGCGGCGCGCGCGCGGTGCCATCGACTTCGATACCACCGAGACCTATATCGTTTGCAACGCGCAGGGCAAGATCGAGCAGATCCTGCCGCGCACGCGCAACGACGCGCACCGACTGATCGAGGAATGCATGTTGACGGCCAACGTTTGCGCGGCCGATTTCCTCGAACGCTTCAAGCATCCGGCGCTGTACCGGGTCCATGCTGGCCCAAGCGAAGAAAAGCTCAAGAACCTGCGCGAGTTCCTGAAGACCGCGGGGCTCACGCTGGGCGGCGGCGACAAGCCACAGGCCTCGGATTACGCCGAAGTGATGGACAAGATCAAGTCGCGTCCCGATGCGCCGATGTTGCAGACGATGCTGCTGCGGTCGATGCAACAGGCCGTCTACAGCCCCGACAACATCGGCCACTTCGGCTTGGCGTATGAGGCTTACGCCCACTTTACGAGCCCGATTCGCCGTTATCCCGATCTGCTGGTCCATCGGTCGATCAAGGCGATTCTTGCACATACCAAGTATCAGCCGGCCTTTATCCCGGGCACCGAGCTGAATACGCAGGTTTCGCCGAAAGCGCGCCGCATGCAGGCCGCCGATGCCGAGCGCCGCGCCGAGAATGCGGCCGCGCGCGCCAAGCGCAACGAAGGCATCTGGGATGAACTGGGCCTGCATTGTTCCGCCAACGAACGGCGCGCCGACGAGGCGTCGCGCGATGTGGAAGCTTGGCTGAAGTGCTACTTCATGCGCGACAAGCTTGGCAGCGACTACGCCGGCACGGTCAGCGCGGTGACATCGTTCGGCATCTTCGTGCAATTGGATGAACTTTACGTCGAAGGTCTGGTTCATGTGACCGAGCTCGGCAGCGACTATTTCCAATACGACGAAGCCCGCAACGAGTTGCGCGGCGAACGCACTGGCATTCGCTACCGCTTGACCGACCGGGTGCGCGTGCAGGTCTCGCGCGTCGACCTCGACGCGCGCAAGATCGATTTCCGCCTTGTCCAGGAACCTTCGGCCAAGACGCTGCGGGGGCGCGCCGGTGCACCCGAGCAGCCGCGGGTACCTGCGGCGCACGCGGTGCCTGCGCGCAAGAAGGGCCGGCAACTGGCAGCGTTGCTGGGCGGAACGTCGAAGCCCGAGGAATCGTTCGACGAGACACTCGATCGGGTGATCGAAGAGCAGCCGGTGTTTGAAGCGGTCATTACACCGCTCAAGCCACGCGAGGCGCATGTCGGTCATGCGACGCATGGGCGCGCGGCCAAGAAATCGCCGACCGGCAAGCCTGCGCGGCATGCAGCCAAGCCAAAGCCGGCGCATCTGAAGACGGAAAAGAAGTCCGCGACCAAGCGTACCGCCAAGCCGGCGGGTAAGAGCGTGCGCCCTGCACGCAAGCGCTAGGCGAACATCGCGCGATTGAGTGTCGCCATGGCGGGTACAATGCCCGCCATGGCCAAACACAAACTTCTGATCGGCTTTCATGCCGTCAATGCACGCCTGCGTCAAAACGCAAAGAGCGTGTCCGATATCTACGTCGAAGCAAATCGCCGCGACCGGCGCATGCAGGATTTCATTCGCCTGGCGGAAAGTCTTGGCGTAACCCTGCATCCGGTCGATGCCGAGCGGCTGCGCGGCATGGCCGGCACCGACCGCCATCAGGGCGTGGTGGCACGCGCCGACGACGTGTCGCTCGCGCTGAATCTCGACGAACTACTCGATGGCATCGAAGGGACGCCGCTGCTGCTGGTGCTCGATGGTGTCACCGATCCGCACAACCTCGGCGCATGCCTGCGCGTTGCCGATGGCGCTGGCGCCCATGCGGTGATCGCGCCAAAGGATCGTAGCGTCGGCCTTAACGCGACCGTTGCGAAGGTTGCCAGCGGCGCAGCCGAGACTGTGCCGTACATCACCGTGACCAATCTCGCCCGCACCCTGCGCGAATTGCAGGAACGCGGCATCTGGGTGATCGGCACTGCCGACGGCACCGACAAGGCGCTGTACGACGTGGATCTGAAGGGACCGACCGCGATCGTAATGGGTGCGGAAGGTGAGGGCATGCGTCGCCTCACGCGCGAAACCTGTGATGATCTCGTGTCGATTCCGATGGCCGGTGGGGTGGAAAGCCTCAACGTATCCGTCGCAAGCGGTGTGTGTCTTTACGAAGCGGTGCGTCAGCGCCGTCTTCCCCGCTGACGATGGTCGTGGACGCGGCCGATCTGGAAGCGGCGCGCGCCTGGGTGCACGCCGCGCAGAACATCTTCGTCCTGACCGGGGCCGGGATTTCGGCCGAGTCGGGCGTTCCGACATTCCGCGATGCGCTGACGGGCCTCTGGGCGCGCTTCGATCCCGAAGAGCTGGCGACCGAAGAGGCCTACCGTCGACAACCCGCACTCGTCTGGCAGTGGTACCAGCACCGACGCGAGCTGGTGTCCGCAGCAAAGCCGAATCCTGCCCACTACGCGCTGGCGGAGTTGGCAAGGCGCAAGTCTGTGACGCTGGTCACGCAGAACATCGATGGCTTGCATCAGCAGGCGGGCAGCGAGCATGTGGTGGAGTTGCACGGCAACTTGTTCGCCAACAAATGGCTGGATGGCTGCGGCCGTTGCGATACCGTGCCGCCTGTTCCGGGCGAACCGCCGCATTGCGCCCTGTGTGGCGCGATGATGCGTCCGGGCGTGGTCTGGTTTGGCGAAGATCTCCCACGTGTGGCGCGCTTTCGGGCCGATCATGCGGCGCAACACTGCGATCTGTGCCTGGTGGTGGGGACCTCGGGCTTGGTCTATCCGGCCGCCGCATTGCCAGGGCTGGCAAAGGAGCACGGGGCGCGCGTGATCGTCGTCAATCCGCAACCGTCCGCACTCGATGACACCGCGGACCTGGTGCTGCGGGCCGCCGCGGGCGAATGCCTGCCGCTGCTTTGGCCACAACAGAGCGTGTGAGCTGCTAAGACCGGCCAATTCCGAACACGGAGACCGCCGCCCCGTCTGCGAGCCCGAGCCCGAGCCTGGGCCCGAGCGCGGGCAGGCAATCGGACCGTCAGGCCGCCAGTTCCGCGACCAGCTTTTCGAGTTTTACCGCGTCCGCCGCAAACAGGCGAATTCCCTCCGAGAGTTTTTCCGTCGCCATGGCGTCTTCGTTCAATTGCCAGCGAAATGCGGCTTCGTCGGCGGCAATGCGGGCGATATTGCCCGCTTGCGCTTGCTCCACCGAAAGCTTGCGCTCGACGGTGGCATTGCTGGCCGCCAGTTGTTCGAGCAGTTCCGGGCTGATGGTCAGCAGATCGCAGCCCGCCAGCGACAGAATTTGCCCCGTGCCGCGGAAGCTCGCTCCCATTACCTCGGTCGCGTAACCGAATTTCTTGTAGTAGTCGTAAATCTGGCGCACCGAGCGCACGCCCGGGTCGTTCTCACCTGCATTGGCGTCGGCATCCCATTTGTCGCCGGCCTGCTTCTTGTGCCAGTCCAGAATGCGGCCGACAAACGGCGAGATCAGCTGCGCGCCGGCTTCAGCGCAGGCCACTGCCTGAACCAACGAGAACAGCAACGTCATGTTGCATCGGATGTTTTCGCGCTGGAGGATTTCGGCGGCCTTGATGCCTTCCCACGTCGAAGCGATCTTGATCAGTACGCGTTCCCTTGCGATGCCGCGCTGTTCGTACAGACCGATCAGATGGCGAGCCTTGTCGACGGTGGCCTGTGTGTCGAACGACAGCCGCGCATCGACTTCGGTCGAGACCCGGCCCGGGACGATCGAAAGGATTTCGCAGCCGAACGCAATCAGAAGCTGGTCCATCACCGCGTCGATGCCGGCGCTGCCGTGATGGTCGCGCGTGGCCTGTTCCAGCAGCGGCCGGTACTCGGACTTCTGCACCGCCTTCAGGATCAGCGACGGATTGGTGGTCGCGTCCTGCGGCGTGTATTGCTTCATCAACTGGAAGTCGCCGGTATCGGCCACGACCGTCGTGAACTGCTTGAGTTGTTCGAGCGCATTCATGATCTGCTTCCGTTCAGGGAATTGTGCAAAGAGACGGGTCAAGGAGATTGCTTCGGGAAAGGGCATTGTAACGGGGCGTCCCGTGACAGCAAGCCATGGGCGCCAATCTTCTCGGGTCACGCCAATCCGTTACACTACGCGATTCCCCCAACGCAATCTGGCTGTTGTCATGACTCAGGATGAACTCAAGGCGCTGGTCGCGCAAGCCGCCGCCGACTACGTGAAGCAGGAAGTGCCCCAAGGTGCCGTTCTTGGCGTGGGCACGGGCTCCACCGCCAATCTTTTCATCGACGCCGTCGCGGCGTTCAAGGAACGTTTTTCCGGCGCGGTGTCCAGTTCGGAAGCGTCCACACGCCGACTGCAGCAGCACGGTTTCACGGTGCTCGATCTCAACGAAGTTGACAGCATCCCCGTCTATGTTGACGGCGCCGACGAGATCGACGCGTCGGGCGCGATGATCAAGGGCGGCGGCGGAGCGCTCACGCGCGAGAAAATCGTCGCGTCGGTGGCGGATCGTTTCGTTTGCATCGCCGATGGCAGCAAGCTAGTGCCCACGATGGGCGCATTCCCGCTGCCCGTCGAGGTGATCCCGATGGCACGCGCCGCTGTCGCGCGACGGTTGGCAGCGCTGGGCGGGCAGCCGCGACTGCGCATGACCAAGGAAGGCAGCATCTACAAGACCGATAACGGCAATGTGATTCTGGATGTGGCCGGATTGAAAATCGAAAATCCCCGGGATCTTGAGCAACGGATCAACCAGTTGCCCGGCGTCGTCACGGTGGGACTTTTTGCATTGCGCGGGGCCAATGTCCTGTTGCTGGGCACGGAGCAGGGCGTCCAGCGCACCGACTACTGATCACGCGGGCAGAGCGGCTAGTGGCCCCGCCGCTCTGTCTAGCTGGTGGCGAGTCCGTGCTCGACCGCATAGACCGCCACCTGAACGCGACTGGCCAGCTTCAGCTTCTTGAGAATGTTCTGCACGTGAATCTTGACCGTGCTTTCCGCTACGCCCAGGCGGCGCGCGATTTCCTTATTGCTGTCTCCGCGCACCAGTCCATGAACGATCTCGCGCTCCCGCGCGGTGAGCCGTGCGGCCTCCGCGCCGCGTGATGGCGAAGGCGATGTCTTTTGTGCGCGAAACTGCTGCACGAGCTTCGACGTCATGCTTTCCGAAATCACCGGTTCACCTGCGTTTGCGCGCCGGATCGCGCTCGTCAACGCTTCCGTCTCGATATTCTTGAGCAGATAACCGCGCGCGCCGCCGCGCAATGCCGCGGCCAATTCCTCGGCCTGCTCTGACACCGTAAGGATGATTACCGCGCAGTCGGGCAAGTCTTCGACCATCAGTTGCAGCGTGTCTAGTCCCGACAATCCGGGCATGTTCAGATCGAGCAGAATCACATCGGGCCGGTGCTGCTTGGCGCGCTTGAGGCCTTCCACGCCGTCCGCCGCTTCGTCGACGATCTCGATATCCGACTGTCGCTGTAGCAGGGCACGAATCCCCGAGCGGAACAGTGTATGGTCATCGACCAGCAGAACTCGGATGGTCATGACGCAGCGACCTCGGGCATAGCGGCGCGTTGCGGCGCCGGCCAGGCGGCATGGTGATGCGGCGGCGCAAAGTCGCTGCGGAGCAGAATCAGCTCGATTCGCGTGCCCTGGCCGGGCGAGGCGTCGATCGCCAGCGTTGCGCCCAAGCGCGCCGCGCGCTCCTGCATGATGTGCAGACCCACGTGGCCGGTGTTTGTCGCACCAAGCCGCGTCGGTTCAAAGCCGTCGCCGTCGTCCTGCACGACGAGCCGGAACAGGGTGCCGTTCTGCATGACGATCCGTACGGTTTCCGCCATGGCGTGCTTGCGCACATTCGACAGGGCCTCCTGCAGAATGAACAGCACTTGCAGTTGTTGTTCGGGCGGTAGCGGGAGTCCCCGGTCATCGATTGTCAGCGTGAGCTCGGTGCGGCATTGCCGGCGAAAGCGCGAGACGGTTTCCTCGACGGCAGGCCGCATATCGCCCGTGGTCAGGCGTGACCGGAAGTTATGCAGCAGTTCGCGCACGTCCTGATAACTTTCCTCGACGCCATGCCGCAGCATCGGAACGATTTCGCGCACTTCATCGGCGTTGCCCAGTTCGACGGCGGCGTCCAGCAATTGCACCTGCAGGTTCAGAAAATTCAGCCCCTGGGCGATGCTGTCGTGCAGTCCCTGGGCGATGAGATTGCGTTCTTCCATCACCGCCAGTTGGCGTGCGCTTGCGGACCGCCGCACATGTTCGAGCGACGTGGCCAGATGTTGCGCCATGGTTTTCAGAAGTTGCCGGTCGGACGCGGACAGCTCACGTGGCGCGCGGAAGTGCAGTGTGAAGGTGCCGACGGGGCCGCGTTGCGTATCGAGACGGAACGCTGCCATCGACAGGAATCCTTCCTGTCCGCACGGAGACGCGTCGTCCGATGATGGAAAAACGGCCCGCAGGTCCGTGATGGACACGACGCCGCTGCGCGTGGCGTGCCCGCAGTGGCACGCGTCGATGTTCCCGCAACGCTCGTGCTCCGCCAAAGCGGAGGAAAGTCCGATCGACGCCACCCGGTGCAGCATGCCGTGCTGTGCGTCGAACATGCGCACCGTGCCACCGTCGGCCCCGAACCGCTGCATCACTCGTTCAAGGAAGCCGCGCGCCAACGCACTGGTCTCGTTAGCGTGGTTGAGGAAGGCCGCCATGTCGTAAAGCGATTCCAGGTCGCGGTTCTGGCGCGCCAGTTCGGCAGTCTTGTGCGTCACGCGTGCGGCGAGATGCTGACGGACGATCCAGAGGTGGAGTACGGTCATCGTGCCCATGCATGCGATGGCCGCGCCGGCGCCTTCCAGCTTCCATGGAAGATAACGGGTGCCTGCGATCATCGTCAGCACCGCCAGCACCGATGCCAATGACAGCAGAATGATGCGCCTGGGCAGTCGATGGCGCAGGGGCGTCATCCGGACGGGTTTGTGAACGTGGCCAGTGTCAGGGAGCGGAAGCTGCGCGTTTGGTGCTGGATCGCGCGATGCGGGGCGGTTGTTGGGGCTTGGCATGGAAGGGACTGGCGCAAGGGGGCGGGCACAGTATCGTGAGCGATTCTGCGCGAGCCAGCCCACCAACGATCTGCGCTGGCTCAATAAACGGCGCGATCAGTTGCCAGTTGCCCGGCGGCCTTCCAAGGACGGCTTGGGTGTGAAGGGCTAGGCCGTCGCGGCGGGCGGCGCAGCCAGTGCTGCCGGTTTTTCGCCGGTCATCAGATAGTGCATCAGTTCGGCTACTGGGCGGATGGCGTCGCCGAACGGCAGTTTGCCTTTGCCGCGGAAAAACAGGCCTCGTTCCACGTCGCCGCGCACCGCCTGCGCCAGCTTGAGGTCGATGCAGAATTGGCCGATCTTGGCAATGCCATCGCGCAAGCCACAGGCCTGCAGGCAATCGAATCCCTCCAGGCAGTCACGAGGTTTGGCGCGGCGCTGCAATCGGCTTTCGCTGGAAAGATAGCGCGACAGCCACGGCGTCATGACGGCGCGCGCTGGCAGTCCAGCCACGCTGGTGAACTCCTTCAGCGATTCCGATGTGGCGGTGGCAAGCACCTGCTTGAATGCCGGATGCGCATCGCCTTCCTGAGTCACAGCGAATGCTGTGCCCAACTGGACGGCGGCGGCCCCTTCATTGAGCCAATGCTTCACATCCTCGTGAGTGTTGATGCCGCCGGCCAGGATGAGCGGAATGCTGTTCCATGCCAACCCCAACGTGTGGAACAGTTCGCGGCATTCTGCAAGTACGCGTCCGAACGAAAACCTCGCGTCGCCCAGATCCTCGATCGTTGCGGCACCCAGATGGCCGCCGGCATGCGCCGGGTGCTCAATCACGATGGCGTCCGGCAGGCGCCCCTTCTTCATCCAGCGGCGCAATACCAGCCCCACGCCACGCGATTCCGAGAGGATCGGAATCAATGCGACATTTGGATGGTCGGCGGCCAGATCCGGAAGATCGAGCGGCAAGCCCGCGCCCATCACGATGGCGTCGGCGCCGCTTTCGCATGCTTGCCGCACGAGTTGCGCGTGCGAGCCGACGGCCTTCATGACGTTTACGGCAATCATCCCGCGTCCATCTGACAACCTGCGAGCCGCCTGGATTTCGCGATCGAGTGCCACGCGATTGGCGGCCTCGATCTGCGTCTTGTCACGCGAGCCGCGAGTTTGCGCCATCAGGTCGGGATGGTGATGCCGCAGATCAATGCTGGCGATCGTGCCCATGCCCTGATTGGCCGCCACGGTGCCTGCAAGCCTATGCGCAGAAATGCCGATTCCCATACCGCCTTGCACAATGGGGAGCAACCGTCGTTGCGCCAGTTTTAGCCAATGCTGTGTCATGAAACCATCCTGAAAAATGTTTGCGCAGCGAGTGCCCGTGCTTCTGCCACCACGCAGTCGATACTCTCACGCCGGTGCCGCCGACCGTCGGTGCAATGGACAAACCAGTGGCAGAAAACTGTCTGCCCGGTCCGAATACAGCATCTGCCATCTGTCCCGTTTCAACGTGTATTGCGCGCGTTCGAATCGCGCAACACGCTCGAACGGGAAGATGGCCGCGCCGTCAGCAGTGGCTCGACACCGCTGGCGTTGGGGCCGAACGTTTCCCACCTTCATCGATGTCGCGCACGGCCGGATCGCGCTGGGGCTCGGGTTGGGTGTCGGTCAACGTGCGCATCACCGTAAAGGCCGCGGCGTATGGGCTTGCGTTGCGTTCAAGGCGATACCCGATTGCTGCAAGCACATCGATGGCTTCGCCAAGCAGTTGTTCGGCGCGTTCTTCCTGGCCATCGACGATCAGCGCGCCCAGAAATTCAAGGAACAGTGGGACATGATCGGGCAACTCGTTGCCTGCCGGCTCGAAATCGTCGCCACGATATTTCTTGAGCAGATCCATCCTTGCCTGGCCTCGGTCGTGGTTCTCGCTGTGCACATGCTCGAATAGATGCAGCGAGTGGGCGGCTTCCGTCTCGAACGTGGCCACGTAGTTTTCCTGCAGGGCGATCAGCGGCTGGTTCCGCAACATCGCCGTCAATGGCGCCAGCATGTCGCGCGCCTGCGGCCATTCGGCCAGGGTCCAGTCGATGTCGGGGAGGCCGTCGATCAGCGATTGTTCGGGGTAGCTGAGCACAGCGCTCAGTACATGTTGAATGGTCATGATGTATGTGCTTGATCCCGTTCAGGTAGCGAAGGCCTTGCGTCGTGAGCGGGGGAAATCTGCGAAGGCGAGGCCAACGCGACTGGGAGAGATTGCGGTGGCCATGGCCGAAGTCCGGAGTCACTTGGAAGAGTAAGACCAGAGTAGGCGTTGGCTTGGGGCGCGAACATACGCCGGCCGTACTGGCGGCTGGGAAATATCCTAGGTCCGCGGAACTAGTTCCATCGGCATAGGCGGGGCGATATTCGGCGAGGGGACTGCGTTGCGCGGAGGCGGTGACGGTCGCTCATCGACCAGATGGCGCCGCGGGACATGGCCGCGACGTGATGGTGGTCAAGGGGGTGAGCAAAACAAAAAGGGTGCCGGCGGCACCCTCGATGGACGTGCGGCGGTGGTCAGGCCGACGGAGGCGGCACGTATCCGGCTGCCTGATCGGCGCCGTCGCCGAAGAAATACTTTTCGGTCTGCTTGAGCAGATACTGACGCGCGCGGACGTCGGCCATGTTCAGGCGGTTTTCGTTGATCAGCATGGTCTGGTGCTTGAGCCAGCCCGCCCACGCTTCCTTCGACACGCTTTGCCAGATTTTCTTGCCGAGTTCGCCGGGCAGCGGCGGGAAGTCGAGACCTTCGGCTTCCTTGTTCAGTTTGACGCAATGGACCGTACGGGCCATGAGGGACTCCTTGTTCGTGTGGCCGCTATTGTAGCCAAGCTGGCAGGACAGGGCGGCGCCAGCCGGCCATGCCCCTGCGGCGCCTGTTGTCTTTGCGGGAATTACAGCTTTTTCATCAGCACCATCGATTTGCGCTGCCAGTTGTAGAGCTTTCGCTTGTCTTCCGGCAGATCGTCGACGGATGCGTGCACGAAGCCGCGCTTCAGGAACCAGTGCTCGGTACGCGTGGTGAGTACGAAGAGCCGGTCTAGACCGAGCGTGCGCGCGCGCCGTTCAATGCGCTTGAGCAGGCGCTCGCCGTCGCCGGTCCCTTGCGCTTCGGCCGACACCGTCAGACAGGCCATTTCGCCCATGTTTTCGCGCGGGAATTCATATAGCGCGGCGCAGCCGAACAACACGTTGTCGTGCTCGATCACCGAGAACTTGTCGATATCGCGTTCGATCAGGTGACGGCCGCGCGGCACCAGCGTGCCATCGGCTTCGAGCGGCGCGATCAGCTGCAGGATCCCGCCAACATCGTCCAGTGTGGCTTCGCGCAGGCTTTCGAGGTCGGAGTCGGAAACCATCGTCCCGACGCCGTCGTGCAGGAACAGCTCCAGCAGGACCGAGCCGTCCATCTGGAACGGAATCAGGTGGGCGCGCGGCACGCCGCCTTTCAGGGCCTTGACCAGATGTTGCAGGTAATAGGCCACGTCGGGCGGCAGATGATTGTTCTGCAAACGTTCCACCGCAGTGCGCAGCGACATTTCCTTCATCAGCTTGCCCACCGGATCGGGTACGCCGGGCACCTCGGTGATGAAGATCAGCTTGTCTGCCTTGAGTGCGCTGGCCGTGGCGCTGGCCACGTCTTCCATCGACAGGTTGAATGCCTGGCCCGTCGGCGAAAAGCCGAGCGGCGAGAGCAGCACCACCTTGCCGTGCGAAAGCGACATGCGCATCGAATCGCCGTCGATCTTGCGCACCAGGCCCGTGTGCTGGTAGTCCACGCCGTTGACGATGCCGACCGGGCGGGCGGTGATGAAATTGCCCGATACGACCGAAAGCTGGGCGCCCGCCATCGGCGTGTTGGGCAGGCCCTGGCTGAACGCCGCTTCGATGTCGAGGCGCAGTTCGCCGGCGGCTTCCTTGGCGCATTCCAGCGCGGCGTTGTCGGTGATGCGAATGCCGTCGGCGTATTGCGACTGCACGTTGCGCAGCGCCAGTTGCTCCTCCACCTGCGGGCGCGAGCCGAACACCAGCACGACGTTCATGCCCATGGCATGCAGCAGCGCCACATCGTTGACCAGCGCATTGAGCACGCCGGCCTTGACCAGTTCGCCGCTGAACGCGATCACAAAGGTCTTGCCGCGGAAGGTGTGGATATACGGTGCGACGGCGCGCAGCCAGTCGACGAATTGCTGACGGTCCGGACCGCTCGCCTCGGCCAGCTCGACGCCGGCTAGGGCCGACGGGATGGGCGTAACGGGGGCGGCGGCAGGCAGCGTTTCGGGGGCGGCTTCCTCAGCGGTAAGCGGGGCGGCGGCAGGATCGGGGTCCTGCTTGGGGGAGTCGGTTCTGGCATTCATGCGGCGGATTATAATCCCGCCCAATGTCAGCACAACGTCCCGCCAAACCTGCCCCGGCCACGCCTGCCGAGGCCGCAACTTCCCAGGCCAACCAGAACGCCGCGCCCCGTCAGGCGCGCGGCGGCGCACGGCCGCCCAGACCAGCAACGAAGGGCGCGCCGCCGCCGGGTCCGGAGGCCGCCCCGCACGCGCCTCGCCCGGATGGCGAGCCGCGTCGCGGTCGCCCCGAGCAAGCGCCACGTCCCCCGCGGGCTGCCCGTCAGGAAGGCGCCGAACGTCCGCCGCGCGGCGATGGCGCCGAGCGCCGTCCGCCGCAGCCGGCGCGTCTGGCCAATCCGTTGCCTGAGATTACCTTTCCGGAAGCCTTGCCGGTGTCGGCGCGGCGCGACGAGATTGCCGCTGCGTTGCTGGCCAATCAAGTCGTCATCGTCTCGGGCGAGACCGGCTCCGGCAAGACCACCCAGTTGCCGAAGATCGCGCTGTCCATCGGGCGCGGCCCGGCGCGCGAAGGCAAGCCGGGCGGAGGACTGATCGGTCACACCCAGCCGCGGCGGATCGCCGCGACTTCCACGGCCAAGCGGATCGCACAGGAGCTGGGAACGCCGATCGGCGAGCATGTCGGCTATCAGGTGCGGTTCAACGACGCGATGTCGGCGGGCGCGTCGGTCAAGCTGATGACCGACGGCATCCTGCTGGCCGAGACCCAGAACGATCCGCTGCTGCGCGCGTACGACACGATCATCATCGACGAGGCGCACGAACGCAGTCTCAATATCGACTTCCTGATCGGATACCTGCGCCAGATCCTGCCCAGGCGTCCCGATCTCAAGCTGATCATCACGTCGGCGACCATCGATGCGCAGCGTTTTGCCGAGCATTTCGCGCGTGACGGCAAGCCCGCGCCGGTCATCGAGGTCAGCGGCCGACTGTATCCGGTCGAAATCCGTTATCGGCCGATCCAGGCAGACCAGCCCGCCGACGGCGCGCCACGTTCGGACAAGGCGCGCGAGCGAGACCTGTACGATGGCATCGTCGACGCCGTGGACGAGCTATGCCGGCTCGGACCCGGCGACGTGCTGGTGTTCCTGCCCGGCGAGCGCGAGATTCGCGATGCCGCCGAGGCGCTGCGCAAGCACCACCCGCCGCACACCGAGATCCTGCCGCTGTTCGCGCGGCTCTCCGTGCAGGAGCAGGAGCGCGTGTTCAAGCCGTCGAACGCCCGGCGCATCGTGCTGGCCACCAACGTGGCGGAGACGTCGCTGACGGTGCCCGGCATTCGCTATGTGGTCGATACCGGCCTGGCGCGGGTCAAGCGCTACTCCTACCGCAACAAGGTGGAGCAGCTGCAGATCGAGTCGATTTCCCAGGCCGCCGCGAACCAGCGCGCGGGCCGATGCGGCCGCGTGGCCGACGGCGTCTGCATCCGGCTCTACGAAGAAAGCGATTTTGCGGGCCGGCCGCGCTTCACCGATCCCGAAATCCTGCGCTCGTCGCTGGCGGCGGTGATCCTGCGCATGAAAGCGCTGCGGCTGACCGATATCGAGGCGTTCCCGTTCATCGAGCCGCCGCTTGGCCGTGCCATTGCCGACGGCTACCAGTTGCTGCAGGAGCTTGGCGCGCTGGACGAAGCCAATCAGTTGACCGGCACGGGGCGCCAGTTGGCCAAGTTGCCGCTGGATCCGCGCGTGGCGCGCATGATTCTGGCTGCAAAGGACCAGCATTGCCTGCGCGAAGTCCTGATCATCGCCAGCGCGCTGTCGGTGCAGGACCCGCGCGACCGTCCTCAGGAGGCCCAGGAGGCCGCGGATCAGGCGCACCGCAAGTTCGTCGACGAAAGATCGGAGTTCCTGGGCTGGGTGAAGCTCTGGAAGTGGTTCGAGGACGCCGTCGCGCACAAGAAAACCAATCGGCAATTGCAGGAACAATGCCGCAGTCATTTCCTGTCGCATGTGCGCCTGCGCGAATGGCGCGACGTGCATTCGCAACTCCATACGACGGTCAGCGAACAGGGCTGGCGCCTGAACGACAGCGAACCAACCTTCGAACAACTGCACAAGGCGTTGCTGACGGGGCTGCTGGGCAATGTCGGACTGAAGCTGGACGAAGCCGATGGCAAGGGCCGCGAATATCTTGGCGCGCGCGGCATCAAGTTCCATCTGTGGCCGGGGTCGTTGATCGCTCGCAAGGTCGGCCGCTGGATCATTGCCGCGGAACTGGTGGAGACCAGCCGCCTGTATGCGCGCACGCTGGCGCGGATCGAGCCCGAATGGGTCGAACAGGTCGGCAAGCATCTGCTCAAGGTCAGCTGGAGCGAGCCGCATTGGGAAAAGAAGGCCGGTCAGGTGCTCGCGCTGGAGCGTGGCACGCTGTACGGCTTTCCGATCTATCAGCACCGACGCGTGCATTTCGGTCCGATGAATCCGTCGGAGGCGCGCGAGATCTTTATCCGCAGCGCCTTGGTCGAGGGTGAATTCGACACGCGGTTGCCGTTTTTTGCGCATAACCAGCGGCTGGTACGCGAGATCGAGAACCTCGAACACAAGGCGCGCCGGCAGGATGTGCTGGTGGACGACGTATTGATCTTTGCCTTCTACGACAAGGCGATCCCGGCCGACATCCACAATCAGGTGGCATTCGAGAAGTGGTATCAGGCCGAGTCGGCCAAGGATCGCAAGCTGCTTTACCTGAATCGCGACGAGCTGATGCGCCACGAGGCGGCCGGCATTACCACGGACCTGTTTCCGAAGGTGCTGCCGATCGCGGGGATCGACATGGCTTTGTCGTACCACTTCGAGCCGGGCAGCCACCGCGATGGCGTGACGCTGACCGTGCCGCTGTACGCGCTCAATCAGGTGCGCGCCGAGCGTGCGGACTGGCTGGTGCCCGGCATGATCAAGGAGAAGGTGCATCTGCTGCTGAAGTCGCTGCCGCAGAAGCTGCGCCGCCATTGCGTGCCGTTGCCGGATTACGCGGCGGGTTTTGTCGAGCGTCGGCCGTTTGGCGAAGGCGAATTGCTGGACGTGCTGATTGCGGACATCCGGGAGCAAACCGGCACGATGATCAAACGCGCCGATTTCAAGCTCGAAACGCTGCCGGCGCACCATTTCATGAATTTCAAGGTGATCGACGAACACGGTCGCCAGCTTGATGTGGGCCGCAATCTGGCCCAGTTGCGCGCGGAATTCGGGGGGCAGGCGCAGCAGTCGTTCCAGAATATTGCCGCGCGCGATGTGCCGGCCGCAGAGGCCGGCCAGTACGAGAACCTCACGTCGTGGTCATTCGGCGAACTGCCGGAACTGCTGGAAATCCGCAAGGGCAACCAGACGCTGTTCGGCTACCCGGCGCTGGTTGACCATGGCGACCATTGCGATGTCGAGGTCTTCGACGATCCCCAGGAGGCCATCCGCGTACACCATGCCGGGCTGCGCCGGTTGTTCGCGCTGCAGTTGCGCGAGCAGGTGAAGTTCATCGAAAAGAACATTCCCAACCTGCAGCAGATGTCGATGCAGTACATGACGCTCGGCACGCAGGAGGAGCTGCGTAGCCAGATCGTCTCGATGGCGTTGGAGCGCGCCTGTCTGCAGGCGCCGCTGCCGCGCAACGAAGCCGAATTCAACGCGCGCAAGGAAGAGGGACGCGCACGGCTGTCGCTGCTGGCGCAGGAAATCGCGCGGCTGGTCGGCACGATCCTGGCCGAATACGCGGCGCTGCCGCGCAAGCTGCTGCAGGCCAAGCCGTTTGGCTCCGCCTATCAGGATCTGGAAGGCCAACTGGGCCGGCTGATGACCAAGTCGTTTGTCATCGATACGCCGTACAACCAGCTGGTGCACTTTCCGCGCTATCTCAAGGGAATGGCGATGCGCGTGGACAAGCTCAAAGGCGATCCGGCGCGCGACGCCCAGCGCATTCAGGAAATGTCGCCGCTGGTACAGCAATGGCAGCGCGCCGAGAAACAGATCCGGGCGCAAGGCCGTGGCGCGACCGATGCGCGGCTCGACGAATTCCGATGGATGCTTGAGGAGTTGCGCATCGCGCTGTTCGCGCAAGAGTTGCGTACGCCGCAGCCGATGTCGGTGAAGCGACTGCAAAAAGTGTGGGAATCGATGCAGCGCTGATTCTTGGACAGCCAGTGCGGCGATGCCCCTGGCTGACTTCTCGCTGCCTCGGACCGGGCACATGTATCTAAATGTAAGAGGCGCTTAAGATTCTGTGTCCGACGTCATCGCATCCCGGCGGCGAAACGTTAGAATGCCCGATTCCTTTGAATTAACGGTCTTATGCTCGCATTGCGTCGTGTAGCGGCTGGCGTGGTTTCGGTTGGCGCCTTGGCCTTGGCCCTTGTGTCAGCCCCAGCGCTTGCAGAGGTGGTGGTGATCCTCAATTCTGGTGACGCAAGCGTCACGCTGATCGACAAGGACACCCAGAAAGTCATCGAGACCTTTCCCGTCGGCAAGGAGCCGCATCATCTGATCGCCACGCCGGACGACAAGTCGCTGATCGTCGCAAACGCTGTTGGCAACGATCTGGTGTTTCTCGATCCGGTGACGGGCAAGGTGCAGCAGCGTGTGCCCAATATCGACGATCCGTATCAGGTCGGGTTTTCGCCGGACCAGAAGTGGTTTGTCGCGACCGGCAACCGACTGGATCGGGTGGATGTCTATCGCTGGGACGGTCACCAGCTCAAGATGGCTCGGCAGTTTCCGCTTGCAAAGACGCCCAGCCACATCGCCTTCACGGCCGACAGCCGGATTGCCTTTGTCACGCTGCAGGATTCCAACCAGATCGCAGCGATCGACCTGAACACGCTGACCGTCCTGTGGACCATGGAAGCCGGCTCGGCCCCGGCGGGCATCTGGGTGACGCCAGACCAGAAATATTTGCTGGTAGGCATGACGGGCGCCGACTATGTCGCCGTGATCGACTGGCGCACGCGCACTGTGGTCAAGCAGATCCAGACGGGCAAAGGTGCCCACAACTTCCGCGCCGTGGGCGACAAGCGGCATCTGTTCCTGACCAACCGGGTGTCGGGTTCGATCAGTATCATCGACCAGCAGACGCTGTCGAAGGTGGGTGATATTACGGGCCTGCTGCCGGGCCCCGACGATATGGAACTGACCGCCGACGGCAAGACGCTGTGGGTGACCTTCCGCTGGGCGCGGTCGGTAGGTCTGATCGATGTGGCCAGCCGCAAGCTGGTCAAGACCATTCGCGTCGGCAAGTCGCCGCACGGGATCTATTTCAAGACCCGCGCGCCGCTGTATTGAGGACATCATGCGCAGGACGATTTCCCGCATTGCCGCGCTGGCGCTGGGCATCACGGCCACCGTGACCCTTGCCGCGGAGTCCGCGCCTGCCGAGCGGACATGCCGCGCCGGCACGCTGTACCTGACGTTCGACACCGGCAGCATGAGCCAGGCCGAGTTGATCGCACGCACGCTGCGCAAGCATCACATCCGCGCCACTTTCTTTCTGGCCAACGAGCCAACCGTCAACAAGGACAGTTCGCTAGACGCGAGCTGGGCGCCATACTGGAAATCGCTGGCGGCTGACGGCCATGCCTTCGGCACGCATACTTTCGATCACGTCTACCTGCGCAGCGTGACGGGCGGCAAGGTCACGATGCGCCCGCAGTTCGGCCAGCATGGCGGCAAGGATGTGGTCATGGACGAAGCGGCGTTCTGCGGTGAATTGCGTCGCAGCGCCGAGGCATTCCAGTCGATGACGGGGCAGCCGATGGCGCCGCTCTGGCGCGCGCCGGGCGGCCGCACCTCGCCGCAGACGCTGGCGTGGGCGGAGCAATGCGGCTTCCGACATGTGGGCTGGGCCCCGGCCGGATTCCTGGGCGACGAGCTGTCGTCCGAGAAATTTCCGAACCAGGCGCTGCTCGACAAAGCCTTGCGCGATCTGCGGGACGGCGATATCACCATGGCACATCTCGGCATCTGGTCACGCAAGGACGCCTGGGCGCCGGCCGTGCTCGAGCCATTGATCAGCGGGCTGGAACAGAAGGGCTTCTGCTTCGCCACGCTGCGCGAGCATCCGCAATTCAAGGGCTGGATCGCTCAGCGCGGGCCCGTGCGCGCCGGGCAGCCAGCGGCGACGGAAGCCACTGCAACGGGGTCGAAACGGTAATGTGGGACGCTTTCACTAACTGGCTCAATCTCTGGGTCGGCCAGATCGAAGCCACGGTCTTTCAGGACGTCATATTGCCTGTGGTCTACAACCTCGGGTTTGGCGGCTATGCCGAAGACGCATTCACCGGCACGGAATGGCTGCTGGTGGGCGTGGTCCAAATCGCGGTGATGGTGCTGATCCTCGGCCCACTGGAGAAGCTACGTCCGGTCGAGCGGGTGACCGACCGCCGGGCCATCCGCACGGACATTTTCTATACGTTGATTCACCGCCTGGGTCTGTTCCGGCTGGCCATGTTCTTCCTGCTGGCGCCGCTGATGGATTCGATCGAAGGACATTTGCGCCTGCTGGGCTGGCAGCGCGTCAATGTCGAAGACTGGTGGCCGGGCGTTACGTCGGTTCCGCTGGTCAGCTTCTTCGTTTACCTGCTGTTGTTCGACCTGCTCGACTACTGGTATCACCGGCTGTCGCACACCTACCGTTGGTGGTGGAGCCTGCATGCCGTCCATCACAGCCAGCAGCAGATGACCCTGTGGAGCGACAATCGCAACCATCTGCTCGACGATATTCTGCGGGATTTCGTCTTTGCGACCGTCGCGCTTGCGGTGGGCGTGGAGCCGTCGCAGTACGTGCTGCTGGTCGCACTGTCCCAGTTGCTGCAAAGCCTGCAGCACGCCAACCTGCGTCTGCACTTCGGCTGGCTCGGCGAGCGCCTGCTGGTCTCGCCGCGGTTCCATCGCACGCACCACGCGGTGGGCCTGGGTCACGAGCGCCAGGGCAAGGATGGCAAGCCGGCGCGTCTGGGCGGCTGCAACTATGGGGTGATCTTTCCGTGGTGGGACATGCTGTTCCGCACGGCCGTGTTCACCCAGTCCTACTATCCCACCGGGATCCGCGACCAAATGCCGCCGCCGACGGGGCGGGGCCGCAACTACGGCGCCGGTTTCCTGTCCCAGCAGTGGCTGGGCATCAAGCGACTGCTGCGGCTTGGGTGACGGGCAGTGCCCCATGCTGTGCTAGGCTTGCCTGGCTTCCCGGGGCTCTCCTCAATCTCTTGACTGCATGAACGATATCTTCCGCTCGTTTGCCCGTGCGCTGGTCAGCCAGTTGCATCCGCGCATGCTGATGCTGACCGTGGTTCCCTTCATTCTCGCGACCGTCCTCTGGAGCGGCATGCTGTGGTGGGGCTGGGAACCGATCATGACCACCGCGCGAACCTTGCTTGAAGGATCCGCATTCACCAGCTGGATCTATTCGATGCTCGACTGGCTGGGCCTGCAGTCGCTGCGTACGGTGGTGGCACCACTGTTCGTGCTCACGCTGGCGATTCCGCTGGTGATCGCCTCGATGCTGATTTTCATCAGTCTGTTTTCGGTGCCGGCGGTAGTCAGGCATTTGGATCGCAGCTATCCCGATCTGCTCAAGGCGCACGGCGGCAGCATTGCCGGCAGCGTGTTTCAGGCGCTTGGCAACACGGTGGTGTTTCTGTTGTTGATGATCGTCACCTTGCCGCTCTGGCTGATTCCGCCATTTTTTGCCTTGATCCCACCGGTGCTGTGGGGGTGGCTGACCTATCGGGTGATGACCTACGACGCGCTGTCGGAGCATGCCACGGCGGAGGAGCGCAAGACGCTCATGAAACGCCACCGTGTGCCGCTGCTGGCGATTGGCGTGGCGGTGGGCCTGCTGGGTTCCGCGCCGACCTTGCTGTGGGTCTGGTCCGCTGTCATCATCTTCCTGTTCCCGGTGGTGCTGGCCGGCACGCTGTGGCTCTACGTGCTGATATTCATTTTTTCGGCGTTGTGGTTTGGCCACTATTGCCTGCGCGCCCTGGCCGATCTGCGCGCCGAGCGCGCCGCGGCGGCGCCGCCCGCTCCCGACGTGATCGATCTGTCGCCGTCCGACGTGCGTCGCATCGAGCAATCCTGAATACGGAAAACAAGAGGGCATCATGGGTTTTGGTTTGATTGTCATCGGCGACGAAATCCTGTCCGGGCGCCGTGAAGACAAGCACATGCGCAAGGCGATCGAATTGCTGAACGCGCGCGGCCTGGCGTTGAACTGGGCGGAATACATCGGCGACGAGCGCGACCGCATCACCGCCACGCTGCGCCGCACGTTTGCTAGCAGCGATATCGTGTTCTGCACCGGCGGCATTGGCGCCACGCCCGATGACCACACTCGGCAATGCGCCGCCGCGGCGCTGGGTGTGGAACTGGCGCTGCATCCCGATGCGCGCGAACAGATCGCGCTGCGCATTGCAGAATCGGCCGAAGGCGATCCGGTCAAGGCCGACCTGAACCGCCCCGAAAACCAGCATCGCTTCAAGATGGGCGAATTCCCAGTGGGCGCGCGCATCATCCCGAACAGCTACAACCGCATTCCCGGCTTCTCGGTGGCGGATCACCATTTCATGCCGGGTTTTCCGGTCATGGCGTGGCCGATGATGGAGTGGGTGCTCGACCATTACTACGCGCCGCTGTTCCATCGCGATGCCGAGCAGGCGCGCGCGTTTTATGTGTTCGAAGCGCCGGAATCCACGCTGACGCCGCTGATGGAGCAGGTAGAGGCCGCCTATCCGGGTATTCGTGTGTTCAGCCTGCCGTCGGTCGGCGATGTCAGCCGCGGCGATCGCTTTGCGCGCCGCCATATCGATCTTGGCGTCAAGGGCCTGGCAGAATCGGTCCCGGCCGCCTACGCAATGCTGTTCGAAGGGGTACGCGCGATGGGCTTCGAGATTGTCGAGCAGTAGCGCATCCCGAATCGCCGCCAAAAAACAAAAGACGCCGCAAGGCGTCTTTTTGCTTTCGAGGCCAACGGTGGCGCGATCTACGCGCCGTGCCAGGGCAGGCCACGGAAACACCAGCCTTCCACGGTCTTGCGGTGATGGTGGTCATCGCGAGCGCCTTCGAATCCTTCCAGCACGTCGATGGCGAACTGGTAGCCCGCTTCGGTGGCAATGCGGGCGGCGTGCTTCGAGCGCGCGGCACTGCGGCACAGGAACAGCACGGGCGCGTCCTGCGGGACACGCGCCTTCAATTCAGCGACGAAATCAGGATTCTGCGTGCCGCCCGGATAAGTCGACCATTCCACATGGGCAAACTGTTCGTCGGGAATGGCGACGCCGCCGACCCAGTCAAGTTCCGCCTGGGTGCGGACATCCACCAGAACGGCTTTGGGATCGGCCTGCAGCAGCGCATGCGCTTCTTCGGGGCTCAGAGCGCCGAAGTACGCCAGCTGGCCCTGTTGCTGCCGTTCCTTGGCAGTCTGAAGGAGAGAGTCTCGGGTAGTCATCTTTTGTGACATGGTCAAGGTAGTTGGACAGGCGCCGCGTACGACGTCGCAAAACCACGCCATTCGTCGGGGCACTGGGAAGCGCATGAATTCGGCGCTATTCTAGCGCGCGGCCGTTGGCCGAAATGGATGGTCCCGAAAAAACTGCGTAGGTGCGCCACGCGACTCACCCCAATTCGGTGCGTAATTCACCGGGATGCACAATATAAGTGCAATCCCTTGATGAATGCACCTTTATGGTGTTTCCTGATGAGGTTGCAGGTGGGGCGTGGCGCGCGTGCGCGAGCTTGAGCGGCGAACTACGCGAAGTTGTATGCAATCCGCCAACCCCGCTGCGGTGCGGACTTGTCCGCCGATGCACGCTTTTCGGGAAGTCCGGGCGATTACCGGCGGATGGGGGGCTTTCGTTGGCATGCTTTCTGCTAACATTCCTCGTCCCTTTTGGGGTGGTCTGGATCGAAGCAAAGATCGACCGCACCAACAATGGCTTTCTCAGACACAGCCTCGAATTTCCAGGAGATAGGCATGGCGCACAGCGTTGCAGATGTGATGAAGCTCGTGAAGGAAAACGACGTCAAGTTCGTTGATTTCCGTTTCACGGATACCAAGGGCAAGGAACAGCACGTGTCGGTTCCGACGTCGCACTTCGATGAAGACAAGTTCGAAAGCGGCCATGCCTTTGACGGTTCGTCCATCGCCGGCTGGAAGGGTATCGAAGCATCGGACATGCTGCTGATGCCGGATGCGGGCACCGCCCACATCGACCCCTTCTACGAAGAACCCACCCTGGTACTGACCTGCGACGTGATCGAACCCTCGGATGGCAAGGGTTATGACCGCGACCCGCGTTCGATCGCCAAGCGCGCCGAAGCCTACCTGAAGAGCACCGGCCTGGGCGACACCGCTTTCTTCGGTCCGGAACCCGAATTCTTCATCTTCGACGGCGTGACCTGGAACATCGACATGCAGGGTTGCTCGGTCAAGATCAACTCCGAAGAAGCACCCTGGTCGTCGGGCAAGGAATTCGAGCATGGCAACAGCGGCCACCGTCCGGGCAAGAAGGGCGGCTACTTCCCGGTTGCGCCGATCGACACGTTCCAGGACATGCGTTCGGAAATGTGCCTGATTCTGGAATCGCTGGGCATTCCGGTTGAAGTCCACCACCACGAAGTGGCTGGCCAGGGCCAGAACGAAATCGGCACCAAGTTCAGCACGCTGGTGCAGCGCGCCGACTGGACGCAACTGCAGAAGTACGTGATCCAGAACGTCGCGCACACCTATGGCAAGACCGCCACGTTCATGCCGAAGCCGGTCGTGGGCGACAACGGTTCGGGCATGCACGTTCACCAGTCGGTCTGGAAGGACGGCCAGAACCTGTTCGCTGGCAACGGCTATGCCGGTCTGTCGGA
>Ga0233425_10000498_pt1 | contig 101215 bp, 72 predicted proteins | sample Watercolumn_Towu_2_FD_181712 | JGI IMG/M metagenome (GOLD analysis project Ga0233425, IMG submission 181712) | Freshwater microbial communities from Lake Towuti, South Sulawesi, Indonesia - Watercolumn_Towuti2014_140_MG | ecosystem: Environmental > Aquatic > Freshwater > Lake | place...
ATGTTGAATCAGTGCTGTACTCAAGCCAATACTTAGATACGGCAAGAGGCGAGAGGTCAGAGGTAAGACGTGATAATTCTGAATTCTGACTCCTAACTTCTGAATTCTTTTTGAATGTTTGGTCAACTGCTTTATACCATTGAAATGTAATATTTATTGGCTGGTTTGTTGAATTATTCGAAGGTGAATAAAGAGTAACCTGTGTTGGTGTTCCCTGTGTTTTAAATTTCCAGGTTTCACTCCAGAGACTTGAACCATTTGCGGATTTTGAATTCATACGCCAGTAATACCAGGTAAACTGACTTAATCCCGATATCGATTTAATAGAATCAGTTCCTGTTAATAAAGAATCATTTACAACTAGATTACTGAACAGAGAATCGGTTGAAATCTGTAGTTTGTAATTCGAAGCTCCTGGAGATTTATTCCAGGTGAAGTTTATAGAAGATAATAACCCTGTCGTATCTTTTGCAGGACTTATTAATTGCGGAGGAGTCAGATTCATTAAAACACTTACATTATTTGTACTCATATTAGCCGACATCAAATCTAAAACTCCGTTATTGTCATAATCCCCGCAGGCAATACCTATGGAATTACTTCCTGTTGCTATCGTAGAAGACAGACTAAAAACCCCGGTTCCGTTATTTTTTAATACCGATAATGTATTATTAATGCCATTTGTAACTGCAGCATCAATATTTCCGTCTCCGTTGAAATCTCCTGTGGTTATAGCATTCGGAATAGATACACTCAGGGTAGAAGATATTGTGAACGTCCCGCTGCCATTATTTTTTAAAACATTAACCGCATTTGAGCCATAATTAGCAAGAATAAGATCTAAATCTCCGTCCCTGTCTAAATCAACTGCATTAACTCCTGGAAAATTACCCCCAATAGACACCGTAGATGTTACAATGAAGGTCCCTATTCCGTTATTCATTAATATTTGAACTGTGCCAGACCAGTTGGATTCTGCAATGTCTAAGTCCCCATCACTGTCAAAATCACCCGTGGTTATCCCATACGGATTATTTCCAGTCCCGACAGTTGATGTTAAACTGAAAGTGCCCGTTCCGTTATTCTTTAATATTGAAATATTATTTGACCCCCAATTAGTAACTGCAATATCTATATAACCATCTCCGTCTAAATCTCCAACAGTTATCCCATATGGATTATTTCCTGTTTCAACTGTTGAGAACAAACTGAAAGTGCCTGTTCCGTTATTCTTTAATATTGAAATGGTAGTAGAGTTGTTATTAGTTACCGCAATATCCATGTCGCTATCTCCGTCAAAATCCCCTGCCGTTATTACCCGGGGACCACTTCCAGTTCCGACAGTTGATGATAAACTGAAAGTACCGGTTCCGTTATTTTTTAATATTGAAACTGTATTTGAACTGTTATTTGAAACAGCGATATCTATATCTCCGTCTCCGTCTAAATCTCCCTGAGTTACTCCAAACGGGTTATTTCCTGCAGCCACGTTACTTACGCGGTTAAAAATTAAATTCGAAGGTTTTGCCATTGTTGTAAAATTCCATACGAATGGAGTTATTGCTGTACCCGAATTCGTTTTTATTCCACTGTCAAGTGTCGTGCTGATTAACTCTCCGTATTTGAATGGGCTATTCGGTACTAACTGCATCGTATAATCTCCCGGATTGTATGATATTGTCCCCTGCTTTCTGCCTGTCTGTGAACCAAAGAATGTTATGCTGTTGCTGTCTATCGTTGAACTGTTCATACTTCGGCTGAAATATGTCTTTAAATCTGAAGTTATGGGGACATTCAGCTTGTTCTGAACCGGTGAAACGCTGTCAATATAATATACAGTTGTTAAATTCCACGTTGAATTGAATTCTCCCCATCCCGATTCATTCTTAGCTTTTACATGCCAGAAATATTTAGTTTTAGCTTTTAATCCTAAATATGTTTTAAGCGTATCGCTGAGAGTTGAATCCCGAACAACACCAGAAGTGAAAGAAGAGTCAGTGCTATATTCAAACCAATATTTTGAAACAGTCAAAGGTGAAAAGTCAGACGTCAAACGATTACCCGTAATGTTTGTCTTTTCATTATTCATTATTGATTGTTCATTACTCATTGCAAGCGTTTGGTCAACTGCTTTATACCATTTAAAAGTAATATTAACCGGCTGGTCTATGGAATTATTGGGCGGCTCGGCAAGTGTTACCTGATACGGCTGTCCCTGTGTTTTAAATTTCCAGGTATCAGACCAAGAGCTCGTTTCTAAAGCAGATTTTGAATTCATCCGCCAGTAATACCAGGTAAGCACATTTAACCCGGAAACTGACCTTAAAGAATCTGTTCCATATAATACTGAATCATTTATAACGAGATTACTGAACAATGAATCGGTTGCCAGTTGGAATCTGTAATTTCCTGCTCCCTGAGATTTATTCCAGGTAAAGTTTAATGCTCTTAAATTACCCGTTGAATTATTTACCGGACTTAGTAATACAGGAGGTAACGGACTAACGTAAGTTCCTGCTGTTTTGAATTTCCACGTTTCAGACCAAAGACATATTCCGTTAACTGATTTAGAATTCATCCGCCAGTAATACCAGAATAATGGAGTGAATATCCCTGATACTCTTTTCACGGAATCAGTTCCTGTTAATAAAGAATCATTAACAATAAGATTACTGAACAGCGAATCTGTTGAAATCTGGAATCTGTAATTCGAAGCCCCGGAAGATTTTTTCCATGTGAAGTTTATTGAATCAGAATTATCAGTAGAACTATTAGCCGGGCTTATAAGTATTGGAGGAGTCATATTTAAAATAATGCTTACATTATTTGTACTCATATTAGCCGACATCAAATCTAAAACTCCGTTATTGTCATAATCCCCGCAGGCAATACCTATGGAATTACTTCCTGTTGCTATCGTAGAAGACAGACTAAAAACCCCGGTTCCGTTATTTTTTAATACCGATAATGTATTATTAATGCCATTTGTAACTGCAGCATCAATATTTCCGTCTCCGTTGAAATCTCCTGTGGTTATAGCATTCGGAATAGATACACTCAGGGTAGAAGATATTGTGAACGTCCCGCTGCCATTATTTTTTAAAACATTAACCGCATTTGAGCCATAATTAGCAAGAATAAGATCTAAATCTCCGTCCCTGTCTAAATCAACTGCATTAACTCCTGGAAAATTACCCCCAATAGACACCGTAGATGTTACAATGAAGGTCCCTATTCCGTTATTCATTAATATTTGAACTGTGCCAGACCAGTTGGATTCTGCAATGTCTAAGTCCCCATCACTGTCAAAATCACCCGTGGTTATCCCATACGGATTATTTCCAGTCCCGACAGTTGATGTTAAACTGAAAGTGCCCGTTCCGTTATTCTTTAATATTGAAATATTATTTGACCCCCAATTAGTAACTGCAATATCTATATAACCATCTCCGTCTAAATCTCCAACAGTTATCCCATATGGATTATTTCCTGTTTCAACTGTTGAGAACAAACTGAAAGTGCCTGTTCCGTTATTCTTTAATATTGAAATGGTAGTAGAGTTGTTATTAGTTACCGCAATATCCATGTCGCTATCTCCGTCAAAATCCCCTGCCGTTATTACCCGGGGACCACTTCCAGTTCCGACAGTTGATGATAAACTGAAAGTACCGGTTCCGTTATTTTTTAATATTGAAACTGTATTTGAACTGTTATTTGAAACAGCGATATCTATATCTCCGTCTCCGTCTAAATCTCCCTGAGTTACTCCAAACGGGTTATTTCCTGCAGCCACGTTACTTACGCGGTTAAAAATTAAATTCGAAGGTTTTGCCATTGTTGTAAAATTCCATACGAATGGAGTTATTGCTGTACCCGAATTCGTTTTTATTCCACTGTCAAGTGTCGTGCTGATTAACTCTCCGTATTTGAATGGGCTATTCGGTACTAACTGCATCGTATAATCTCCCGGATTGTATGATATTGTCCCCTGCTTTCTGCCTGTCTGTGAACCAAAGAATGTTATGCTGTTGCTGTCTATCGTTGAACTGTTCATTGATACAGGAAAATATGATTTTATTTCAGAAACTAAAGGAATATTCAATTTATTTTGTCCGGGCAAAACGCTATCTACATTTCTGACAGTTGAGAATTTCCAGATTTCACTTGAGTCTCTCCAGCCGGATTCATCTTTAGCTTTTACACGCCAGAAATAATTATTAAATTTAACGAGTCCATTAATTAACTTTGTTGTATCTGTAATTGTTGAGTCCATTATAACTCCTGATGAAAATGTTGAATCAGTACTGAATTCAAGCCGGTACTTGCTTGCTGCTTTTTTATCTTTATATAAGACTGGTTTATACCAAGTGAATCTTAAGTTTACCGGCTGATTAATTGAATTTTTTCCGGGCGCAAACAGAACAACTTTATATGGTGTTTCAATTGGTTTGAATTTCCAAATTTCCGACCATAAACTCAATCCACCTGATGATTTTGAACTCATCCGCCAGTAATATTGAGTTAACGGTATTAAACCGAATATTGTTTTTGAAGAATCCGTACTGAGTATTGTTGTATCAAATACTACCAGGTTAGTAAACAATGAATCTGTGGCAATTTGAAATTTATAATTCGTAGCACCCGGTGATTTTTTCCAGAAGAAAACCGCGGGGGTCAGAATACCTGTTGAATCATTTACCGGGCTGACCAATTTTGGCGGTGAAAGATTGAGCAAAATGCTGACATTGTTTGAACTGCCATTCGCAGTGGCAACGTCCAATATTCCATCATTATTAAAATCTCCAGTAGCTATTCCAAAAGGATTACTTCCAGCCCCAACGGAAGCGGATACGGAAAAAGTTCCGGTTCCGTTATTTTTTAATATTGAGATTATATTTGAAAGTTGATTTGTCACAGCCAAATCTAAATCACCATCACCATCTAAATCTCCTGTAGTTAAATAATGTGGATTAGTACCAACTCCAACTGAAGATGATACTGAAAATTCTCCTGATCCATTATTATTTAATATTGTAACTGATCCTGAATTGACGCTAGTCACAGCGATATCTAAATCACCGTCACCGTCTAAATCCCCTGTACATATCCCATAGGGATTAATCCCTGTTCCAACAGTTGTAGCTGTAAAAGAACCTGTCCCATTATTTTTCAATATTGAAACTGTGTTCGTCCCATTATTTGTTACTGCAATATCTAAATCACCATCACCATCAAAATCTCCTAAATCTGTTAAACGGGGTCCTGAACCCACTAGAACATTAGATGATAATACAAATGTACCCGTTCCATTATTCTTTAAGATTGAGACAGAATTTGAACCCAAATTAACAACTGCTAAATCTAAATCACCATCACCATCAAAATCTCCAGCACTTATTCCCTGAGGTGAACTGCCCACCAAAATTGATGACGATAAAGTGAAAGTACCTGTCCCATTGTTCATTAATATTGAAACTGTATTTAAACCGTAACGGCTAACAGCCAGATCAACATCACCGTCACTATCAAAATCTCCGGCTGTAAGATTATAAGGATTGCCGCTTACACCTACTGAAGTTGAAACCGTAAAAACACCACTGCCGTTATTCATTAGTATCGATACTGCATTTGAAGCAGAATTAGCAACGGCAAGATCAATATCTCCATCACTATCGAAATCTCCTGTTTTTACTTCCCAAGGAAATGAGCCACATCCAACCGTACTCGTTTGATTGAATACTGTATTTGATGGTTTTGCCATTGTTGTAAAACTCCAGACGAATGGAGTTATTTGAGTACCGCCGATTGTTTTTATTCCGGAATCCAGAGTTGTGCTGATTAACTCGCCGTATTTGAAAGGATTATTCGGCACTATCTGCATCGTATAATCACCCGGATTGTAAGTAATTGTTCCCCGTTTTCTTCCAGTCTGTGAACCGAAAAATGTTACGCTGTTGCTGTCAAGAGTGGAATTGTTCATACTTTGGTGGAAATAAGTCTTGATATTTGTATTAATTGGAATATTTATTTTATTTTGATTCGGAACAACATTATCAATATAGGAATTGATTGAAAAGTTCCATGTTTTGAAATTCCAAATTAAACTGAAATCACCCCATCCGGATTCGTTCTTAGCCTTAACACGCCAATAATATTTTGTTAATTTGGTTAGCCCTGATAAGAATTTTAATGTGTCGGTAATTGTTGAATCCCGAAAGACTCCTGTCGAAAATGTTGAGTCAGTGCTGTACTCAAGCCAATACTTTGAAATCGTCAAAGGTGAAAAGTCAGACGTGAGACGGTTTTCGTTTGACGTTTGACGTTTGACATCTGACTTCTTTAATAGTGTTTGGTCAACTGCTTTATACCAGTGAAAAACTAAGTTTAACGGTTGGTCAATTACATTATTCAATGGCTCTGCGAGTGTTACCTGAATCGGTGTTCCCTGTGTTTTAAATTTCCACGTATCATTCCAGAGACTTGAACCATTTGCGGATTTTGAATTCATACGCCAGTAATACCAGGTTAACGGACTTAATCCTGATACAGATTTTACCGAATCAGTTCCGAGCAAAGTTGAATCATTAACTATTAGATTATTAAACAAGGAATCGGTAGCAATCTGTATTCTGTAATTTGACGCACCTAAAGATTTATTCCACGTAAAGTTTACTGAAGATAAAATTCCAGTTGTATCTTTTGCAGGACTTAATAATTGAGGAGGAGAGAGATTTATAATTATACTTATTGAATTAGAGCCCATATTAGTTGCAGCCAAATCTAAGATACCATTATAATCAAAATCGCCTGCAGTAATTCCCTGCGGTGTAGATTGTAAAGTAATTACCGGTAATGCAGTAAAAATTCCCGCCCCATTATTCCTTAATACAGTTAAATTATTCGACCCGCCGTTAATAATTGCGAGATCTAAATCGGCATCACCATCGAAATCTCCAGAAGTGATTTCATAAGGAGAAGTTCCTACTGCAATTGAAGATGATAAAGTAAAAGAACCATTTCCGTTATTCATTAATACTGAAACACTATTAGAACTAAAATTTGTCACTGCAATATCCAAATCACCATCACCATCAAAATCACCCGAAGTTAACCTGCAAGGAATATTACCAACTGCAATTGTTGACGAAAGTGAGAAAGTGCAAGTACCATTACCTTTCAACAAATACACTCTATTTGAACCCAGGCTTGAAACTGCAAGGTCAATGTAACCGTTATTATCAAAATCACCTGAAGTTGTTCCCACCGGAAATGAAATTCCGGAAAATGTAGATGCCACAATGAAAGAACCTGTACCGGTATTTTTTAATATTGAAACAGTATTTGAACTATAATTTGAAACAGCCAAATCTAAAAATCCATCATTGTTAAAATCTCCGGCTGATATATGATTCGGGTCGCTCCCGACACTAATAGTAGATGATAGAGTAAATGAGCCGGTACCATTATTTTTTAAAACAGCAACCGAAGCAGTTCCCCCGCTGATTGCTGCAATATCTAAATCTCCATCATAATCAAAATCTCCGGCAACAATACCTTTAGGTGTATTTCCTACGGTAATAGCTGAGGCTACAGAAAATGAGCCACTCCTGTTGTTTTTCAGAATTGTTATATAATTTGAACTGTTATTTGAAACCGCAATATCCAAATATCCGTCATTATCAAAATCCCCGGTGATTACTTCAAAAGGCGAGTCAGAAACATTTATGGGGGACATTTGATTAAAAACTAAATTAGACTGTCCGGCTGACGTCATAAAATTCCAGATAAAAGGTATTATTGGAATTCCCGATGAACTTCTTATCCCGGTATCGAGTGTAATACTAATTAATTCTCCATATTTAAAAATACTATCCGGAACAAATTGAATCGAATTATTACCAGAATTATATGTGTAAGTCCCTCTTTTTTTTCCAGTCATATTTCCATAAACACTAAAACTGCTGCTATCCATAGTCGTGCTGTTCATACTCTGGTGGAAATATGTATTCAAATCAGATGTTAACGGGACATTAATTTTATTTTGACCCGGTAAAACACTGTCAATTCCTCTTGAGGTTGCAAAATTCCAAACGGAACTAAAGCTGCCCCAGCCGGTTTCATTTTTTGATTTAACCCGCCAATAATATTTTGTTATAAAGTTCAATCCGGGTACAGAAATAGTTGTATCGGTAATTGTTGTATCTCTGCCTGTTACATTTGCAAAGGTAGAATCTGTTCCATATTCCAGCCAATATTTTGAAACTGTCAAAGGTGAAAAGTCAGACGTCAAACGATTACCCGTAATGTTTGTCTTTTCATTATTCATTATTGATTGTTCATTACTCATTGCAAGGGTTTGGTCAACTGCTTTATACCATTGAAATGTAATATTAATTGGCTGGTTTGTAGAATTATTCGAAGGTGAATAAAGAGTAACCTGTGTTGGTGTTCCCTGTGTCTTGAACTTCCACATCTCTGAATACAAACTCTGTCCATTGTTTGTGTTTCTGCTCGCAACCCGCCACCAGTAATTTGTTAACGGGGATAATCCTGAAATGACTTTTGTTGTATCGGTAACCGTGGAATCATTAACAATAATACTGCTGAACAAGGAATCCGTTGCAAGCTGAATCCTGTAATTACTTGCACCGAGAGATTTATTCCATACTAAATTGAGTGCGGGTAGCTGACCTGTAGAATTATTTCCAGGACTTACTAACGATGGTGGTGAAAGGTTTATTAAAATACTTACATTATTTGAAGAATTATTAGCTACAGCAAGATCCAATATACCGTCATTATTGAAATCACCTGTGGTTAACTGATATGGGTTTGAACCAACCCCAATATTATGCAATGTCGTGAACAAACCAATTCCATTATTTAATAATATCGAAACCGTACCCGATCCGCGATTAATCGCAGCAAGATCTAAATAACCGTTACCATCAAAATCATTTGTAACTATTCCCTGTGGCATACTTCCAATTACAGTAGAAGATGTTAATGAAAATATTCCGGCTCCGTTATTTGTTAATATTGAAACCGAATTGGTACCCCATTTCGTAACAGCTATGTCCAAATCACCATCCAAATCGAAATCTCCCAATGCTATTCCATAAGCATTAGACCCGACTCCGATAGTTGATGATACTGAAAAAACACCTGTCCCATCATTATTTAATATTGAGACAGAACTTGAAATCCAATTAACAACAGCAATGTCTAAATCTCCGTCATTATCAAAATCCCCTGAAGATATTCCGTAAGGACAATTTCCTACCGGTAAAGATATTGTCACACTGAAATTTCCGAATCCATCATTCTTTAATATAGATATTGTATTTGAACCACTATTAATCACTGCAATATCAATATCTCCATCATTATCAAAATCACCTGTAGTCATGAAATATGGATTATTTCCTACTCCAATAACAGATGAAGCTGAAAATCCCCCCATCCCATCGTTAATAAATATCCTAATTGTACCGGATGAAATAAAATTTGTGACAGCAAGATCTAAATATCCGTCACCATTAAAATCATTTGAGACTACACCATAAGTATTAACCCCTGCATCAATAGAAACGGGTGCAGAAAAGGTGGCTGTCCCGTTATTCTTTAATATGGAGATTTTTCCTGCCGACACATAATTAGCGATAGCAATATCCAAATCACCATCCAAATCGAAATCCCCTGTTGTTATTCCCATAGGGCTATTTCCTGCATTTGGTGTACTTATCTGATTGAAAATTAAGTTTGCAGGGTTTGCCGTAGTCGTAAAACTCCAGACATATGGTATAATTGCGCTTCCCGAACTTGATTGTATTCCCGTATCAAGTGTTGTACTTATCAACTCTCCGTATTTAAAAGGACTATTCGGAACAAGCTGCATTGAATTATTTCCGGAATTGTATGATATCATTCCCCGCTTTCTTCCTGTCATTGAACCATAAAATGTTATACTGTTGCTGTCCATAGTCGAGCCGTTCATACTCTGATGGAAGTAAGATTTTATGTCGGAAGTTAATGGAATATTGATCTTATTCTGGCCAGGGGAAACACTGTCTAAACCATTTGATGTGGTAAATTTCCATATTTCGCTAAATTCTCCCCAACCGGTTTCATTCTTTGCTTTTACTCTCCAGAAATATTTTTTTAAGAAATTTAATCCTGTAATTGATTTTGTTGTGTCTGTTAATAATGAATCTCTTACTGTTCCTGAAGCAAATGTTGAATCAGTGCTGTACTCAAGCCAATACTTAGATACGGCAAGAGGCGAGAGGTCAGAGGTAAGACGTGATAATTCTGAATTCTGACTCCTAACTTCTGAATTCTTTTTGAATGTTTGGTCAACCGGCTTATACCATTTAAAGAATATGTTTACCGGCTGGTTTGTTGAATTGTTTGCCGGCTCGGCAAGTGTAACCTGAACCGGCATTCCCATTGTCTTGAATTTACGAGAGGATGAGAATAAACTTTGTCCTGTATTTAAATCTCTCGACGCAACACGCCACCAGTAATTTGTTAACTGACTTAACTCTGAAACTGATTTTAATGTATCCGTGACTGTTGAATCATTCACTACCAGCGAACTGAACAGCGAGTCTGTAGCAACCTGAACTCTATATTTAACCGCTCCGAGTGATTTATTCCATACAAGATTCAGCGAAGGAGAAAGTCCTGTCGTATCATTTGCGGGATTTACTAATGCAGGCGGAGAAAGATTCATTAAAATGCTGACACTATTTGAGCCATTATTTACAGAAGCTATGTCCAAATCTCCGTCTTTGTCAAAATCTCCCATTGTAATTCCAAGTGTACTGTTCCCTGATAGTATCGAAGCCTTATTTACAAAAGTTCCATCACCATTATTTTTAAGAATAGAAACGCTATTAGTACCGGCAATAGTTACCGCTAAATCCAAGTCTCCGTCTCCATCAAGGTCTCCGGATGATATTACTTCAGGATATAATCCTGTGCTTATGGCAGATGATTGGGAAAATGTGCCGCTTCCATTATTTGTCAAAATTGATACATTACTTGAAAGAGTATTGGTAACTGCGATATCCACATCACCATCATCATCGAAATCTCCGCCGGTAAGCGAATAAGGATTTGTTCCGACGTTAATAGTAGATGTATGTTGAAATATACTATGCCCATCGTTCTTATAGATGTAAACATTATTTACAGAATAATTGGGAACTGCTATATCAATATCACCGTCTCCGTCAAAATCATTTGAAATTAATAATGCTGAACCATATCCGGTATTTAATACCGAAGTCTGCGTGAAAATTCCTGCTCCATTATTTGTAAATATGGTAAGATTTTGTGACACAGTATTTGTAACTGCTAAGTCCATATCTCCGTCACCGTCAAAGTCATTTGCAGTTATTCCTTCTTGTCTGTTTCCAACATCTAATAATGTATGTGAAAATACTCCGCTTCCATTGTTAATTAATATTGAAATATTGTTGGAGTTATAATTAGCAATTGCTAAATCCATATATCCATCGCCGTTAAAATCGGCTGATGTAATTCCGTAAGGACTGGTTCCTACCGAAACTGAGGATGAATTTTCAAATTTCCCTTTCCCATTATTCATTAATATTGATACATCATTTGAAGCAATATTTGTGATTGCTAAATCCAAATCCCTGTCATTATCAAAATCTGCGGTTGTAATATGATACGGTGCCGTACCGACAATTGTTGAATCGGATCTTGAAAAAGCCATATTCGAAGGGTTTACTGATGTTGTAAAGCTCCAGACGAACGGTGATATGGAAACACCTCCGCTTGTTTTTATTCCTGTATCGAGTGATGTGCTTATTAACTCGCCGTATTTAAAAGGTGAGTTCGGAATAATCTGCATAGAATTGTTCCCTGAATTGTATGATATCGTTCCCTGCTTTCTTCCTGTCATAGAGCCGAAGAATGTTACACTGTTACTGTCGATAGTCGAGCCGTTCATACTCTGATGGAAGTAAGCTTTCAAATCAGAAGTTAACGGCACATTTCTTTTGTTCTGATGAGGTGATACACTATCAATACTATTAATAGTAGTAAAATTCCATATCGCACTGAAATTACCCCACCCTGTTTCATTTTTCGCTTTTACTCTCCAGAAATATTTTTTTAAGAATTTCAATCCAGATACTGATTTCGTTGTATCGGTAATTGTTGTATCTCTGCCTGTTACATTTGCAAAGGTAGAGTCTGTTCCATATTCCAGCCAATACTTAGATACGGCAAGAGGCGAGAGGTCAGAGGTAAGACGTGATAATTCTGAATTCTGACCCCTAACTTCTGAATTCTTTTTGAATGTTTGGTCAACCGGCTTGTACCATTTAAAAAATATATTTACCGGTTGATTTACTGAATTGTTAGCAGGCTCTGCAAGAGTTACCTGTACAGGTGTTCCCATTGTTTTGAATTTTCGAGAGGAGGAGAATAAACTTTGCCCAGTTACAGAATCTCTTGATGCAACACGCCACCAGTAATTTGTTAACTGACTTAACCCTGAAATTAATTTTGTTGTGTCCGTAACGGTTGAATCATTCACTACCAGCGAACTGAACAGCGAGTCTGTAGCAACCTGAACTCTATATTTAACCGCTCCTTTCGATTTATTCCATACAAGATTTAGCGAAGGAGAAAGTCCTGTCGTATCATTCGCAGGATTGATTAATTGCGGTGGTGAAAGATTTATTAATACGCTTATGTCACCCGAGGAATAATTAATTGATGCCAGGTCTATATCTCCGTCTCCGTCAAAATCCGAAGATGTCACTCCGCGAGGAGAATTTCCGGCACTAATTGTATATAGTGTAAATAATCCGGTCCCGTCATTCTTTAATATTGATACAGTATTTGAACCTGAATTAGATATCGCTATATCCATATCTCCGTCACCGTCTATATCGGCTGTTGTGATTTCACCTTCCGGCGTATTCCCAACGGTAGGTGTTGAACTTAAAGTAAATATACCGCTTCCATCATTTTTGAATACGCTTACATTATCGGAATTCGAGTTTGCAACAGCGATATCCATATCCCCGTCGCCGTCTATATCGGCTGCCGTAATACCTGATGGATAAGAGCCGACACTTAATGTTGAACTTATTATAAACGACCCGGTTCCATTATTTTTAAATACTGAAATAGTGTTTTCAAAATAATTACCCACTGTTAAATCAATATCTCCGTCATTATCGAAGTCTGCAAGAGCAATTCTCCTCGGACCCGGATGTGTTGATATAGGAGACGTTTGGATGAATGTTCCTGTGCCATCATTTAATAACACGGATAAATTATTTGAAAATATATTTGCAACAATTAAATCCATATCTCCGTCACCGTCTATATCTCTTGAAACTATTCCTGCAGGATTGGAAGCTGAGGTAAGAGATATAGTCGCGCTTACCGTAAATACTCCGCTGCCGTCATTATTCAAAATTGATACCGTGTTTGAATTGTAATTGCTTACTGCGATATCCATATCTCCGTCGCCATCAATATCAGCTGATGTTAGTGCAATTGGGTTTGCTCCGACGGCTATTATTGAACTTACTATAAATATTCCATTACCATTATTTTTCAGGATTGAAACCGCAGGCAGGGAATAATTAACTGCAGCCAAATCAACATCACCGTCATTGTCAAAATCAGATGATATAATCCCGTAAGGATTGTTACCGACAGAAGCAACTGAAGACTGAGAAAATATTCCGGTTGAAGGATTTACCAATGTAGTAAAACTCCAAACGAACGGAGCGATTGAACTGCCTGAACCTGATTTTATACCTGTATCAAGTGTGGTGCTTATTAGTTCGCCATATTTGAAAGGTATATTTGGAATCAACTGCATAGAATTATTTCCTGAATTGTATGATATCGTTCCATGTTTTCTGCCTGTCATAGAACCGAACAAAGTTACACTATTGCTATCAATAGTAGAACCGTTTATACTATGATTAAAATATGCTTTCAAATCTGAAGTCAAAGGCACATTTATTTTGTTCTGAGCCGGTGATACGCTGTCAATACTATTAATAGTTTCAAAATTCCATACGGCACTAAAAGCACTCCAGCCGGATTCGTTTTTCGCTTTTACACGCCAGTAGTATTTTGTTTTTCTGGCAAAGTTGTATATGGTTTTTGTCGTGTCAGTTAATAGCGAATCTATATAATTACCTGTATTAAATGTGGAATCACTGCTGAACTCAAACCAATACTTAGATACGGCAAGAGGCGAGAGGTCAGAGGTAAGACGTGATAATTCTGAATTCTGAATTCTGAATTCTGAATTCTTTTTGAATGTTTGGTCATCAGTCTTGTACCATTTAAAAAATATGTTTACCGGTTGATTTATTGAATTGTTAGCAGGCTCTGCAAGAGTTACCTGTACAGGCGTTCCCATTGTTTTGAATTTTCGAGAGGAGGAGAATAAACTTTGTCCGGTATTTGAATCTCTTGATGCAATACGCCACCAGTAATTAGTTAACTGACTTAACCCTGTAACAGATTTTGTTGTATCTGTAACTGTTGAATCGTTTACTACCAGTGAACTGAACAGTGAGTCTGTAGCAACCTGAACTCTATATTTAACCGCTCCGAGTGATTTATTCCATACAAGATTCAGCGAAGGAGATTGTCCTGTCGTATCATTCGCAGGACTGACCAATGCAGGAGGAGTAAGATTCATTAAAATACTGACATTACCGGTTGTGTAATTTGTTAAAGCTAAATCCATATCACCGTCTGCATCAAAATCTGCTGATGTAATTTCATTAATGCCATTTCCGATATTTAAACTTGAACTTTGAGTAAATGTACCGTCTCCGGAATTCTTAAAAATGTATTGTATTCCCGTTTCCCAGGCATTGATGGATAAATCCATATCTCCGTCCCCGTCAAAATCTGCAGAAATTATGCTGATGGGATAACTGGCAACTGCCAATGATAATAATGAGCTTTGACTAAATAATCCAGCTCCGTTATTTTTTAATATTGATATATTATGCGATGTGTAATTCGTAACAGCGAGGTCTAAATCTCCATCTCCGTCTAAATCACCCGTTGTGATTCCGTAAGGTTGACTTCCGACATTTAAAATAGATGATTCCGTAAAAACACCATTACCATTATTTTTTAATATAGAAATATTATCCGCATAATGATTTGCAACAGATAAATCCATATCACCGTCGTTATCAAAATCTCCGGTTACGATTCCTGTTGGATAACTTCCGGCAGTTACTGCACAATTTTGTGTATTTGTAAATGACCCGCTCCCGTCATTTATTAATATTGATATGGTATGCGAATAATAATTAGTTACTGCCAAATCCACATCACCGTCTCTATCTAAATCTGCAGATACAATTTTCATAGGACGTATTCCCACACCTACTTCAGAAGTCTGTGTAAATGTTCCGCTCCCGTTGTTAGTTAATATTGTAACTGTATGTGAATTATAATTTGTAATTGCCAGATCCATATCTCCGTCTGCGTCTAAATCTGCTGATGTAATACCATAAGGATTCACACCGACAGGAACTGTAGAGCTTTGAGAGAAAGTACCGTTGCCGTTATTTTTTAGGATCGAAATTGAATTTAAAGTGTAATTCGTTACAGCTAAATCCATATCACTGTCGCCGTCGAAATCCCCTGTTACTATACCTTGGGGATTAGTTCCAACTGACGGATTACATGTTTGGACAAATACAGCGTTGGCAGAGTTTGATATTGTTGTAAAATTCCAGACGTATGGAGCGATTGAACTACCTGAGCTTGATTTTATACCTGTATCAAGAGTTGTGCTAATTAACTCGCCGTATTTGAAAGGTATATTTGGAATCAACTGCATAGAATTGTTTCCCGAGTTGTATGATATCGTTCCCTGTTTTCTTCCAGTCATTGAACCGTAGAATGTTACACTGTTACTGTCGATAGTCGAGCCGTTCATACTCTGATGGAAGTAAGCTTTCAAATCAGAAGTTAACGGCACATTTATTTTGTTCTGATGAGGTGATACACTATCAATACTATTAATAGTAGTAAAATTCCATATCGCACTGAAATCACCCCATCCTGTTTCATTTTTCGCTTTTACTCTCCAGAAATATTTTTTTAAGAAATTTAATCCTGTAATTGATTTTGTTGTGTCTGTTAATAATGAATCTCTTACTGTTCCTGAAGCAAATGTTGAATCAGTGCTGTACTCAAGCCAATACTTAGATACGGCAAGAGGCGAGAGGTCAGAGGTAAGACGTGATAATTCTGAATTCTGAATTCTGAATTCTGAATTCTTTTTGAATGTTTGGTCAACTGCTTTATACCATTGAAATGTAATATTAATTGGCTGGTCTGTAGAATTATTAGCCGGTGTATAAAGCACAACCTGTGTTGCTGTTCCCTGTGTTTTGAATTTCCGTGCAGTGGAAAATAAACTTTGTCCTGTATTTGAATCTCTTGATGCAACCCGCCACCAGTAATATGTTAATGGACTTAATCCGGAAATTGATTTAACCGTATCAGTTACAGTTGAATCATTTACTACCAGCGAATTAAATAATGAATCGGTTGTCAATTGAACTCTGTATTTTTTTGCTCCGTGTGATTTGAGCCAGAACAGATTAAGTGAAAGAGGCAGACCTGTCGTATCATTTGCGGGATTTACTAATGCAGGCGGAGAAAGATTCATTAAAATGCTGACGCTATTTGAGCCATTATTTACGGATGCAATATCTAAATCGCCATCACCATTAAAATCACCCATTGTAATTCCAAGAGGACTGCTTCCGGAAAATACTGATATTTCATTTACAAATGTCCCGCTGCCATCGTTCTTTAGTATAGAAACATTGTTTGGACCGAAAATAGTTACCGCTAAATCCAAATCACCGTCTCCATCTAAATCACCGGATGAAATTACTTCCGGATTTAATCCTGTTGCTATAACAGATGATTGGGAAAATGTGCCGCTTCCATTATTTGTCAAAATTGATACATTATTTGAAAGAGTATTGGTAACTGCGATATCCACATCACCATCACCATCGAAATCTCCGCCGGTAAGCGAATAAGGATTTGTTCCGACGTTAATAGTAGATGTATGTTGAAATATACTATGCCCATCGTTCTTATAGATGTAAACATTATTTACAGAATAATTGGGAACTGCTATATCAATATCACCGTCTCCGTCAAAATCATTTGAAATTAATAATGCTGAACCATATCCGGTATTTAATACCGAAGTCTGCGTGAAAATTCCTGCTCCATTATTTGTAAATATGGTAAGATTTTGTGACACAGTATTTGTAACTGCTAAGTCCATATCTCCGTCACCGTCAAAGTCATTTGCAGTTATTCCTTCTTGTCTGTTTCCAACATCTAATAATGTATGTGAAAATACTCCGCTTCCATTGTTAATTAATATTGAAATATTGTTGGAGTTATAATTAGCAATTGCTAAATCCATATATCCATCGCCGTTAAAATCGGCTGATGTAATTCCGTAAGGGCTGATTCCTACCGAAACTAAGGATGAATTTTCAAATTTCCCTTTTCCATTATTCATTAATATTGATACATCATTTGAAGCAATATTTGTGATTGCCAAATCCAAATCCCCGTCATTATCAAAATCTGCGGTTGTAATATGATACGGTGCCGTACCGACAATTGTTGAATCGGATCTTGAAAAAGCCATATTCGAAGGGTTTACTGATGTTGTAAAGCTCCAGACGAATGGTGATATGGAAACACCTCCGCTTGTTTTTATTCCTGTATCGAGTGATGTGCTTATTAACTCGCCATATTTGAAAGGTATATTAGGAATCAACTGCATTGAATTGTTCCCTGAATTATAAGTAATAGTTCCCTGCTTTCTTCCCGTCATAGAGCCAAAGAATGTTACACTGTTACTATTCATCGTTGAACCGTTCATGCTCTGGTGAAAATAAGCTTTAATATCGGAAGTCAATGGCACATTTATTATATTCTGATGAGGTGATACACTGTCAAGTTTTACAAGAGTAGTAAAATTCCATATAGAACTGAAATTTCCCCATCCATATTCGTTTTTCGCTTTTACACGCCAGTAATATTTTGAACCATAATTCAATCCTGAAACGGATTTGGCTGTATCTGTAATTGTTGTATCCCTGACGACACCTGTCGTAAATGTCGAGTCTGTACTGTATTCCAGCCAGTAATTAGAAACCGAGAGGAGTGAAATAAAAGATTCATTACGCAGGAAATCCAAATTAAAATTATTATCAGTGCTTTTTAATTTTTCATTATTTATTGATTCCTGATTATTACTCAACGCAAGAGTCTGACCTGAAGCTTTTTTCCAGATAAACTTTACATCTGCCGGAAGATTGATAGTGTCATTGACTGGACATAATAGTGTTACCGAAACAGGAAGATGTACTTCATGTAATTTTACAACAATTCCGTTTTGATTACCTTGATTTGAAGTTACCGGTGGATGAGTGCCAACCATGTGTATATATTCACCGATATTTTGATAATCTAATTTTATACTTTCAGGTCCACATCTCACATACCCTGTACCACCACCATTCCATTGTCCTCCTGTAATAAACCATTGCTGTACTCCTGCAGAGTTATATTTCATTATTCCTCTGTCTCCCGCTAAATAAATATTATTTATGACATCGAGTTCTAATGAATAGCAACCCATAGAACCGGCAGACCAGGGAGGAACAATTCCTTGCTTCCATATTAATGAACCAGCCGGGCTATATTTAGCCGTTATATAACGCTCATACCAGGGACCTGTTGTTACTAAATTTCCATCGGTATCAATTTTAATGACATAAATGAACCCGGATAGACTTGAAGAAGGATCTATGTTTACCCACTGCTGTACTCCTGAAGAATTGTATTTTATTAATGCCCACTGCTGCTCTCCTTCAACCGGAACTGCCCAGCCACCTATATATATATTTCCCTGATTATCAGTAGTAATTGACATACCAATTGATAAATTGGCTCCGGCATAGCGCATCCACCAATCACACCCACCATTCCCTGCATCAAATTTAGCTGTATATGTATTAGGCCAATACGTCCAACTGGGATTAGGAACATTGCCGGTTACAATTATTTTCCCAGCATTATCAAATTTCATATCATTTGGACAAGAGCCGTCAGACCAATCATAAGCATAATACCATTGTGTAATTCCATCTGCGTCATATTTTCTTAAAAAAGTATACCAATGATTATTAATACCACGAACCCGTCCTGTAATATATACGAACCCGGAATTATCTATAATGACTTTGTAAGCAATTGATTCAGTTCCATCCAATACATTTTGAGTCCATTGCCACGCACCATTATTATTATATTTAAAAAGAAATGCTCTGTAGGGACCGGCTCCAGTTGGTTTCCAGTAACCTACAACATATATATTTCCGTTATTATCCAATTTTATTCCCATTGGATCCAGAGTAGTTCCTCCCGGACTTGGAATAACATTTAACCATTGCTGAACACCCGAAGAATTATATTTTACTATTATTATATCTGAATTACCACCCGTTGTGTCCTGTGCTTTCCCCGTAATATAAATATTACCTGAAGCATCAACAACACATTGCAAAAATGAATCATCTCCATGATTTCTGTCATACGAAACATGCCATTCTTCAGACCACTGTGCCTCGCAATTTTTAATAAGAAATGTGCATTGTGAGAATAAGAATATGAAAAAAACAAAAGTAAAGGTTTTATATAATGTCTTCATTATAAATCCTTTTTTTTTATAAAATTTTATAACATTAGTTTAATTTTTATATCTAATCCAATAAGTAATAACAATAAATTGATTTCATTAAAATATAATTCATCAATTTCCCGTTTGTGCAGAAAATATTTACACTTAAGAGTAAAAGTATTTTTAATAAAAACTTTTTTAAAAAATGTTTTTTGGTAAATAGATGTGCGAAAATAATAGTAGGAAAGAAATACATATATATATTTTTTCATTCGTGTTATTATTACTATTATAAAAGTATCACCACTTTACATAGTATCAGAATAAATGTTAATTTTCTCAACCTATATGCATAAAAAATTAGAGGTATTTGTCTTATTATACAATACAAAAAATAAGCCCTATTAATACAAAGACCTTCAAATTAAATGAAAAATAAAGGTTTTGTTAATTAAATTATTTTTTGTAATTTTAAGAAAATATTGAAAAAATGAAGATTGCAAAAGAATTCAGATGGGAAATGGGACACAGACTCCCGAATCACGAAGGAGAGTGCAGGAACATACACGGGCATTCTTATAAAATGATAGTGGAATTAGAAGGAGTACCAAACAAGGAAAATGGGATGATAATTGATTTTTATGATTTAGGAATTATTATTAAGCCAATACTGGAAAAGTATGACCATTCATTTCTTGTAATGAATTCGGATAAAGTTGTACTGGACTTCCTGAAAAAAAATAAAATGAAAAGAGTTGTTGTGGATTATATTGCTACTGTGGAGAATATTTGTGATAGTTTTTTAAAAATATTTTCAGGAAAATTAAAATCAAAAAAATTTAATAATATTAAATCAGTTACGGTAAAGATATTTGAAACTCCGAATTCCTATGCTGAAAAAACATTAATAATGAAATAAGAAATCAATAGATTTTGAAGTATTACGTGAGTGACATTTTAAGAAAAAACAGTTATTTATTTTTGAATGATACTAATAGAATAAAATTTTTTATAAATGATAAATTTTCAACAAAATTTACTTTTTGATATTTTAACATTATTTTAAATTTTTAATTATAATTTTTTAACTTCTCCTTTCTAACTTTGTATTAATTAATTTTCCCAAAAAAAATTAAAAAACAAAGGAGTAGTCATGAAAAAATTATTTAAGAACAAATTTTTTTTCCTAATTCCAATTTTAATCATCATTTTTATAACCTCCAAACTGTTAACAAGCAAGAATGATGAAGGAGAATCAAATTATGTTTATAAAACAATTAATAAACCTAAGAACATTATTTATATGATTAGTGATGGAATGGGTTATAATCATATGTTGGCAACAGATTACTACCAGAAAGGCAGTACAAACCTGCAGCAATACCAGTCTTTTCCTGTTAAGTATGCTATGAGCCACTATCCAGCTTTAACAGGAAGCTATCCTGGAGCATTGATTACTAATGCTGGCTATAGTCCAAAAGGAATGTGGAGTAATTTTAATTACCCATTAACCGATTTCACCGAATCTGCAGCAGCAGCTACAGCTATGTCAACAGGAGTAAAAACTTATAACAATTCAATTTGTATGGATGTAAATTATCAAAGACTTTTGAATTTAACAGATCTTACAAAATCAATGAATAAATCTGCAGGAGTAATTTCATCTGTCGAATTTACCCATGCAACACCTGCCGGATTCGTTGCTCATAACTTAACAAGAAATAATTACGCTCAAATAGCTTTTGAAATGCTGTTGGGGAGCAGGCTCGATGTCATTATGGGTTGCGGTAATCCCGATTATAATAATAGCGGTGCTACAGGTCACAACACATACAAATATGTAGGTGACAGTTTATGCTGGCTGGGTCTTCAGGCAGGTAATTCAATATTTTACGTTAACGGAGTTCCCGATACTGTAGAAGATTGCAACGGCGACGGAACAAGAGACCCTTGGTTATTAATTCAGGATAGAAGTCAGTTTCAGAATTTAATGACGGGTAATACTCCAATAAGAGTCCTTGGAGTCCCAAAAGTTTTTGAAACACTCCAGCAAAGCCGTGCCGGAGATGTTAATGCAAATCCTTATGTAGTTCCTCTTACAACAACTGTACCGACTTTAGTAGAGATGACAAGAGGTGCATTAAATGTTCTCGATAATAATACAAATGGATTTTTCTTAATGATTGAAGGTGGTGCAATAGACTGGGCGTCACATGGGAATCAAAAGGGAAGACTAATCGAAGAACAAATAGATTTCAATAATGCGGTAGACGCAGTTATACAATGGGTCAATACTAACAGTAACTGGAACGAAACTCTGGTAATTGTGACCGCAGACCACGAAACTGGTTATTTATGGGGACCGGGTTCAGGTGCACCTTCAACTTTCAATCCCATAATTAATAACGGGCAAAATAATCTTCCCGGTATGAGTTATTATTCTCTTGAGCATACAAATAGTTTAGTACCATTTTTTGCAAAGGGTGCTGCATCTCATATGTTTAATTTATTTGCTGATGAATACGATTCTTTGAGAGGTAGATATATTCAAAATTCCGAAATAGCTCAGGGTATAAAAGCCCTCTGGGATGCAAATTATGGAGTAGTAAGCGTCGGATTTATTGGAGTTGAAGTGCCAAGAGATTACACGTTGGACCAAAATTATCCGAATCCATTTAACCCAACTACAACAATCTCTTTTAATCTTAGGAAAACAGCTAATGTTTCATTAAAAGTATATGATATAACCGGAAAGCTTGTCAAGACTCTTGTTAATAATGAAAAAATTCAGGTGGGAGTAAAAAGTATAAAAATGAACGCATCCGACTTATCATCAGGTATTTATTTTTATTCGCTTGATGTTGATAATACGAGAATTGATTCCAAGAAAATGGTTCTCATTAAATAATTTTTTAAAAATAATATCTAAAAAAAAAGAACTGCCTTTAGGGCAGTTCTTTTTTATTTAAATTAGATTAATAATTTAAACTTCATAATATAAATGAAACTCATACGGATGAGGTCTTAGTTGTACTTCTTTCACCTCGCGGTTCATTTTATAATCTATCCATGTTTTCAGAAGTTCATCAGTAAACACACCTCCCTCTTTCAGAAAATCATTATCTTTTTCAAGATTTCTTAAAGCAACTTCAAGACTTTCGGGAGCCTGTCTGATTTTTTTGTGTTCTTCTTCGCTTAAATGATATATATCAAGGTCAACAGGATTACCCGGTTCAATTTTATTTTTAATTCCATCAAGCCCGGCAAGTAAAATTGCAGAGAAAGCAAGATATGGATTTGCAGTTCCGTCGGGACATCTGAATTCAAGTCTTTTTGATTTAGGACTTTCCGAATACATAGGAATTCTGATTGCAGCACTTCTGTTACGCATTGAATATACAAGATTGACAGGTGCTTCATAACCCGGAACAAGTCGTTTATATGAATTCGTAGTCGGATTTGTAAAAGCAAGTAATGCGGGAGCGTGTTTAAGTAATCCTCCAATAAAATATATTGCCATATCGCTTAGTCCGGCATATTTATCTCCTGCAAATAAATTTTTTCCGTCTTTCCATAAGCTTACGTGTGTATGCATTCCGCTTCCATTGTCTCCGAAAATCGGTTTAGGCATAAACGTAGCTGTTAAACCAACTTCACGGGCAGTATTTTTAATAATATATTTAAACATCTGCATTTTATCACAAGTATCGAGCATAGGACCGAATCTGAAATCTATTTCCGCCTGACCTGCGGTTGCTACTTCGTGATGCTGCATTTCAACTTCAATGCCAACATCCATAAGATATTTAACCATCAGATTTCTAACATCATTCGTTGAATCCGAAGGTGGTACCGGAAAATATCCTTCTTTAATTCTGATTTTATGACCGAGATTTGCTTCATTTTCACTTCCAGTATTCCAGAATCCTTCACGGGAATCGAGACGGAACCAGCTTTCATATTCGTTAATATTGTAAGCTACATGATTAAGTATAAAAAATTCTGCTTCAGGTCCAAAATATGCAATATCAGCATATCCTTTTTCAAGCATATAATCAACTGCTCTTTTTGCAATAACCCTCGGGTCGTGGTCATAATATTCTTTAGTCATCGGGTCCATTATATCACACAACATAATCAAAGTTTTTTCTTTTATAAACGGGTCAATTTTTGCGGTTGACGGGTCAGGAATGGCAAGCATATCCGATTCATTAATCGCCTTCCACCCTCTTATAGAAGACCCGTCAAATCCAAAACCTTCATAGAAATGGTCTTCTTTAAGATTGGTTACAGGTGCGGAAAAATGCTGCCATTGCCCCGGTAAATCCGTAAAACGGATGTCAATCATTTTTACATCTTTTTCTTTAATAAGCTTAAAAACATCATTTATGTTTTTAAGTTTTTCTTTTTGTTCGTCAAGTTGATTTTTTTTCTGCATTTTATTTTTTGGTTTTTGAAAATATTTATAAATTAAATATCAAGTTTGTGCTTATGTTTATCATCCTGTTTTGACCAGAAAATCATCTGAATGTTTTTTCCAGGCTTTTGTGAAGTCATTAATAGTTGTTTTTCTGAAAAAATCAATAATATTTCTTTCGAGAATATGACATCTGTTATGTAAAGGACATTTATTTTCTTTATTACAGATTTTATGTCCGAATATACATCTGTCGGAATCGTTAATCCCCTCAGTCCAGTTTACAATGTCATAAAGAGTGATATCTTTTGGATTAGAGACAAATTTAATTCCTCCATTTTTACCTTTCTTGGAAATCACCCATTTTGTTTTTGCTAAACCCTGAAATAATTTAGCACAAAATGGACGCGGAATATCTGTATTCTCAGATATTTCTTTTACATTTACGAGTCTATATTTATCCTGTAGGGAAAGATAAACTAAAGCCCTGATAATATATTCCGTCGATTTTGAATAAAGCATTTTATTATTTTTAGAATTTTATCAAATTGTAATTGCTAATTTTAATAATAAAGGGTAAAATAAAGTTCCTTTAAGTTAGTTAAGTTAGTTAAGTTAGTTAAGTTTTTTAAGTGTATAGAGTGTATAGAGTGTATAGAGTGTATAGAGTGTGTGGAGTGTGAAGGATTAATTATTCTCATCTATTTCTAATTATAAATTATCAATTATAAATTATTTTAGAATCTTTTTGTGTATTTATGACAATATGGAGTTGAGCCTTTGTGTTCATAGTAATCCTGATGATAGTTTTCTGCTTTCCAGAATTTAGTTGACGGTAATAATTTAGTTGCAACCTTAAAACCTTTATCCGTGAGAATTTTAATCAAATTTTCAGCAATTAATTTTTGTTCTTTATTTTTATAAAAAATTACAGATAGGTATTGTTCACCTATATCAGGACCCTGTCCGTTTGTTTGTTCGGGGTCGTGAATCTCGAAGAAATATTTAGTCAAATCTTCATAGGATATTTTAGAGGAGTCAAAAACAACTTCATTAGCTTCATAATGTCCTGTTGTATGACTACAGACTTCCTCGTAGGTTGGATTTTCTTTTGTACCGCCTGTATAACCGACTGTAACCGAAATCACACCTTCTTTTTTCTTAAGGAAATAATCAGTTCCCCAGAAACACCCGCCGGCAAAGTATGCAGTATCATAAGATGATTCTATTTTTTGCTTTCCCTGCGGAATAAATTTCAAAGAAATTGAATTGACACAATGCCTTGTATTTTTATCCGTAAAACCTTCTCCAAGAAAAACATGTCCGAGATGAGCACCACAATTATTACAAATAATTTCAGTTCTCATTCCATCTTTATCAGGAACACGTTTTACTGCACCGGGTATTTCATCATCAAAACTCGGCCAACCGCACTGTGCATCGAATTTATCTTCCGATTTATACAGAGGGGCATTACATCGTTTACACACATAAATTCCCTTTTCAGAAAAATTTTCATATTCCCCGGAAAAAGGTCTTTCGGTTCCTTTATTAATTATTACATATTCCTCATCGGGGGTAAGTTTATTGTACTTGGAACTATCAGTCATAAATTTTATCTCGCTATACTGTATTTTATTTTGTGTACATCCTGAAATTAATAAGGATATTAAAATAACTAAATACACAAAGAATTTCATTTTATTTTTTATATAATAACATAATATCGGTTCATTAAGTTCTTTAAGTTCGTTAAGTTATTTAAGTTTGTTAAGTTCGTTAAGTTATTTAAGTTCATTTAGAAAGTATTTATCTTGCTTTAAATTTTTTATTTTGTCAAAATACATTACAGAAAAATTACAGAATAAAGGAAAATTATTTTTCACTGTTTTTGTAATAGTTTCGGCGTTTGGTGCATATTCCTGTATTTATGGATTGAGAAAACCTTTTACAGTTGGAATTTATGAAGGAATAAAATTTTTTGGAATCGATTATAAGATTGTTTTAGTGATTTCCCAGGTTTCCGGATATATGCTTGCAAAAATTTACGGGATAAAGTTTATTTCCGAGATGCCAAAAAATAAGCGGGCTTTTACACTTATATTAATTTTCTTTGCTGCAGAACTGTCTTTAGTATTATTCGGAATAACACCTGTTCCTTATAATTTATTTTTTATGTTTCTGAATGGTATTCCGCTTGGTTTGGCGTGGGGATTGATATTCAGCTATCTTGAAGGAAGGAATTTGACTGAAATTTTAGGGGCGGGACTATGTGCGGCATTTATTGTATCTTCCGGTTTTGTAAAAACAATCGGGAAAATTATTATAGTTGATTTAGGAACCGGCGAATTTTTAATGCCAATGATTACAGGGGCTATATTTATATTACCTTATTTATTATTCGTTTGGATGTTGAACAAAATTCCTGAACCCACAAAAGAAGAAGAAGAATATAAAATAAAACGTGTGCAGATGTTTTCAAAAGACAGGAAAAAATTTCTTATACGTTTTATGCCCGGATTAATATTGCTTACCTTATCATATATGCTGATATCGGGTTACAGGGATTTCAGGGATAATTTTGCGGCTGATATATGGAAGTCAATGGGTTTCGGGAATCAAAGCAGTATATTCACAACCACTGAAATTATTGTTGCACTGACAGTATTAAGTATTCTGAGTTTAATAATGCTGATTAAAAATAATTACAGTGCACTTAATACAAATTTTGCCGCTTTAATAATAGGATTTATTGCAATAGGAGGCGGTACATATTTATACACACAAAGTTTAATTTCCTCTTATCTCTGGATGGTTGTAAACGGATTCGGTGCATTTATGTGCTATGTCCCCTTTAATGCAATATTATTTGACAGATTAATTGCGGCTTTCAGGCAGGAAGGGAATTCCGGATTTCTGATTTATTTTGCAGATTCCTTTGGTTACCTTGCAAGTATTATTATAATGCTATATAAAAATTTCGGAGCAGGAGAGTCATCAAGTCTTGATTTTTTTATACAAGCCGGATATATCGTGATGATATTCGGTGGAATTCTGATTTTATTTTCAATTTATTATTTTTATAAAAAGCAGAAAGAATTAAAAGTTTAAATATTTATTACATATCAAATGGAAACTGCATTAATAACAGGGGCTTCAAGCGGTATCGGGCTTGAATTGTCAAAAGTATTTGCAAGAAATAAAATAAATCTTGTACTTGTCGCAAGAAATGAAAGGATGCTGATACAGCTTGCTGAAGAGCTACGAATTGATTTCGAAATTGATGTAAACTTAATAGTAAAAGATTTAAATGAAAAGAATTCCTGTGAAGAGATTTACAACGAATTAAAACAAAAAAGAATTGAGATAAACTATTTAATTAATAATGCAGGGTTTGGAGATGTTGGAAGACTTGTAAGCAGTAAATGGATAAAACAGGAAAAAATGATACAGGTAAACATAACATCATTAACACATCTAACCCGGTTATTTCTTCCCGATATGTTCCGAAGAGACAGAGGAAGGATAATGAATGTAGCATCAACTGCGGCATTTCAACCGGGACCATTAATGTCGGTATATTATGCAACGAAAGCCTACGTATTATCATTTACAGAAGCAATTTCAGATGAGGTAAAAGGGAGTAAAGTGACTGCCACAGCATTATGCCCTGGTCCGACTTTATCAAACTTTCAGAAATCAGCTTCAGCAGAAAAAATAAATTTATTTCAAAGGAATATGCATACCTCAAAAGAGGTAGCGGAATTCGGATTTAAGGCAATGATGAAGGGGAAAAGAGTTGCGGTTTATGGTCTCGTTAATAAAACATTTGCATTCTTTGTGAAATTTGTACCGCGATTTATTACACTATTTATTGTAAGGAAATTAAATGAGGCAAAAGGGAATAATAATTAATAATTAGTAATTAATAATTAGAGACATCTGAAAAACAATAAACCAAAACTTGTCATTCCAGCGAAAGCTGGAATCCAGAAGAAATTCATATTTTTTTAATTTTTCATTATAATAAAATCATAGTTATTCAGAATTCTCTTATTAATAATATATATTCGTAATTTCAATCACTTCCATAGAGGGGTCGAATGTTTTCAGGAATTCGAAGAAATCTTTGTTATAATATTCACTGTGTGTTTTTTCAAATTCTTTAAGTAATTCCCTAATACGGTTATTTTCGATTGAAGTCCTGATATAATTAGTTTCTTCTTTATCGTCGAATATTCTGTAGTAATAAATTTTTTGTGCAGACATAATAATTAAATTATTTTAAAATTTCATCAGCGTGGATAATATCACTGAATAGTTCATCTTTAATTGATGCTGAATTTTTTCTTGCGTTTGCAAGAGAATTAATGACATATCTATTTGCAATAAATATTTTTCTCTTATCTTCTTCAGCTTCATCGAGAAGGAGATATCCAATATAAATGTAACTATACAATTCAACTAAATCTTTTGCCGCAACATCCTGAAAACGTATATCTTTTTTATCAAGTACATATTTAAGGCAGTCAAAGTAAATTTGCCTTATTTCTTTAAGTATATCTGCCAGTCTTGCAAGCCCGCCTTTAAATTCTTTCTTTTCCTTTTCATTGAAGAAATCCGATAATATGTCATTCAATACACCACCAATACTTGCAACAATCTGAAGCTGGGAAGTGCCTTCATAAATATTAGTTATCCTTGCATCGCGTGCAAGTCTTTCAATTTTGAACTCTTTCATATATCCCGTACCGCCGTGTATCTGAAGAGCATCATAAGTTATTTTATTAGCTCCTTCGGTAATTAAATATTTGCAAAGCGGTGTGAGGAAATTTGCAATTTTAACAATCTTTTTAAGTCTTGTCTGTTCTTCAGAAAACGATTTTCCATTTTTTTTCAGATAATCTATTTTTTCTTCAAGTTTATCTTTTAAATCAATAGATACAAGCGTATCATAAAAAAGAGAGCGGTTGCTTTCAAGCATTACTCTCATATCAATCAGCATATTTGCAACAACCGGGATGTTATAAATTGCTTTTCCAAATTGTTCGCGTTCTTTAGCATACTTTAGTGCCTCTTCGTACGCCGCCTGAGATATTCCAAGTGCCTGAGAAGACACACCAAGACGGGCACGGAACATTAATTCAAATACATATTTAATAAGTCCGAATTTCCTGGAACCAACAAGCTGAGCAGGTGTATCATTAAATTGAAGTTCACAGGTGGGAGAACCGTGAATACCGAGTTTATTTTCTATTCTTCTCACAACAACCGTATCATCTCCATAACAAACAAACATACTAAGTCCTCTTCCATCTTTTATATCAGGTTCCGAACGGGCAAGAACAAGAAGAACATCTCCATTACCGTTAGTAATAAATCTTTTAACCCCGCTTAAATACCATTGTCCCCTCTCGTCCTGATAAGCACGAAGTTTAACAGCCTGAAGGTCGGAGCCGGCGTCAGGTTCTGTTAGTGCCATAGCACCTGTATATTCTCCGGTACAGAATTTCGGAAGGAATTCCTGTTTTTGTTCTTCAGTACCGAATTTGTTAATCATATCCGCGATATCCTGCAAACCAAAAATATTCATAAGCGATGCATCAGCTCGAGAGACTATTTCTGTTGCCATGCAATAAAGTGTAAAAGGAAAATTCAGCCCGCCAAATCTTCTCGGAAATACTATACCCATAAGGTCAGCTTTTGCAAGACGTTCAATATTTTCCGCTGTACCCTTTGCATATTTTACTTTTCCGTCTTTATGGGTTGCACCTTCAAGATCAACATCAACAGCACGGGGGGCAATAAAATTTCCTGCAATATCCCCGACAATTTCCATAACCTGTCTATAGTTATCCATTGCATCCTCGAAATTTACTGGGGCATAATTGAATTCTTTTGTCTGTTTATAATCATCTTCAAACATTGCCGTTACTTCTCTAAATCTTAGCCGGTTGAACTGAAACTGCAAGTCGCTATTATCGGTAAAATAATTTGGCATTTATAAATTTGTATTAATTTATTTCAATTTGTTTTTAAAAGCTTCAATGAATTTAGGAATAACATCCAGAGCATCTCCTACAATATTATAATGACTAATATCAAAAATCGGAGCATTCGGGTCTTTATTAATTGCAATAATTTTATTTGATTCCTGCATTCCTGCACGGTGCTGTATTGCTCCGGAAATTCCAACAGCAATATAAAGTTTCGGACGAACTGTAACTCCGGTCTGACCAACCTGTCTTTCGTGAGGAACAAATCCTGCATCAACGGCGGCACGGCTTCCTGCCACTTCACCTCCAAGCAGATGTGCAAGTTCATACAGTAATTTAAAATTACCCTTTGAACCTACTCCATAGCCGCCTGAAACAATTATCGGTGCGGATTTAAGATTTACTTTGCTTTCTTCTCTGAATTGTTCCACAATTTTCATTAGAAAATCGGAATCCGAAGGTACATATTCAATTTTTGTTATTTTTTCTTTAAATGGTTTATCATATAAATGTTTTTCCATCACTCCTTCGCGGACTGTAGCCATCTGCACCGGGACATCAGGTGAAATAATAGTAGCAATAATATTTCCCCCGAAAGCAGGACGAATTTGAAGAAGGAGTTTTTCATAATTTTGTCCGATATAATTTACATCTGATATTTTCAATTCTGTACAATCAGCTGTCAAACCGCTTCTTGTATTAGATGCGACACGAGGAGCAAGGTCTCTTCCAATTACAGTTGCACCAAAAAGCATTATACGGGGCTTTTGTTTCAAAACAAGTTCATTAATAATTCTTGCATACGGCAATGTTCTGTAATTCAAGAGTTCAGGATGTTCAATCAGATAAGTTTCGTTTGCACCATATTTAAATGTTTCCTTTGCAATATCTATAACCCCATTTCCAATTACCACAGATTTAAGCACACCTCCGAAGTTATCGGCAAGTTTTCTTCCTTTGCTCAGAAGCTCAAAGCTGACATCGGCGGGTTTATTGTTTCTTTGTTCTATAAATACCCAGACTTCATTCGAAAAATTTTTCATAATGTAATTTACAATTTATTTATCCTATTATATGATCATCCATTAATTCAGTTACCAGACGGTTCATTCCATCTTTTGTAGGTTCAATATTGATATGTGTTCCTCCTGCAAGAACAACAGATTCAACTTTATGTACTTTTGTGGGAGAACCCTTGATTCCGCACCTTTCGGGGTCAAGTTTTAAATCATCCATTGTAATTGTCGGAATAAAAAGATTCCTGTTTTTATATTCATAAATTAAATCGTCCATATATAAAAGTGAATTTCCTTCAGTTAATTTTTCAAGTTCGGTTAATGCTTTTGCATTTTTGTATGCCATTAATCTTTTTGCGGCAAACGGTCGGGGTTCACAAGCTTCCTTAATCACAGTAATCAAAACAGGAAATGTGCACTCTACAATTTCAAATCCGCCGTCTATTTTTTTTCGTGCTTTAATTTTATTCCCGGATATTTCGAGAATTTCCTCGGTATAGGTGATTTGCGGTATTCCAAGTTTTTCAGCAGTCTGTGGTCCGACCTGAGCAGTATCCCCATCAATTGCCTGTCTTCCGCCAAAAACAAAATCATAATGTCCAAGATATTTTATTGTTTCGCTCAGAACATAAGAAGTAGCTAGGGTATCTGCACCTGCAAATTTTCTGTCACTTATTAAATAGACTTCATTTGCACCCATATAAAGGCAATTGCGCAGAACATCAGATGCTCTCGGAGGTCCCATAGTAATTGCAATAACTTTACCTCCAAATTTATCTTTAACCCTTAGAGCAAGTTCGAGAGCAACTTTGTCTTCGTGATTAAATACTGCAGGTAAAAGAGCACGATTTACCGTACCGTCATCTTTCATCACCTTCCCTGAAATATTTGCAGTATCCGGAACCTGTTTTACTAAAACAATAGATGTATACATATCAAAAATTAAAATACAAAATTAACGAATATAGTATAGAAGTGCAATTGTAAGAAGTTAAGGAGTTAAGAATAAAATGAAATAAAATTTGATATATAATACGTTTATAAATATTACAATTCAAGTTTAAACACTGGAAGCGAGTTTTTCTGCCCTGTCGGCAGTTTTGAGTTTATCAATTATCTCCTCAAGATTTCCTTCCATAACTTCTGTGAGGTTGTATAAGGTTAGTCCTATTCGATGATCTGTCAGACGGTTTTGCGGAAAGTTATATGTGCGGATTTTTTCGCTCCTATCCCCGCTTTTCACCATTTCTTTACGCTGAGCGGATTGTTCTTTCTGGCGTTTTTCTTTTTCGATGTCATAAAGCCGTGAACGGAGAACTTTCATAGCTTTATGTTTATTTTTTAACTGAGAGCGTTCATCCTGACATTGTACAACAATACCTGATGGAATATGTGTAATTCGAATAGCAGTTTCGACTTTATTTACATTCTGTCCACCGGCTCCCCCTGCACGGAAAACATCAATTTTCAAATCATTCTCATTAATCTCGATATCAAAATCTTCTACTTCAGGAAGAACAGCAACTGACGCTGCTGAGGTATGTACGCGCCCGTTTGCTTCAGTTTTAGGAACACGCTGAACTCTGTGCACTCCGCTTTCATATTTCAAATCACCAAAAACTTTTTTTCCACTAACTTCAATTACCGCTTCTTTCAGTCCACCTGGAATTGAAGACTCGCTGAAATCTATATTATCAACTTTCCAACCTTTATTTTCGCAGAAACGAGCATACATCCTGTATAATTCGGCAGCGAACAAAGATGCTTCATCTCCGCCTGTTCCGGCACGAATTTCGAGTATTGCATTTTTTTCATCTTCGGGGTCTTCAGGAACAAGAAGTTCCTTAATTTTATTTTCGAGTTCAAGGAATCTCTTTTCAAGTAATTCCTGTTCTTCTCTGGCAAGTTCTTTTAATTCATTGTCATTCGTATTAAAAAGCAACTCTTTATTTTTTTCGATATCGGATTTTGTTTTATTAAATTCATCATATGTTTCCACTAACTCTGTTAACCCGGAATATTCCTTTGAAAGTTTTCTGAATTCATTCTGGTCATTAATTATTTCCGGTTTTGATAATAAATCAGCAATTTCGAAATACCGTTCTTTTACTTTTTGTAATTTTTCAAACAAAATAATATAAGTCTAAAAGTTTAAAAGTTGAAAAGTTAAAAGTAAAAACTTTCAGCCGTTCAACTTTTTCAAAATTCCAATATAAAGCTAATGAATTTAGTTATGAGTTAAAATGAAAAATAGGTTACCAGATTAAAGATTTATGATTTCTTAATAATAATTCAAGTTAAAACGGACTTCAAAAAGGAAAAATAATATTAATCAGGAATAAAAAGATTGAAAGGATAAAATGGCAGATTACGAAGTATCCAGAAAGAGAAAAGTATAAACAGCGATATAATAAGGATTATTTTATTAAAAGGAAGGTCGGGAAGATATTTATTTTTAAAAATAAAATATATATTTGAGGTCAAGTAATATAAAATTAAGGGAAGAAAAAAAATCAGTAAAAAATTATCTTTTAAGGCTTTTAAAAAATTTCCTTGCAGAAGTTCGTGAATTCCTCTTGTCCCGCCACAGGCTGGACAATATTTATGAGTTAATACAAAAAAATAACATGGAATTTTCAATGGAAAATTATGAGGGTCAACTAAATAAATCAATAATATTAAAAAAGCCGCTATTAAAAGTATAGCGGCTGATTTAATCTTTTTAAAATTGAAAAAATCCAAGTTCAATTACATTCCCGGAGCGGGAGGTGTTTTTGGTGCAGCTGCCGGTCCAACATATTGAGCACTTCCATAACCCAGCATGGGAAGAAAGATTATCGGAAGAATAAATATTCCAATACCATAACCTGTATCTTTACCGAACGATTTTGCAAGATCGATATATATCATTATCATTATAACAATATTTACGCAAGGGACCAGGTAAAGGATAATCCACCAAAGAGGTCTACCTACTATTTCAAGTAAAACAATAATGTTATAAATAGGAATAATTGCCGCCCAACCTGGTTTTCCTGCTTTAGAAAAGATTTTCCACATTGGAATAATGATGAGGAAAACAATTACCAGAAAATATAATAGAAACAAGAATATTAATCCTATTCCTAACCCAACTGCTTCTTCGTCAGAGAGATACTGAAAAATAGCAATAATTGGAAATAATAAATACATCTTTTTCTCCTTTCGTTTTTTATTTAATTTGTTATTTTATTATAAAAATTCAACATAAATTCATTTACTTTAAAAAAGGAACTGATAAAAATTTAAAAATATAGAGATCTGAACAGTAATGAATTGATAATTAATCCAACAATTAAAAACATAAATACCACAGCAATTGCAATTTCAATAATAACTACAATTACAGTATAACCGACAACTTTATCCGATGGAGATTCCATTAGAATCTGTAATCCGAGATATAAGAAATATATTGAAAACACTAATCCGGCAAGTCCCGCTAAAATTCCAATTACGGGTAAATAATTCACCAAATAAGACAATAAAGCCGGAACAGAAGCATATACAGTAACTTTAAACGCATTATCAATATTTTGTTTACCACCGAAACTTGCAGCAAGTGCATTGATAATTGTACTCATTATATATATTAGTGCTATATTTAAAATTGCATATAAAATTGAATATAGTACCGAGCCAATTAAAATAGTTCCAATTGGAAAAGCATGTAAACCCAATACACGCGGGAAATATGCCGAAAAACCAATGATAGCAAATAAAATTCCTATAACTAAATGAACAGCAAAAGTAACCAAAAACAAAGGCAAGTAGAAACGTGAAAATAATGTACTCTTATTTTCACCATCATTTTTTGCAGAGTTTAAGAAACTTTTTGGATTTTTAAACAACTCAGTAATTCTGTTAATCAGACCACCTACATTTTGTGAATTTGGAATTTCCATAAATAAATATTTTATATTTTAAAAAGATTGTGAATTGAAAAACCTAAAAATGAAATGAGGTTTTTATCTGAAGATTGCTTTGATACTGCCCCAGGTACTTTTAATACCTGATACCGAATGAGTTACAGAAATAATATTGGTGTATGAATAAGAACCGCCAGATAATACACATTTCAGTCTGTAATAGTATATTGAAGAACTTGAATTATTTTTAACATTAATTCCATTATCAATCACGGAATAATAAGAATTATTTCCCGTAGCATTAACTGATTTAATATTTACAAAATTGTCGGGAGTATTAGCACTTCTTTCTAATTCAAAATGCTGGGTTCCTCCTTCATCAAGTGTCTTCCACTCAATTAGTATTGCATCCCCTGTAGATTTTGCTGTAAAAAATTGAAATGATAACGAAGCATATATAATACCTGATAACACAAATAATATAATAATCGGTAATACTTTTCTCATAGCGTTTCTTAAAATTAGTTAAAAATAAACTCAAAAAATAATAAAGTCAAGTATTAATGAAATATATATTAATTTGTCATTTTAAAATTAATTTAAGAAAACCTTTAAAAAGTATTAAAAAAAGCGTAATTTTGAAAATATATGGGAAAAGATAATCAGGATTTTTACATCGGAATTGATAACGGAGGGACAAAATGTGAAATTTTAGCGATTAATCCGAAAGAAAAAATTATTTCTCAATCGATTTATCCTTCAATACATCTATCGAAAGCAGGTTTTGCTGAAACGTGTGAAAACATATTCAGAAATATAGGAATTTTCATTGCTGAAAAAAATATTAACTTTTTAAATTGTAAGGGAATTGGTATAGGTATTGCCGGTGCAAGAAATCAAAGGGATAAGGAAACAATCAGGAAAATATTTTTAAAAGACTTTAATCTGAACAAGGTAATTATAGAATCCGATACTGCTATTTCACTTTATTCCGTTTTTGGAAATAATGACGGTCTGATATTAATTTCAGGAACGGGTTCTGTACTATATGGAAAATATAAATCTGAAATATACCGTATTGGAGGGTGGGGCTGGAAAATCGGGGATGAAGGAAGCGGATATTATATCGGGAAAAAAGGTATAGAAGAAATTGTAAATGACTATGACTGGAATAAATCAACTGAATTCACACAACACCTTGAAAATAAATTTACAATTGATAAAGAAAATATATTAAGGAAAATATACAACGAAAATTTTAAAATTCAGTGGCTTGCAAAAGAAATAATTCAATTAGCACAAAAAAAGAATGTAACTGCTTTAAAAATTATAGGAGAAGCCGCAGTTAATTTAACTACTTTACTTGACAAATTTGTCAAAACCGTAAAACCGGATAAAAGAATACATCTGGCATTCGGAGGCAGTTTGATTGATAATAAAAATATTTTATCGGAAAAATTAATATCAAATATAAAGAAAAAATTCGGGAATAAATTTATAATAAAAAAATCAGAAGATACACCCGCTTTTGGGGCAGCGAAACTTGCAGTTGTTGAGTTTGGAAAAAATAAAAAAGTTTATGAGAAGTGATTTTTTATTAATACTTGATTTCGGTTCTCAATATACTCAGCTGATAGCCCGTAAAATAAGGGAATTTCAGGTATATTGTGAAATCCAGAGATTTAATATTGATATAAAAAAATTTCTTAATTCAAAAAAGGATTATCAGATAAAGGGAATTATTTTATCGGGCGGACCTGCAAGCGTTTTAGAAAAAGATTCACCTTCTCTATCTAAAAAAAATTTAATACTAATTCAAAAGTTAGATGTACCTGTTTTGGGAATTTGTTACGGTTTACAGTTATTAGCAAAAATTTATAGAGGGAAAGTGCATAAGTCAATTCAAAGGGAATATGGAAATTCAAATATCACAATATTTCATCAAGACGGTATATTCACTAATGTAAAGAAGCACCTGAAAGTATGGATGAGCCACGGTGATTCCATCCGGATACTTCCGGAAAATTTTATTATAACTTCACAAAGTAAAAACGGAACTATAAGCAGTTTTGAATCTGTATCGAAAAAGATTTACGGAGTTCAATTCCATCCTGAAGTAGAGCATACAGAAAACGGAAAACAAATATTAAAGAATTTTGTATTTAAAATATGCAGAGTAAGTCATTTATTCAAATCTTCAAATTATATTGAACAAAAAATCAGTGAAATAAAACAAAAAGTAGGAAACAACTATGCGATATGTGCATTAAGCGGGGGCGTGGACTCTTCAGTTGCGGCTGTTCTCACTTATAAAGCAATCGGGAAAAAATTAATTTGCATTCACATCGATAACGGTTTGATGAGGAAAAACGAAAGTTCAACAGTTATAAAATTATTCAGGGAAAAATTCAAACTTAAAATAATATTTATTGATTCTTCAGAACTTTTTTTAAGCAGATTGAAAAATGTCATCAATCCTGAAGAGAAAAGAAAAATAATCGGGAAAACATTTATTGAAGTTTTTGAGAATGAGGCAAAAAAAATTGAAAGAAGAGGAAAAAAGATTGAATACCTGGTTCAGGGTACACTATATCCCGATGTGATTGAATCGACATCCTTTAAAGGACCTTCTGCGACAATTAAAACGCACCATAATGTCGGGGGCTTGCCGAAAAAAATGAGTCTGAAATTAATTGAACCTTTAAGAGAGTTATTTAAAGATGAAGTGAGAAAAATCGGGAAAGCTTTAAAAATTCCTTCAGATTTTTTATACAGGCATCCATTTCCCGGACCCGGTTTAGCAGTAAGGGTTTTAGGAAATATTACAAAAGAAAAATTGAATATATTAAGAGATGCCGATGAAATTTACATTAATGAACTCAGGAAATTTGGTTTATATAAAAAAATATGGCAGGCATTTTCCGTGATTCTACCTGTTCAGACAGTAGGTGTAATGGGAGATGAAAGGAGTTATGAATATTTATTGGGATTACGTGCTGTAACGTCAACAGACGGAATGACAGCAGATTTTTATATTTTTAAAAAAGATTTTCTAATTTCAGTATCGAATAAAATCGTAAACAAGGTTAAGGGTATAAATAGAGTTGTCTATGATATTACATCAAAACCGCCCGCCACAATAGAATGGGAATAACATTAATTAATGAGCAATAAGGAATGATTAATAAGGATTCAGTATCAAGTATTTAGGATTAATAAATTCAGGAGATAAGGAGTTAAGTTAATGAGGATTTTATCATGATTAATTTTTGAGAATTGGGGTGTCCACTTTTTTAGAATTAGACTTGACAAAAAAATATATGACTTCTATATTTGTATAGCTTTTAAATAAAGCTAATTAAATTAACTATTTTTTTATAAACGTTAGCCAAAAAATACAGGAGGTATTAAATGGCAAAAATAAAAAATTTATTCTTCGTATTGCTAACCACAGCATTTTTATCCAGTTTAGTATTGGCAGGATGCGGCGGAATCAGCAAAGAAGAGTGTGACGCTTTAAAAGAACTTGAAAATCAAGTATCAAGCTTAAGGTCACAGATAGACTCAAAGAACCAAGAAAAAGAAAGACTGCAAAAGGAAATTGCAGGCAAAGATGCCAAGATAAAAGCATTCCAGAACGATGCGGCAGAAGTTAAGAAAAGATGCCCATAATTTAATTAACAATTTAAAAAAAGTTTAAAAAATTTAAAGGAGAAAACCAGTAATGAAATTAAGAAATTTATTTGTCTTTTTGTTTGTCCTCTCCTTGATACTTGGAACAAAATCTTTGTTTGCACAAGATGAAGAAAATCCCTGTAAAGATATGGAAAGGGATGCCTATGAACAAAGAATGAACAAGGCAAAGGAAGACATAACAAAATTAACCAACGACTTAAATGCTTTAAACACAGAAATCGATGGTTTAAAGAAATTAAGTGCAGAAAAAGATGCAGCACTTCTGAAAGCTGAAGAAGATTTATATGCAGCAGCCGGAACAACAAAAGCAGGTGTTGCAGACTGGAGAGGAAAATTTGAAAAGCTTGAAAAAGCTGCAAAATCCTGTTCAATGCCGTACGATGAATTATTAAAGCAATATGACGAATTAGGAAAAGGAAAGATTAAATGTTTACCAGAATTCTGGAACAGATGGAATGCCTTAAAAGGTGATATAGAAAAATGTAATAAAGTAGTAGTAGTAAAAACTAACAATTACAAAGTTGTAAAAGGTGACTGCTTATGGAAAATTTCTGCAAAGAAAGAAATTTATAACAATCCAAAAGTATGGCCGGCAATTTGGGAAACCAATAAAATGGGTGTAGTTTCAGCACCACCGAGAATTCCTAAAACCATTAAAAATCCAAACCTGATTTATCCGGGACAGGAACTTAAGATTCCAGCATTAACCGATGCCCAGAAACAGGAAGCTATTAAAAAAGCAAATGCCTACAAATACAAAAAATTACGTCATAAAAAAATTGAAAAAGTAGAAGGTGATAAAAAAGACGACAAAACAAAGAAAGATGACAAAGTAAAAAAAGATGATAAAGTAAAAAAAGATGATAAAGTAAAAAAAGATGATAAAGTAAAGAAAGATGACAAGACAAAGAAAGATGACAAGACAAAGAAAGACGAAAAGAAAAAAGACGAGAAGAAATAATAATGAATAGGCATTAATAGTTTAAAGCCCTTTATACATAAGTATAAAGGGCTTTTTATTTTATAAAAAATTGAGCAACAAAATAGAAAAAAGTATTGTACTAACAGGTGTAGATTTACTGAATTTCTCAGGGATAAACGAAGAAAATATAGATATTATCCGCAACGAGTTTGAATCAAAAATAGTTATCAGGGGAGAATTAGTTTCAATAAGAGGTGAAATAGAAGAAGTTCAATTAATTGAAAAACTAATAAAAGAGTTAATATATCTTCAGAATAAACAAGGTAAGATTTCACGAAATGACATTGAACTATTAATTGACTTAATAAAAAATGATGATGAGGAAACTAATGGATTTAAAAAAAAATATGGTGTTGACAGCAAAGAAATCAATGATATAATTTTTTATAAAAAAAACGATTTTGTGAAACCGAGGACGGAAACACAATTTGAATATTACAAACAAGTTCAAGCATACGATATAGTTTTTGCAATAGGACCTGCAGGTACAGGTAAAACATATCTCGCAGTAGCTTTTGCATTAGCCGCACTAAAAAATAAACTTGTAAAGAAAATAGTATTAACCAGACCTGTAGTTGAAGCTGGAGAAAATCTGGGATTTCTGCCCGGTGATATTTCTGAAAAAGTTGACCCGTATTTAAAGCCGCTTTACGATGCACTTGAAGATATGGTACCCTTTGAGAAACTCAAAACACATCTTGAAAGAAATGTTATTGAAATAGCTCCTCTTGCATATATGAGAGGAAGAACATTAAATAATTCATTTGTAATACTGGATGAAGCACAAAATTCAACTGCTATGCAGATGAAAATGTTTTTAACAAGGTTAGGAGCAAATTCAAAGGCAATAATTACAGGGGATATTACACAGATTGATTTACCGCAAAGAGGAAGTTCAGGTTTAATTCAGGTTCAATCAATATTAAAGGAAATAAAAGAAATAGCTTTTGTATATTTTAAAAAATCTGACGTTGTCAGGCACAAATTAGTAAAAGACATAATAGATGCCTATGAAAAATACGGTAATAACGAAAAGTCAAGCAATAATTATAATGAATAATTATTTATTGTTTAAATTGATTTTAGATAATTATTTTCTTAATTTATAAGATTAAAACTTATTAAAATATTTTTAACTAATTAAAATTTAAATAGGATGGAAGAAAATACTGCAACCACCCGTGATAATAATGATACTATTTTAGATGACACCGAAGTTCAGGATAGAATAAATAGTTTGATGAGACATGATACGGAGATTAAGAAAATCAAAAATTATGTTATACAAAAACATTTAGAAAAAATCGATAAGGAAGGTTCATCGATATTATTAAAAGCGGCATTTCCATCGTTTCTGCTTTTAATATTGTCATTCTTTATTGATGTAGGTAATGTTCCACTTCTTGGAAAAGTGGCATTAAATTTTGCCAACTGGCTTTTCCCCGGAACAGAATGGCTTAATCAGGCAATTCAACCTATAATGTTCTGGTGGCTTCCGATTGTGTTATACATAATTTTTGTTTTATGTGCATATTTAGCGAACCGTAGTTTGAAAAACGAAGTTTCGACAAAAGGTGCTTCAGAAGCTATTATCGGTAGAATTATAGAAAGATATGCCGGAATAGTCGACGGCTTAGGAACTGCAATGCCTTTATTAGGTGCTGCAATTCTGCTTGTTTCAATAAAAGAAGGAGCAACATTATTTATCGGCTTCTCGGTTCCATTTGAAATCAAATCAATTATTATTCTTGCAATTGCGAAGCTGTTCAATTCAGTGTTTGAAACACAGGCTTTGAGATACTCTGAAATTCATGAGGATTTGAAAAAGGTTGAAAGTGAATATTTTTATGAACAGCAAGAGACTATTGAAAGCGGTATGTTGATACAACTTCAAGATGTCAACAAAAAGCTTGATACTGTATCACTGACAGCTGAATTCAAAGGACTTAACAGGGAAGAAGCAGAAACCGTATTTAAAATTATTAAACTGACAAGTGAAGTATCGGATGCTTTTGCCAAAAATATTGTAAATCTGAAGAATGCCGTTCAGGAATTAAGTATGACAAAAGTATTCGAAAGCGGAACAATTGAACAGGTTAATAATGTTTCAAATACATTGGCAAATATATCTGCTGTTGTACAAAAATCGACAGAGTATTCAAACATATTAAAGGACAACTTAAACGCCGTAAAAACAATAGTATCTGAAATAAACAGTGTTAAAATGCCGGATGAAAAAGCACTAAAGGAATTACAGATAACAGCTCATTTCCTTTCCGAAACAGTTAACAATATGAAAGATACAAATGCAATGAAAAGCCTTGATAATCTTGTGTATCTTGCAGGTAAAAGGTAATTAATTTGTCAGGAACAAAATGAAATATTATATAGTTATAAATATAATTAACATTATATAAGAACTTAAAAGTTTTTAAAATGGCACAAACAAAAGACGTAAAATTTATTATTTATCAGGTTTTGTACATATTTGTAGTTTGCGTTGTTGCAATCAAAGGTGCAAATCTTGATTTAGTTGAGGTTCTATCAAAAGAAAAAGTTGTAGAAAAAACCTATGCAGATTCTTTGAAGAAATTTATTGATTCATTAATTGCAAAAGGAATATTTTTTAAACTTGAAGTTGATACGAATCTTAAAAAAGAAGATTTAGATAAGATGATGGCAGAGTTGAGACTGAAAGCAAACTGGGTACCTAATGTTGTAACCACATCGACTCCTATTCCCCCAAAGATAGATGAGAAAAAGCCGGATGAAATAAAACCGGAAGAAAAGAAACCTGATGAAAAGAAAGATATAAATATATCATTTAAAGGAAGGATTATCCAATATTCTACTACAACAATGACTAATCCAAATCCTGTACCGATGGAGATTTATGCTGACGGAAAACTTTTAACGACAATATCACCGGGGAGTTCAGGGTCATTCTCAATTCAGGGACAAACTACTGTAACCATTAAAGCAGGCGATAAATCCACTACAGTTCAAACAGAGGCTAAGAAAGCACCGGTTATCAGTATGAACTATATTGGAGCCTCAGGTTCTTTAAGACTCATACAAGGTTCACCGGGATTTATCGTAAAAATTGCTTATCCTTATGAAGACCCGCTTGATGTAAAAATTACCGGACCGGTATCGATAAAAGACAAAGGAGGAAATTCCTTTGAGGTTACATTAAGAACATCATGCTCTACTAAAGATGATTTTGAAAGAATTTATGCTGATAAAGGTGATCCACCATACAGAGAAGTTTTCAAAGTTACAGTGAAAGATATTTCAAGAGGAATTACTACGCAGCAATCAGGTTCTTTCATATTCAGTGATTGGTAATTTTAGTAATGTAAGTTTTAATAAAATAATTAATTAATTTTTAAAAATTAATTAAATTTATATTTATTTTTAAAATAAATAATAATATTTTAGTATTAGTTAATTAAAATATATAATAATGAGAATTCTTATAAAAAATTCAGTATTTACAGCAATTTTCTTTACTTTTGTTTTACTGCTTTTGACAAAAGCCGGTTTTACTCAGGGAAATGAAAATTACATATTAAAGCCATACAATCCGGATGACATTACAAGCTGGAGACATTTTAAAATAGAACCTGCCAAAACCAGTGATGACAGTTTATTCTATTTTCTTCAGGTCGAAGCAAATCCGGGAATAGAACAAAGAGATATTCAGGAAAGTATAAATTTATACGTTATTTTAACGGATACTACCAAAAAAGAAAGGCAATTGGTCTTTTTCGGGGACCCGAACAATCCTCAAACACAAAGTTTTGAATTCAGGGTATTTTCGAAGCGCCTTCAGGATGGGTTATTAAATTATACTAGGGCAAATAAGATAAATCTTGCACCCTCAAAGTATAATTATGCATCCCCTATTTTGGATGTATTCTTCAGAAAAGTTAAAGTAAAAGAATTAATTGCACCAGTCAAAACTCCGAGGGAAATCACGGCTAATATTTATTATGTTAACCCATATTTATCATGTTTTGGCGGTGAACCGGTAGGAATCCCTATTAAACAATCTTTTGGATTTTCGTTCGCACAGGGCACCCCATTTACCGGTGCATTAGAAACAGATATGATTGGAGCAAATTTCCATTTACTCGGACTATCTGTTGGTATTACGACAAGGCTTAAGGAACTTGTAAGAGTTCGTAATCAGGGTCATGAAACTGAAGACCCAAATTCCGGTTTGATGAATTTCAACAATGTTTTTTCTCCTAAAATCGGTATGCAGGTTAGCTATGCAATTCCATTATTCAACATTTTAACGGTTGGATATTACAGTGTTATCGATACAGGGGATTGGGACCCACCGGTTAAAGTAAGGAATCAAGCATCTACAGACATTAATAACTATTACATGCCGAATTTAGTTTTGCATGGAAGTTATTTTAACTGGGAGGTAAAATATCCATTCAGGTGCTTATCTTCAACAAGAGCAAAAATATATTTTGCAAGACATTTTTATGAAAACCATATTGGATTCTCCGGCAGAGAAATGCAATTCTCCGGTTCGGTTTTTGATATGAGACTTGATGCGACCTTAGCCGGAACGCGTAATTTCCAATTCTTATTTGAAGCATTAGTTTCGAATATAGGTGAAATGTTCTCTCTTTATTCATTCGCACTTGGACCAACAATAAGGCTTTCAAAAAATCCGAGCGGACAATTTACTGTAACCAGTGTATTAGTTAATGCAAGATTTAAACTTGGAGATTACTTCACGGAAAGATAAAAATCGAAAAGAATTTTCACTATTAAAAAGCCTTCTAAAATGAAGGCTTTTTTATTTTTATATATTTCAAATATATTTATAAATTATGTTTCAATATAGCTCCAAATGCACCATCAGTATAATGAAGATGCGGAAACATTTCAAGACATCCTTCCGAATTTACAACCTTTTCAGTAACATACTTCTTTGCATTTTCTACCACAAATCCGGGATTTCTCTCAAGAAATAATTTTACGACTCCAATATTTTCTTCTTCCTCAATTGTACAGGTACTATAGATAATTTTTCCACCGGGTTTTATATATTTTACTGCATTTTCCAAAATCTTCAACTGGAGACTCTGCAATTTCATTATATCCGTCAGTTCCCTTTTCCATTTAATATCAGGTTTTTTCGAAAGCACACCAAGTCCCGAACAAGGAACATCTGCCAGGACTTTATCCATTTTACCAATAAGTTCATATTTTAATATTTCAGTTTGAGGTTCATTGATATCGTCGTAAATAATTTCGGTATTCTTCACACCTAACCTGTCAAAATTTGTTTTCATTAAATCAACTTTCGATTTGTATTTATCAACTGAAAAAATCTTCCCTTTATTTAACATAAGCTCCGAAAGATGCGATGATTTACCACCAGGAGCAGCACATATATCTAAAATCATTTCATTTTCTTGCGGATTAACCAAATGTGAGATTAATCCTGCACTGATGTCCTGAACGGTAAAATACCCTTCTTTAAAAAGTTCATCGGTATAAATTCTTGCCATAATTTTAATTGTAAAAAAATAATCAATATAATTTGACGTTCGATATTGAATGTTTTTTTCATTTAGATATTTCAAGAAATCGTCAGTAGAAATTTTCTGTTTATTAACTCTTATACTTAATATAGGTCTTTTATTATCGGACTCGCATAACTTCTCCGCATTGTCAAATCCGAACCTTTTAATCCATCTTTTTATAATCCAGTTCGGGTGGGATTGAATTATACCAAGGTAATTAACCTCATCAATTTCTCTTGTAGGCCATACTAAATTATCGAGTGTACGAATTATAGTCCTTAATAAACCATTAACTACCGCAGCGTGCTTTTCATATCGGATTCTCTTTACAAAATTCACAGCTTCATTTACAGCGGCAGAATGCGGGATTTTATTTAAAAAAAGTATTTGATAAAGAGCCACTCTCATTGCATTTTTTACTTCAGGAAGACATTTTTCATACTGACCTCTATAAAATCCGTTAAGAAACCAATCAAGTCTTCGCATCCATCTGAGGACTCCATATGAAAGTTCACTCAGTAATGCTTTGTCATAATCATTCAGAAAAGGATTATTCCGCACTTCATAATCAATAAGTTTATCAAGATATGAATCTGTTCTTTCAACACGGCAAATTATTTTTACAGCACACGACCTTGCATCAGTATAGAGAGAACGCGGATATTCTTTTTTAGGCATTTCGGTAACTTTTGAATCTTTAAATTTGTATTCAAGTTCATCTTCGGACAATTCATTTTGTAATTCCGTAATTTCTGAATTTTTATCATCAACTTTTATTTCATTTTTATTATCAGATTGAAAATCCCCGCTTTTAATTCCATTACCATCAAAAATCTCATCCGAATTATTGTCAATCATAATTGCACCTTTTTAAATTTATATCATAATTCATCAATTCTTTATCTAATTATTTTTATTAATAATATTTTTTTTTGTAATAATCTTTTGCATCCAAATTCCCTGCTCGAAACTATATTTCATCATAAAAGGAAATATCTTGGCAATAAATTTATCAAAATTAAAAAGAAATTTATTATAAAATTTATTTTTCCATCCGAACCGTGACAACAATTGGAAAAAGTAAAAAACCCTATAAATTCTTTTTAAATGACCTTCAAAAATATCTGACAGGATTTTTACTTCATCTTCAGTTAAAGGATATTCATCAGTTGTCCCGTCTCTTCTGAAAAACAGAAATTTATTTTTCTGATAACCGCCTGGTTTTCCAAACAACATCCTTCTAAAAAATCTAAGAATCGGATTTCTGTCACTATTTTCCCAGAAAAAAGCAACACCACCCGGTTTTAAACAACGGAATAATTCTTTGCCTGCTCTATCACAATCTATATGATGCAATATATCGGTACCATATATATAATCAAAAGTGTCGTTTTCATATTTTAAAGAATGAAAATCCATAACTTCGGCATTAATATTAACATTATTATTTTTAGCAACAACTCTTGCCATTTCAACAGCGGTAGATGAGATATCAAATGCATATACATCTGCGCCGGCATTAGCCGCATAAACAGTATCAATTCCACTCCCACATGAACAAATGAGTATTTTGGAGCCTTTTAAATTACTTACTTCAGGAATTTCGAGTCTACCTGTTATTTTTTTAATTTCAAAATTTTTCCAGTAATTGTCATAAAATTCTTTTTCTTTTTGCTCAACCTGAACATTTTTATTCTTGTAATTTAATTCCAATAGAGTTTAAATAATTTCGTAAATGTATTAATAAATTGATTTGAATTTAACCATTTTATAAATAATAATCTAATAAAATAAATATAATAAAATCTGTAAATATAAAATTGGAACTTAGGTTATATGCTCTATAAATATGTATTTATATTATTTCGATTTCACATTCGTTTATTGAATTGAAAAAATATTTTCCGTAATTTTTTGTAATTATTCTGTTATCAAGAATTACAATAATACCTTTGTCTTCTTTATTTCTAATTAACCTTCCAAATCCCTGTTTAAATTTTAATATGGCTTCAGGTAAGAGATAATTCATAAAACTATTTCCACCCGTCTCATCTATATACTCGAGTCTTGCCTGAATTAAAGGGTGTTCCGGTACAAAAAATGGAAGTCTTGTTATTATTAAATTACTCAAAGCTTCGCCCGGAACATCCACACCAAGCCAGAAACTATCAAGTCCGAATAAGACAGAATTTATGTCAGATTTAAAAATATTTAAAATTTTCTTTCTTGACATATTTTCTCCCTGAACAAGCAACCGAATGTTGTTATCATCAAAGAAATTAGATAATTCTGATTTTACTTTTCGCATTAGCATTGAATTTGTAAATAAAACAAGCGCCTTACCCTCAGTATATTTTATAAAATATTGAATCCAGTTGCAAAGTTTATTAATATATTCTTCACTGTTATATTTCTGCGGTTCAGGAATATCCCGGGGTATGTAAATTTTCACCTGTTTGTAATAATCGAACATAGAAGGTAACTGCAATTCATCAGCAGATTCTCCTCCGAGTCTCGATTTATAAAAGTTAAAATTATTATTAACAGTAAGGGTTGCACTTGTAAGAATGCAGGAATTATTTATTTTAAAAATATTTTGACGAAAATATTCTGACAAATTAACCGGGGAAGCACAGAGAGATATATTTGCATCTTCTCTCAAGGAAGATAATTCTATCCAATACACAAATTTAGTTGAATCTGTATTTTTATATTTTTGTTCAATAAAATTATCAATTAAATAATTAAACTCAGAGAATTTTAAAATAAAATCTTCCAATTCATTTTTTTCGAGTTCATCCTTGCAAAATTCCGTTAAGCCGCGAAGATTTCCTGTTAAATTAGATAATTCTTCTTTTAAAATATTTTTTGTAATATTTTTATTGAATATTCTGATTGTTAGATTCTGAAACTTTCCATCGATACAAGGAAACAACTCCCGTTTAAGAGTTTGAAAAAAAATATTAATTAAATCCATAAGATTCATTACAACCGGTAATATATGTAAAGCCGGAAATGAAAGCAAAAATCCCTTTTTCTTCTTTTCGTTATACAACCTCATTAACTGATATTTAATCATCTCCCTGGTTAAGGAAGGCACAATATGTTCTGCGGCAACATTTTCAATTGTTTGAGCTTCATCGAATATAATAAAATCATTTTTAAACAAATAACCATCGGAATTAGAATTGAATTCATAATTGAAAAGAGAAAAAAACAAGTGATGGTTTATTACCACAACATCGGAATCAATTAAAGCATATTTTGCTTTCTGATAAAAACATTCTGTTTCTTCAATACTCCCGCAGGTTTTGTGATTACATATACCTCTTTCAGCACAAATACTGCTCCATACCATCGGATTTAACGGAAACGGTAATTCAGAAATAGTTCCATCAGAAGTTTCTTTTGACCAAATATTTACTCTTTGAAGAAACATTGATTCATCAGATTCAAATAAATTATTTGAAGTTTCCAATGCTTTTTTTAATCGTTTCGGACACAAATAATTTTGTTTACCTTTTATTAATGTTGCTTTAAATTTAAGCGGAAGATGCTGTTGAATAAAAGGTAAATCTTTATTTATTAATTGTTCCTGTAAATTAATTGTATTGGTTGAAATTACAGCTTTTTTCTTATTCGCTTTAGCGTAATAAATTGCCGGTACTAAATATGCAAAACTTTTTCCAATTCCTGTTGGAGCTTCTATAAAGATGTGTGATTTCTTTTCAAGTGTGTTAAATATTTGTAAAGCCATTTCAAGTTGAGAACTTCTATATTCATAATTTTCAAATTTAGTTCCGAGCACACCACAAGGGGAAAAGAAATTTTTTATTTCCTGAATAATCTCCAAATTTTAATAATTTTAATTATAAAATACATATGTTATTCAATAAAATAAATAATTATATTAAGAAAATAATTTATTATACCACTGAAACTATTATAATAAATTATTAATTTTCTTTATCTTATACATTATGAGAAAATTGACACATGAAGAAATAAAAGCCAAAAGAAAACAGCTGAATACTATTAATGAATCCAAAAGAAATCCAATTTATGTATTATGTGATAGTATTAGAAGTATTTATAATATTGGTTCGATTTTCAGAACATCTGACGGAGCATTTATTGAAAAATTATTTCTGACAGGATATTGTCCATACCCTCCTCGTAAAGAGATAGAAAAAGTTGCTCTCGGAGCTACATTATCTGTACCATGGGAATATTATAAAAATCCTATAGAAATTATAAATAAGCTGCGAAGTAATAAAGTTAAGATTTGTGTTCTGGAACTTACAGATAAACAAAAAATGTACTGGGAAATTCAAAAAAAAGATTTTCCAATTTGTCTTATATTAGGGAATGAAATTACAGGGGTTTCAAAAGAATTAATAGAAAATTCAGATTTTTCCATTGAATTACCAATGCTTGGGATGAAGCAATCATTAAATGTTTCTGTAGCGTATGGTATTGCTGTATATGAAATGATAAAATTATTAAATTTCAGTTAATCAATAATAGCTTTCCGCTCTTTTTTGAAATATTTCCAGACTTAGTGGAAGTACTATTCAATTTATAAAAATAAATTCCTGAAGGATATCCGTTAAAATTTAATTTGATTATATTTACACCCGCATTAAATTTATTATTATAATACAAATTCATTTCCTTTCCATTAACATCATATATTTTTAAATTAATTAAGCAATCTTCTTTAAGAATAAATTTTAACACTGTTGCAGAATTAAAAGGATTTGGGAAATTAAATGCATTAATTATATTATCCGGAATAATTTCAATTAACTCATTTAAAACTGAATAATTGTAATTAAACTTATAAATGACTCCCGAATCACCTACACACCATCCGTATTTTTCATTTAAAAATATTATATCATATATCGAAGAATTATCAGGAGTATTAATAGTAAACCAATTATTTCCGGCATCGGTTGATTTGATAAACATTTTACCAAATCCGGTCGAGATATATCCATCTGTTATCTTTCTAAAGGAAATACCATAACCAATTCCAAAATAATTCAACGGTTCATAAATCCAGTTAATCCCTGAATTTGTAGTCCTCGAAACACTAACTCCATACTCAAAATCTCCACCAGATACTATATATTTTATGGAATCAATGAAAATCATATGGTTCAGCGGTTCTCCTCCAACAACCTGGGAAGTCCAATTCAAGCCTGAATTGGTTGTTTTCCAAATAACACCGGCAATATCAAAATATCCACCAACAGCAAACCCGGTATTTTGATTAAAAAAAATAATTTTCCTGACAGGAAAATTAGAATAAACATTTGAATCAGTTCCACAAGGTATCCAGTTAATCCCTCCATTAATTGAATAATATAGTGTAATAATATTCGAAGTGGCTCCCAAAAATCCTTTGTTGTTATCAAGGAAGAATATTGTAGTTAAATATAGATTTGTATCAGGATATACATTATAACTCCAGTTAATACCTGAATTTGTAGTTTTATATATCAGAGAACCATAATTAATTCCATTATTAAACCACGCTATTACCCACCCTCTATTTCTGTTTAAGAAAAATATATCAAGAAGATAATGTGATGGAATTTTACTTTGAGTATTCCAGTTATTACCACCATTGAACGTTCCGACAATAATTCCTGAATCGCCAATTGCCCAACCATATAATGAATCAACAAAGATGCATTTTCTTAATAATGTTGAAGTTTGAGAATTTTGTCTAATCCATTGAGTTTGAGAAAAAATTTTCCCCTGCAAAAAAATAAATAATAATCCTAATAAAACAACATACTTTCTTACAATTCTCAAATTGAAAATATTTGTATTACAAAATTAATAAAAAAACCCCGATATAAAAATATACCGGGGTCTTCTTAAAAATATAAAGAATTTTACTTATTTAAAATCATTTTCTTTGTCTGAGAAAAATCATTGGCAGTTATTTTATAAAAATAAGCACCACTTGGTAAATTTGAAGCATCAAATGTAACATTATAGGTTCCTGCTTCTTTATTTTCATTAACAAGAACTTTTATTTCTTTACCTGTCAAATCATACACAACTAATTTTACAAATCCGCTTTTGGGAATTGCAAAAGTAATAGCAGTAGCAGGGTTAAATGGATTCGGGTAATTTTGTAACAATTTGTAAGATGAAGGAATTAAACCATTATTACCAATAACACCAACTGAACCTGTAGTCCAATCTAAATATCCGATACCTGTGCCCCAGCCACCTGTTTTGCTATACATAGCCACACTCCATAATCTGCCAGTTTGATTTGGATCAATACAAATACCGTTATAATCTCCATTTCTTAACGAACCGCTTCCATAATTTGCTGTTCCGTCATAGACTGATGCAGAGCTACCAAAGCCCGCTACTCTATCTATACCAACAACTCTTGCAGATAAATATGTTGTAGAACTACCTCTGTTGAAAGACATTCCAACCGTATCACAAAAAAACGGAGATTTATATTTTGGTGCAACTTTAGGATACATATACCAGTACCCTGAGGAGCCATAAGACTGTTGAAATTCCATTACATTATCAGTAACATTTATTTTCATATAGAAAACGTTACAGTTATCACCAGAACCCCAGTTATATTTTGTAGGTATTGCAACATATACATATCCTTTCTGAACACTGGAAGCATTCAAACCAGCAGAAAAAATCGGATCCTGAGTTCTACAGTCACCTGCAGCAAGATTCGTTCCACTAGTTGGAGTAGGGCAAACAGGTGGTACGGAGTATGCTGTAGTACTTATAGTTGCTGTCCTTGTTAAAGTTGGAGTTCCTGCGACTCTGTGAGGATTATAAAGTATCCATGTAGTAATAACATTTCCTCCACCGGCTTTTGTATTTACTAAATAATCAGCAGCACTACTTGTCGTAAACCAGTTCTGGCAAGGTTTTATTGTAAATGTTTTATCACTGTTTTCATCTGACATATTCCAGAAATCATACCAGTATACTGTAGAACCCGTATATAATTGTTTTACATTTAAGCATCTTATTTTTGCGTATTGAAATACATTTGTTTGGCTATATTGATTAGAAGTAATAACAACAGCCCCGGAATCAATTGAACCGGATAAAGAAGTAAATCCAAGTCCGGGATAATCAGCCCAGTTAGTAGTAACAGTACTTCCATCGACATGTGCATTTAATTTCCAGTACCACCATGAGCCTGTTGGATTATTAGTTTGCGAAGCTGCTACCCAATAATATGAACTTGTCCCTTCCTGTTCAAGTACGAGCATTATCCATCTTCCTCTCCATGGGTCATAAGCAATTTTAGGGTCAAAAACACTTTTCCCGGGTCTGTTAAAAAAATTCTGGAATGTATTAGTTGTCATTAAATTCAAATTAGTATTCCTATCATAAATATGATATTGCTCATTTGTTACAACCATCACATGATATGGACCTACTGCAATATCTGCATCTGCAGGTACCCAACCATTTTGATTTGGTCCAGCCCAGCTTTTTAAACATACTATAGGTGTCATAACAGCTGACATATCCATTTGTGCCGGCGTATTATGTATAGATGGAGTAAAGTCCCACGGTTTAAATGGACTTGCCCCGATTTTTGTTTCCTGCGGCATATTATTATATTTAGCAGGCGGTAATGTTGAAACATTAACAACGTTAGGTTTTACTTCCTGTCCTGGTGCATTGGGCCCGCTTTTTGGTCCGGAATACCCAATAGAACATACTAAAATTGTTAATATGAATGATGTGATAATCTTATTCATTGTTTCTCCTTTCAGACTTTTATTAAGTTTATTTATTAGAAAACTTGTCTTAAAATTTTATTTTAAATAACAATTACTTTACTTCCTTTTAAATATGACTAACTTAATAATAAATTATAAAGTTCCAATCATTAATAAGTTATCAAAAAAATAAAAAATTTAAAATATATTAATAATTACGGGAAGAGATAAAATCAGAAAGTCCCAATAAAGATATTTTTGCTTCCCCATCTTTTAATTGATTAATTGCTTTTTTGGCATTTAACGAATATTCAATAATTTTATTTTGAGTATATTCCATACCCCCGAATTTATTTACAAAATGATATACATTTTCGAATTTCTTAAACGAATCACTTTTTATTTGTTTCGTAATTTCCCTTGATTCTTTTGAAGGTGCATTTTTTAAAGATATTATCAGCGGAAGAGTAAATTTTTTTTCTTTCAGGTCATTTCCTGTGGCTTTACCAAGCAACTTTTTTCTTCCGGAATAATCAAGCAAATCATCTCTTAACTGAAATGCTATTCCGAGATTTTCCCCGAAATCTTCTATAGCAGAAATATTTTTTTTATCATTAGTAGTACTTAGTGCCCCAAGTTTACAGCATGTTTTTATAAGGGATGCAGTTTTGTCAGAAATTATTTTAAAATATGTTTCTTCTGTAGAATCAAAATTTCTTGCCTTTTGAATCTGTAATAATTCCCCTTCACTCATTCTTCTTACCGCTTCGGAAGTAGTTTGCAAAAATTCATATTCATTATTATTCAGAGAAATCAAAAGTCCTTTCGACAACAAATAATCCCCAATTAAAACAGCAGCCTTATTTTTCCAGATAGCATTGACAGAGGCAATTCCCCTTCTCATTTTTGCTTCATCCACTACATCATCATGTATCAGCGTAGCAGTATGTAAAAGCTCAACTAAAATTGCTGCAGTATATGTCCGTTCATTCGATGGAGCAAATAATTTTGCACAAAGTATGACCAAAACCGGACGAATTTTCTTTCCTTTTTGTTTAAGAATATATTTAGTGATAATATCTACTAATGCAACCTTAGATTTTAAAGATGACTTAAATCGACTTTGAAAGATATTCAAATCCTCTTTAATCGGTTCAATTATTTCTTTTAAAGTCAAATTGTTTTTGGCAGTTTATTTTTTTGAGCGTATTTAGAAATTAATATACTAATCTCATAAAGTAATAGTAATGGTATTCCAAGTAGCAACTGGCTTGTAATATCAGGTCCGGGAGTCACAATGCCCGCAATTAAGAGAATGATAACTATTGCATGGCGTCTGTATTTCCTCATAAATTTAGGAGTAAGGATCCCGAGTTTTGACAAAAAAAATGAAATCATTGGAAGCTCAAATACCACTCCAGCACCAACTATCAATGAGATAATAAACCCAAGGTATTCATTTACTGCAATTGTATCTTTAATAAGAGATTCCGAACCGAAATTTGCAAAGAATCCCAATGCAGCAGGAAGCAGAAGAAAATATGCAAATACTAAACCGCCAAGAAAACAAAAAGTAGTGAAAAAAACTATAGAAGTAATATACTTTCTTTCATTTGGTTTTAATGCAGGTTCAATAAATTTCCAGAACTGATAAAAGACATTAGGCAAACTGATAATCAATCCACAGATAATAATTACCTGCATATACAGCAGAAATTGTCCGTACGGTTTTAAATTAATAATTGTAAGAGGCGGGTTTGTATTGGCAGCAGGAGCAAATAAAATATTTTTCACAATCCAGTTTATAAATATGCCTGCAATAGCAGAACCGATAACCAATCCAATGACCGCTTTAATAATTCTCCATCTCAGTTCTTCAAGATGTTCAAGAAATGGCATTTCTTTTCCTGAAGAATTTTCGTTGTCTTCCGGATTATTTGACATATCGGAATTTGCCATCAAAATTAAATATTATAGAGCGGAAATTTTGACGATAATTCAATCACCTCAGAAGAAATTTTTTTCTTTATATCATTATTCGAGGGATTTGAAATTACCTCATTAATAAATCCTGCTATTAATTTCATTTCATCTTCTTTCATTCCTCGTGTTGTCAATGCCGGTGTACCAAGTCTTATACCGCTTGTAATCAGCGGACTTTTATCATCAAAAGGAACTGCATTTTTATTACAGGTAATCCCGACTTCATCAAGAGTTTCCTGTGCTGCTTTCCCTGAAATATTCTTATTTCTTAAATCAATCAGCATTAAATGATTATCTGTACCGCCTGAAATTACTTTAAAATCATATTTAATCAATGTATCGCATAAAATTTTTGCATTTTTAATAATCTGTTCAGCATAAATTCTAAAATCATCCTGCAAAGCTTCTTTGAACGCAACTGCTTTTGCGGAAATTACATGCATAAGAGGACCACCCTGAATTCCCGGCATAACCATTGAATCGATAAGTTCGCTCATCATTTTTATTCTTCCTGATTTTGGAGCTTTAACTCCGAAAGGATTTTCAAAATCTTTTCCTATAAGAATCAATCCACCTCTCGGTCCTCTTAAAGTTTTATGAGTTGTGGACGTAACAACGTGACAATATGGTACAGGGTCATTTAAAAGTTTTTTAGCAATGAGACCTGCGGGATGTGCAATATCAGCGAACAGAAATGCACCGATTTTATCAGCAATTTCTCTGAATATTTTATAATCAATATTTCTTGAATATGCACTTGCACCGACAGTTATCATTTTTGGTTTTTCTCTTAATCCAACTTCTTCTACAATATTATAGTCAATGAATCCTGTATCAGGATGTACTCCATACGCAACGAAATTATATAACTGTCCTGAAAAATTCACAGGTGAGCCGTGTGTCAGATGTCCCCCGTGGGATAAATCCATTCCCATTATTTTAGACCCGGTTTTAGCAAATGAAAAATATGCAGCCATATTTGCCTGACTTCCGGAATGAGGTTGAACATTAGCATATTCAGCACCAAACAATTTCTTTGCCCGTTCTCTTGCAAGGTCTTCTGCAACATCTACAAATTCACACCCACCGTAATATCTTTTCCCCGGATAACCTTCCGCATATTTATTAGTTAGTGTGGAACCCTGTGCCTGCATAACTGCAAGTGAAACAAAATTTTCCGACGCAATCATTTCTAATTTATCTGACTGCCGTTTTGTTTCATTTTGTATTGCCTCAAATATTTCTATATCTATATTTTTTAATTGTTCAGTCATTTAAGATAAAATTTAAAAATTTATAATAAATTATTTACTTTATCCACTCTTCTGTGATGTCTTTCATCAGGGTCAAACGGTGTGGATAAAAATACATTCAGACATTTAACAGCATTTTGTATTTCTACAAAATCAGCTCCGAAACAAATAATATTTGCGTTGTTGTGTCGCCTTGACATTTCAGCCATTTTTTCATTCAGTACATTTACTGCCCTTATTCCTTTTACTTTATTTGCGGGAATACAAATACCCATCCCGCTGCCGCATATCAGCACTCCATAATCTGATTCCTTGCTGTGCACGCTTTCTGCAACAAGTTTTGCAAAATCGGGATAATCTACACTTTGTTCGGAATTTGTTCCGAAATCTTTTACAACATAATTATTCTGTTCAAGTGTTTTTATTAATACTAATTTCATCTGATATCCGCGATGATCAGAAGCAATTGAAATAATCATAGTAATTCTGTTTTAATATAAAAAAGGAAAATTTTATCAGAGTATTATCTATCTTCGTCTCTTGGTCTAATAAACCACAATTCACCGAAGTTAAATCCAAAAGTAATTTTGAAATAATTATCTTTAATTAAATTATTATCGGTTTTTCCCCTCAAGGCATAACTTAATCCCAAATCAATAGAGTTATAATCCGTAATTGGTATATTAAATCCAAGAGAAAAACCATATCTGTTTACAGATTCATTATTTAATATAAAATTTGATTTATCATAGAAAAATCCAAGTCTGTAAGCAATAGATTCCAGAAATGTTTTATCTCCTTTTATTGCCGGTAAAATTTCGCATCCAATCCCAATTCTGAAATTGTTCTGCATATTATTCTGAACAATATTTCCGACTTTAAATTTAGACCAATTCTGAAAAAGAATATCCGATGACAATAAAACTTGTTTTCCAAATTTATTAGTTATTCCGAACCCAAAAGCATCGGGAATTTCAAAATCATCTGCATCAGTAAATACAGAATCAACAACACTATAACTTGATAAATATATTATATCCGAACTTGAATTTAGTTTATACCCGGACTGATAAAATCCACCGATAGAAAAATCTTCAAGGTTTTTACTCTTAAATATTTTTCCTAATTCAAAAATCAATCCGCCTTTGAAAAATATTCCCTTAAAATTATTTTCTTTTTTAATATAGCTATTAGTAAAAGCAGAAGTATGAAAATCCAGATATGAAAATCTGTTAATATTTCCAAACGCATAATTGAAATCGACACCTGTATTTAATCCATTAATAAAAACATAGGACATTCCGAAATTAATTCTCGAAATTCCACCGCTTCCTGCATACAATCTTGTAACACTTAACGTATCAATTAATATATCACTTTGAATTTTATAATTTACATCAGTTATTGGATTAAATCCGAATGTAAAGACCCAGCCATTATCACGGCTGAACGGTATTCCCATATTAATGCCATTTACAGAACCTTTTGAAACGGATATACTTTGCACCGAACTTGAAGCTTTAAGAAAACCAAATTTAAAACCTCCTGATAAGGTCGTGTATTTAAGATAAACATTTGCTGCTGGATTATTAACATTTGGCGTATTTCCAAATAAACTTATTCCCTGTATTCCCATTTGTTCTGCCTGAAGATTTGTAGAATATAAATAATCCCCTATACCGAACATAGAATATGGAGTTCCGGGAGAAAATTCATCCTGCGGGTAAGAAGCAGAAGTGAAGATTATTAATAATATTATAATAAAAAATATTTTTTTCATTCTTAATTTCTGAGAGTATATATAATTCTTATTCTCGGTCTTTTTGTGATATCCGAATACGATTGAGAATAAAAAGATAATTTATTTAAGTTTAGTTGTTCTGATACTCCTTTAAATAAAAGCCCGTAATTAGGAGTAACACCTGAATTCCATCTTTGTAAAATTGGATTAAATCTAATGTAGTAGGTCAATGAATCTACAAAATTAGATGTAATAAAATTTCCATCAGTATTTTGTAACACAGAATCTGTAAGCATTGCTGCATAAAATCTTTTATCTGTTCCCGGTGCAATGAATGAATTTGCATAATCAAGTTTGAATTCAATATAAGCTTCATTAATAATCACATTTACGGGCAATTTTGATATATCAAATTTGAACATTTCCCTGTATGCTACACCGCATTGAATTGTAAAATGGTCGGGAGATGCAACACTACCCTGCAGGTCATTAAGAGATACAAATTCGGTTGTTTTCAATATTAATGTATCAATCGTTGTTCCTTTTTGTGAAATTACTCTTAAATATGGTTTTACATTATCTGCCTGGTTAGAGGAATAAAAAGCTTTTATTGTAGTTGAATTCAAATTTGGAAGTAAAACGATTCCAAAATTTTTATTAATATAATTTGTATCACGTGCATATTTAAACCAGTCGGAAACAGTTTGATTATCGAACGGTAATGTTATTGTAGCGGTATCATAAAATGTGCCGGTATAAGTACCAAGAACAACATTGTCAAAATCTGCTGATGTAACTGAATCGTTAGTAACTGTTCCAAAGTTTATATTTCTTTTTAACTTATAAATATTGAAAGAAGTTAATCCCGATGAATCCTGAAAATAGTAATTTGTATATTTGAAATATAGATTAGCTGACAACACCACTGCACTATCATGGTCGGCAGGAAGATTGTTAAACTTCAGTAGAGACCTTGACTCATATCCCTGGTATCTCCCGACAAGTATATTCGGCGATACGGAAGTATTGACAAAATACTTTGGATTTGACGCAGTTATTAAAATAGTATCTCCTTTTCTTGTATCGATAACTTTTGCCTTTAGAGTATCGAATGGCTGAACATAATTCAATCCTAAATCATTTGGATTATTTTCACATCCCAGAAAATTAACAACAATTAAAGTTGTGAAAATAATTAATACATTAAAGATGGAACTAAATAATTTTTTTATAGTATTATACAATATTAATTTCTTTATTTTTTAAACTTAAACATTTTATAAATTCAGCTGCTTGCAGTAAATTTATTGCAATATATTCTATAAATATATTTTCATTATAGCATTTAATCAATTCAGATTTTCCATGTCCTGTCATAACAAGAATTTTTTTTATTCCTGCATTTTGTGCACATTTCATATCTGTAAGTTTGTCACCAATTAAAAATGATTCTTCGAGACAAATAGAAAAATCGTTCATCGCTCTTTTTATCATCCCCGTACCGGGTTTTCTGTCTTCATTTTCAATTTTATATTTTTCCACCGTGCCATCAATATGAAACGGAGAATAATAAATTTTATCGATTAACGGTTCCCCATTAATTGATAACAAATTAATAAATTCTTCATTTATTCTTATCAATTCATCTTCAGTAAGTAATCCTTTTGCAACCGCTGCCTGATTTGTGATAATAATATTTAAAAATCCAAACTGTTTAAAAATTTTTAAAGCTTCTATTACACCTTTAAAAATTATTATATTTTTAATATCAGTAAGATAACTTACTTCCTCATTTAAAGTTCCGTCCCTGTCGAGGAATATTGCTTTTTTTAATGTTGGGGTCAAATTACTTGGAAACTGATAATTTTCGATATAAATCCTCGAATTTCTTTGCAGATACCTTCCACGAGAAATCCTGTGACATAGCATTTCTTATAAGAGTATGCCATTTTTGTTTATTATTTTTGTAAACATTCATCGCAACATTTATTACCTTCAGGAGTTCTTTAGGTTTATATTCTTTGAATAAGAAACCGGTTCCATTATTTTTCTTATGGTCAACAATTGTATCAGTAAGTCCTCCCGTATCTCTAACAACGGGAATAGTTCCGTATTTAAGGCTGTATAACTGGCTTAAACCACAAGGTTCGTATTTTGAAGGCATTAGAAACATATCGCAGCCTGCATAAATGTGATGTGCAAGTTCTTCATCAAAATCAATATTTACAATTAATTTGTTAGAATACTTTTTCTTTGCTGCAAGCATAAATTTTTCATATTTCTCATCTCCTACACCGAGTAAAATTAACTGAATATTCAGTTTCATTAACTGTGGTAAAGCTTCTGCAATCAAATCAAATCCTTTGGAATCAACAAGGCGTGTAATAATTCCAATCAGCGGCACATCTTCTTTATATTCAAATTTATACCGGTTTAACAGTTCACGTTTATTTTCATATTTAAGTGGAATTTCCTGTGATGTATAACGGTAAGTAATTATTTTATCAAAACTCGGATTCCAAATTGAATAATCTACTCCATTTATAATTCCCAGTAAATCTTTTTTTCGTCTTGTCAGGACGTCTTCCATTCCACAGCTAAATTCTTTAAAAGTTCTAATTTCTTCTGAATATTTCTGGCTAACGGTTGTAATTTTATCTGCATAATTCAGTGCTGTTTTCAGAAAACTGAACTGACCTTTAAAAAGTCCGCCTTGTTCTGACAATACATTCTGAGGTAGTCCTGTTTTATTAAAAGTTGATTTTGGAAAATTCCCCTGATATGCAAGATTATGAACAGTAAAGATTGTTTTAATATCTTTATATTGCGGATTATTTTTATTAACTGTTTTCAGAAATGCAGGAATTAAACCTGTCTGCCAATCGTTGCAATGGATTACATCCGGTCTCCACTGAAGAATCGGTAGAATTTCAAGCACAGCACGACAGAAAAACAGATATCTTTCATCGTTATTTTCAAAATCTTTACGTGTTTTTGAATTAATATAAATTCCTTTGTTTTTAAAATAATCCTGACTTTCAAGAAGATAAATCTGTGCTTTTGTATTTTTACCGTGAATAAAAGAGGATTTAATGCTAAACTTGCTGACTTTGCCGTTAACTTCTAAAGATAAATCTTTTAACCTTTTAATTTCGTGAATCTGAAGTCTTCTTTCATCGAGTTGTCCATATTTTGGAGAAATAATTCTGACTTCATTTCCAAGTGAATTAAGTGATTGAGGCAGGGAGTTTGATACGTCTGCTAATCCACCGGTTTTTGAATAAGGATATACCTCACTTGTAACAAAAAGTACGTTAAAACCTTTTGACATTGATATGTAGTTTTAAAATTTACTCAAAAATAGTTATAATACTATTATAATACAATGTAAGAATTTCACATAAATAATAATTAGTAATTAATAATTAATAATTTAAGAAGTTAAGAATTCAGAAGTTAAGGAGTTAAGTAAAAACAAAAATTTTTAAGAAATTAGTTTGTAAGATTTTCATTTCTCAATTCGTTTCAACAATTCAAGAGGTCGAGGATTTTTTTCATACCTGTAGTCGCTTTTTCTTCAATATAAGTAATATTATTATAATAATAACCGCTTTGTGGTTTGACCGGGTCAATTACATAAATCGGTCTCCCTGCAGGTACATAATCCAGTAAACCTGCGGCAGGATATACTACCAATGAAGTTCCGACTACAAGAAAAACATCAGCAGTTGAAGCAATAGAAGAAGCGTTTATTATTTCAGGAACTGCCTCTCCAAACCATACTATATCAGGACGCATCTGACCATTGTTTTCGCAAACATCTCCGATGTTAATATCTTTATAGCCTATTTCAATTGATTTGTAAGGTGGAACGGTGCTTTTTGCTTTTGTAAGCATTCCGTGAAGATGAATAATTTTTTTTGAACCTGCACGCTCGTGGAGATTATCGACATTCTGAGTTACAACTGTCACATTATATTTTTCCTGCAGTTTTGCTATGGCGAAGTGTGCTTCATTCGGTTCGACAGTTGCAAGTTGTCTTCTTCTCTGATTATAAAAATCCAGAACAAGTGCAGGATTTTTATTCCATCCGACAGGCGATGCCACTTCCATTATATCGTGACCTTCCCAAAGTCCGCCTTTATCACGAAAAGTAGAAATGCCGCTTTCAGCACTTACACCTGCACCGGTTAATACAACAAGTTTTAACATATTTTGTTTATAAATTACAATTTAACCACAGATAAACACAGATATACACAGATTCAATTTTATACATTTTCTATTACTCTTTTTAGTTTTTCTGTAATAGTTTTTGATAGTTCAGTAAGTTTTGGATTATCTGATATCATATTAATAATAGATGCATTGAATGCTGAAACTTTAACATCTCCGTTGTGTTCATAAACTATCACGTTGCAGGGTAAAAGCAGACCAATTTGTTCTTCTGCTTTAAGTGCTTCAAAAGCAGAAGGAGGGTTGCATGCACCAAGAATAATATATTTATCAAAATCGACATTCAGTTTTTTCTTAAGAGTTTCTTCTACATCTATTGTTGTAAGTACGCCGAATCCTTCTTTCTTTAATTCTTCAGTTACTTTTTCAATTGCCTGTTCGTATGTAAGATTTACAGTTTTTGAAATACCGTATTCCATTTTAAGTTAATTATGTTCTTTAAGTTAGTTAAAAGATTGAAAAGTGAAAATGTAGAAAAAGAAAATACTATGACATAAATTTTCAAAAATAATAAAGTTTTTATTTCTTTCCGGACACTTTTGAAATCAGCCATTGAGCCACTGCATCGGCTTCTTTTTGTTTGAGTCCCTGGTTAGGCATTGGAGGGTATGCAGTATTAATTTTTTGTGGGTTGTAAATAAATGCGGATAATTTTTTTACATCATTGTTATATTTAGGAATCGTTTCCTGATAAGGAGGTCCTACTAGTTTTACGTCGAATTTATGGCATGCAGAACATTTTGTATTAAAGATTTCTTCAGGATTCACACCGGCAACATTCAAATTTTCTCCTGCTTTTTTGTTAATCATTTCTTCTGCTTTTTTGTTTACCGAAAGAAAATGCACTTTTGCAGAGTTTGCAAACATTGACTGGTCCTTAATAATATTGAAGGTCATTACTGCAAAAACAAGAAAAATAATCACCGGTGAATATTTTAATTCCGAGTTTTTGATTACTGCATAAAGTAAATTACAGATTATTAATATAGCAAATATAAGGAATGCGGTTATAATAAATACTGTTGGAGAGAGACTGATTTGCAAAGAAAAAATAAAGCAAAGAAACAGGAATACAGGTTGAACCATTGTGGCAATAAGTGCTGTCCATCCCGCAATTCTTTTAACAAATTCTGAATATTCCTTATCATCCCCAGTTATACCTCCCTGCCAGATAAAGAAAAAATATAAAATCACAACACCTGTAATTGAAAATGAAGTTACAATAAAAGTAATATAATTAAGCCAGATATTTCCATTTACAAAAAGTGTAAAAACATTATCAACAGAATTCCATAACTCTATATTTCCAGCTATTACATTCCCGCCTGTAAAGAAAAAGGTAGCAAAAGCAAGTAAAGATAGACCAATCCGTGCATTTGATAAATTTTTTGTAATATATATTTCTTCAAAATTATTCTCTATTTCAGGAAAACTTTTTTCCGGTAATTTTTCTTTGAAAGTTTTAAAGATATTTTCCAGATAAAAATTATTTTTAAACTTATATATAAAATAAAATCCTATCGAATAAAGTATAAAAGAAATAATAAATAGACTTACGGAAATTAATTTTGCTCCGTATAGCAGCTGCACATAGAGAAAAATAACAGCAAGCAACGGCAGCAATCCCACTCCATACGATACATTTCTGCTTATTGTTAATTTATCGAGAATATCCTTCGAGAATCTCATATACACAGGATTATTCATTTTTTTACCCTTTGAATAAAAATAAACGGATAAAGAAGTTCCTCCGAACAAAATTGAAATAAACGGAATAAATATAAGAAGTGAGATAATTAAAATTATTCTAAGTAAAATTGCATAATCTGATGAAGGAGGACTTGTAAATTGTTCAAGAAGGTTCATAAACTTATATCAAATTAATTTATTGATTGAAAGCAATATAATCACAATAATTGTAAACAGATTTATTCTGTTGAAAAGTCTGAAAATATTTTTTCTATTAATTTCTGATTTCAAAAAAGCAACGGCAGAAAATAACATCACAAAAATTGAAAAGATTAAAATAATTTTCAGAAAATTGAAATCAATAATCCCAAAAAAAATCATACCGGCAGATATGAACATTAAAAAAATAATCCAAAAAAATGTGAATATAGTAATTGATTTAATTTTCATAATATCAGTTAGTACAGGCAGACCTGCTTCTTTGTAATCATCGGAATATGCAAGTACAAGCAGCCAAAAATGAGGAATCTGCCATATAAAGAAATATAAACAGACATAAAGAATATTTGAATCAAGTATATTTCCTCCGGCAGCAGTCCATCCGGCAAGTGGAGGCAATGCACCTACAAGCGACCCGGGAATTACAGCAAACGGAGTGACTCTTTTTAAAGGAGTATAAACTATATTATACCAGAAAAAAGTTAGTAAGCCGATAATGAGAGTTATGATATTTGTTTTATATAATAATAATACTCCGCCTGAAAGCAATAAGATTAACGACAATGAAATTACCTGAACCGGAGTAACCGATCCATTGACTAATGGGCGGTTCTTTGTGCGATTCATTTTTGCATCTATTTTTCTATCCTGAAAATGATTGACCGCAGCAGAACTGCAGGCAAGTAAAAATATTCCAAGAACAGGGTATATAATTTCAAAGTCTAATTTATGAGAATATAAAATATAGCCAAGGGCAGTTGTGAAGGAGACAAGAGATGTAATCCTGATTTTAATAAGTGCAGATACAACTGAAATGAAAACAGTTATATGTTCCAGTACAGGAGCACTGAAACGTGGTAAAACCGTTGATGATATTTCTACTTTTGGTATATTTTTCATTTTTTAGATCCTGAAACAAGTTCAGGATGACAAGTTTAATTTTTAATTTTCGTTGTATCTTTTTTAATTGTATCAGCAGGTGGTAAATAATTTACCCATTTTTCAAAATCCTGCTGAGGAATTGAAATAATTTTTGAAAGCATATATGCATGTGACAATCCGCAATATTCTGCACATTCCACTACATATTCCCCGACTTCGTTTGTTTTAAACCACAAATAATTTGTTCTTCCCGGGATAACATCTTCTTTTATTCTCAATTGCGGGATATAAAAACTGTGATTCACATCTGTTGAATTAAGTTCAAGTTTTACAGGCTGATTATCAGGCACATACAATGTGTCATATTTTTTCCCGTTAGGATATTCATAATTCCATTGCCATTGTCTTCCCGTTACTTTTATTACATAAGAATCCTTAGGTACAGTCCGCATTAATTTAAACCCCGAATACCCTGAAAAAAACATAAGCAAAGCAAGTGCAGTAGGAATCAATGTCCATAATATTTCAAGTAAAGTATGACCGTGAATATCCTTATCTGCGACCGGATGTCGCTTTTTATTATACTTAATAACAAAAGTAATCATTGTTACAGTAACAATAAGCAGTAAAATAACTGAAATTGAGAATATCAGAATAAAAGTATTATCGACACTATTTTTTATATCCGGACTCATTTTATCTATTTAATATCCGTTCTAAAAGTTAAATCAAAAAATGTTAATACTATCATTGTTAAAAATATTACAATACAAACGGCAATAAAAATTTTAAATATTTTGCTGTCAAATTTTACGTGCATAAAATAACCCGCAACCATTACTGATTTCGCTACAGCAATTGCAATTGCAATAGGCACCGTCAATGAGGCAAAATTCATACCCGACAATGCAACGGTAGTCATAGTTAAAGCAATCAGTCCAAGCCAAACCGAGATATAAAGTCCATAATTCAAAGAAGCACCCGTATGTGATTTATTATTTTCCATATTAATATGCATGAATTAAATAGAATAAAGGGAACAGGAAAATCCAGATAATATCAACAAGATGCCAATACAATCCTGAGTTTTCAAATTTCTGAATATTTTCCGATGTGATTTTATTTTTTAAAACAAATATCAATATAAAAGTAAAGAAAATCAGACCGACAAGAACATGCAGACCATGCAGACCGGTCATTACATAATACAACCCGTAAAACATAACTTCTCCATCGGGAAGATTTGCCATTTCCGGTCCTTTGGGATATATCCCATGCTGAATTTTTGCAGACCATTCAAAATATTTATTTACGAGGAAAAGAAGACCGCAAATCATAGTAAATAACAGAAGGAATATAGCAAACTTTTTCTGATTTCTTTTCAACGCAGTTATTGAAAGAACAACTGTAAGACTACTTGTCAGCAAAATAATAGTATTAACAGAACCGATAATTCTATCCAGTCTTATCGAGGCAATTGAAAAAGCATCGGAAAACATAAACCTGTAAGCGGCATATAAGATAAACATTCCGCCAAAAAGTAATAATTCCGTAAATAAAAACAACCACATTCCAATTTTAGATGCTTCGTCATCCCTGTGAATATGCATTTCTGAATTTTGAGTTACGATTATTTCTGATTCATTACTCATATAGTTATAATTTATTCTCTTTCATAAGGTCCTTTTGTAATAACCGGAATTTGGTCAAAGTTTTCAAGCGGAGGAGGTGAGGATACTGTCCATTCGAGTGTAGTTCCTCCCCATGGATTCATAGAAGCTTTTTCCTTCCCTCTAAGTGCTTTCACCAGATTAAAAATCATAATCAGTATTCCAAGAATAAGAATCCATGACCCTACTGTTGATATGATGTGATAAGGTTTAAACTGCGGCAGATAATCATAATATCTTCGCGGCATTCCGAGATAACCCATAATAAACATTGGAAAATAAAGTGAATTAAAACCAATTACAAATAAAATGCAGGCAGTTTTTGCAATTCTTTCATTATACATTTTACCGAACATTTTAGGGAACCAATAATGAAGTCCGCCGAAAAATAACAATCCCATTCCTCCGAACATTACATAATGAAAATGTGCAACAACAAAATAAGTATCCGTCAAATGTATATCAGTATTCAGAGAACCAAGAACAAGTCCAGTTAATCCACCTATTGAAAATATGACAATAAATGACAAAACAAAAAGCAGAGGTGCACGTAAATCTATAGAACCTTTATACAGAGTTGCAACCCAATTAAAAACTTTTACACCTGACGGAACCGCAACAAGAAAAGTGAGCAGTGAAAAAATTACTCTTGATGTATCGCTTATTCCGGAAGAAAACATATGATGTCCCCAGACAAGATATCCAATGAAAGCAATTGCAAGTGAAGAAATGGCAATCGGAACATACCCAAAAATATTTTTCTTTGCGAAAGTCGGAATTATTTCAGAGACAAGCCCCATTGCGGGCAAAATCATAATATAAACAGCAGGATGGGAATAAATCCAGAAAAGATGCTGATATAAAAGCGGGTCACCTCCCAAAGCAGGGTCGAAAACACCCACTCCAAAAAATCTTTCAAGTATTATTAATAATAGAGTAATCCCTATTACGGGAGTTGCAAGTAATTGAATCCATGCAGTTGAATATAATCCCCACGCAAACAAAGGCATTTTAAACCATTTCATACCGGGTGCACGGAGCCGATGTATAGTTGTTATAAAATTAAGCCCTGTTAAAATTGAAGCAAAACCAAGAACAAAAGCACCAAACACAGCGAGTGAGACATTTGATTGTGTTCTGATGCTGTAAGGGACATAAAAAGTCCATCCCGTATCAGCAGGACCGCCAGCAGTTAATAAAGATAAAATTACAATCAATCCTCCTGCAATATAAAGATACCACGACATAAGATTTAGTCTTGGAAATGAAACATCCTTTGCACCAATCATAATCGGAAGGAAAAAATTTCCGAAAACTGCAGGAATACCGGGAATAATAAAGAGAAAAATCATTATAACACCATGCAGGGTAAATAATTCATTGTATGTCTGTGCACCCATTAAGCTCCTTGCACCGGGAAGCATTTCCAACCGCATCAAAAATCCAAGAGTCATTCCCGTAAGGAAAAAAATAATCATAGCGACAAGATACATTATTCCGATTCTTTTATGGTCTGTTGAAAGAAGCCAGGAAAGAATTCCTTTTCTTGAACCGGAATTATAAAAAGACACGTCAGGATTATTTACCAATTCTGCATTTTCCATCATTTCATTTTGTTTTTCTTTTTCTTCTTTACAATAAGAATTAAAAGGAATCCGGTAAGAAGTACCAGAATTCCGCCACCCGCAACTCTTGTTACATTAAGTGTATATTTTCTGCTTTCGGGATTATAGCTAAAACACAAGGTAACGACCTTAGCGATAGTTGTTCCCACTCTTCCTTCTGAAGCTTCAATCAGTGCCATCTTCATATCGAATGGCAGAAAATCTATACCAAATAAATATCTTATAATTTTTTTGTCAGGAGATACAACTGTAACAACAGCACTGTGTATAAAATTACTGTCCTGTTTCAAATACCTGAAACCGACGGCATCTGTAATTTTTGCAATGTTCGAGTTGTCTGATGTCAGGAATCTCCATGAATCTTCCGGAATTTGTTTACTCTTTATTAACTTCAGATAATTGGCTTTTTTTTCGGCAGCAAGTTTATGATTTTCCGAAGGGTCAAAACTTATTGTTATTATATTAAAATCTTTTCCTGCATCTAAATCAAGTTTGTTAATTAATTGTGCTATACTTGTAAGCAAGGGAGTGCATATACCGGGACATTTGAAATAGACGAGTGTAATAATAGCAGGTTTATTTTTAATAAGTTCCGAAATATTAATTGAATTCCCATTTTCGTCGATTAAAGAAATATCATTTTTAATGTATTGTCCTAATTTTTCATCAATTCCCACCTGAGATTTTTGTTCCTGAGCGTAAATAATAGAGGTAAGGAAAAGAGAAAGAAATATAATTAAGTAAAAAATAGATTCCAGCTTTCGCTGGAATGGAAAGTCTTTCCTGGATTCCAGTGTTCCCAGCCTCCGCTGGGACCGGAATGACAAGTCTCTCTCGGATTTCCCGCCGCTGGAGGATTGGAATGATTGTGCTGTCTCAAAAGGTAAAAATTCCCCTTTTCCATTCCAGCGAAAGCTGGAATCCAAAAAGATTTTGATTGTTTTATAATATGTTTGTTTATAAAAACTATCTTTTGAGACAGCCCTATTTCGAAAAAAACGCTCAATATTTTCTTTAAAAAAATTTCTTTTCAATTTTTAATCATTACTATTGTTGTATAAAATCCTTTTATATAATTATACAGATTTAAAAGTTCATCTTCTGAAATATTAGTTATCGACGCTTTAAATCCTTTTTCCACAGGGTCAACAACTAAAAAATTAACAAATTGTATTTGATTTTCATTCCATTTGGGATAAGAAAAAACTGAAATAAGACTTCTTTTAATATCAAAAGAATATTTTCTGAATACTTCTGCTACTTTTTCAATCTTATTTTCTTTAATCTTTTGTGCAATTAAAGATATAGTTTCATAAAATAATTTTTTCTCTTTGATAATAATTTTTTCTGAGTTAAGAACTGGTATTTGATTCGGCTGCTTAAATCCTTTTGAAATGCTGTATTGATTATCCAGCATTTGTAAATCCGCAGTAGAATCTTTTGGGAAATCCTGTCTGAAATTTCTTATGTAATGCGATAGTGAAAATCTTTCTTCAAAAGTTAAATTATTGAATTGCGGCATTCCGGTTGCAGAAATTCCTTCCGAAATCGTTTTAAATATCTGGGATAATTTCTGCCCGTTTTTCCAGTCGTTTAATTCGGTAAAATTACGAGGAGGAGGGTTTAAAGTTTTTCCTGCAATTCCATCTCCTTTACCTTCCGTCCCGTGACAACTTACACAATTAGTTTCAAAAAGTGATTTACCTTTGGAAATTAATTCAGGTGTTGATACAGATAATTTATTTAAATCAACAGGTGGACTGATTGAACCTTTGATGAATGTTAAATCCTCAATCTTTTTGATTGTATCGGAGGCATTATCAATTGATGTTAATTTATTTCTTGATAATAATCTTAAATTATTAATATACATATCCCCCAATCCGATTATTAAAACTAACATCAGAATATAAATTAAACCATATATTTTTGAAAATCTTTTCATAAATTATTAATCAATTGACAAATCGGGATATAAACTTAAATTAATACCGTTTTCAAGTTTCGGGTCTCCTACAGGGATAAGATTATTCCTGTCTGCAATAAATTTAAAAACTATCAATATCAATCCAACAGCAGTGACCGGAAATGCCAATTCTATCCAGTTTAGAGGTACTGAATCTTTACTGTAATTAGGCATAACCAACCAGAATAAATCAAGCCAGTGTGCAAATAAAAGCCACACAGACATTATTTTTAAAGTTTTTAAATTTGTTTTTGCAGTCGACGGTAATAAAATTAAAAACGGAATAATAAAATGAACAAATAAAAGCAGAAGCGAAATAATTCCCCATCCACCTTGAAGTCTTGGAATCAGCCAGAAGGTTTCTTCAGGAATATCTGCATACCATATTAACAGGAACTGTGAAAATGCTATGTATGCCCAGAAAATGTTCAGTCCGAAAATTAAAGTACCAAGGCTATGATAATGCCGTTTACTCATTCTCGAATCAAGATATCCGTTTTCGAGTAATAAAATTGAAGTCAGAGCAAGTGAGGTAAACCCTGCTATTAAAGAACCTGCAAAATAATAAACCCCGTATATTGTAGAGTACCAGTGAGGTTCAAGACTCATCATAAAATCAATTGCGGCTATTGTCAATGTAACGATTCCAAACGGAGCAAAAATTACAGAAATTTTATTATTATTTAATGTATATTTTACATCTTTTGTTGTATCCTGTTTTTTCGAATTCCTGAACAATAATAAATAGAAAAAAATCCAAATTACAATACAGGCAAGCGACCTTATTATAAAAAAATCCTTATTAAGATATGCGGATTTACTTTTAATAATTTCATCTTTCATTACAATTTCGGAGTGGCTCCATTTGAAAATATCCTGAATTCCAAATAAAATCGGAATAACTAAAATAATCAGAATAAAAATTATTCCTGCAAGAAATTCACTCACTCTTCTGAACGGAGTACTCCAGATAGCACCTGACATATACTCGATTGCAACTACTCCGAGAGAACCAACAGCGACGCTCACAACGAACATATACATTACAATGTAATTCATATATGCTCTTTTCAAATCAACCGAAAAAGCAAGTGCAGACAGACCTCCACCAATTAAAAACAGGATGAAACCTATTAAATATATTTTTGACGGCAGATTTTTTTTCTGATAACTCATTTTAGTTTTTTATTATTTCGTTTCAATATCGGTATCATTTGCATTTTGTGCTCTTTGTAAAACTCTTATATAATGAATGATTGCCCATCTTTCATCTTTTGTAATCTGTTTTGTATAAGAAGGCATAGAATTTTGTCCGTTAGTAATAACATGATAAATATTTTCATCCTGCCATTTCCTTACTTTTTCTGTATGTAAACTTGGAGGATTAGGAAACTGTCCTCTTAAACGACTGTCACCTTTTGCAAAATATCCATGACAGGGGCTGCAGTAAATATTGAATTTTGATTTTCCGGTATTAATAACTGAATCATTTACCGGTAAAGGGTTTGCCATATTTTTCACAAGAGAATCAGGCATTCCCTGATATTCATAAGGAATAAAATTCTTTGCAACAGTGCCTTCGACCGGATTTCTCATTCCTCTTCCATCTTTAAAAAATGTACTCGAAGATTGCGGCATCAATCTTGGCTGTTTATTCATCCAGTCAAATGGTGTAATAAATAATAGATAATTTAAAGTCAAATATGTTATAATCGAAACTCCTATAAATAAGACAAAATTTCCAAGAATGAATTTTATTGAAATTATAGGTGCTTTTGTATTCGATTCATCTTTTTCAAAATAATTGATGTAACTAATATCACTGCTTCCAAGTTTTTTAAAAAGATTTACAATCTCATCTTTATTAAATTTCGGGTCTGATTGCTGTATAACGATACCGAACCTGTCTGATGAAACTCTTTTCATATATTCAGTATCAATCAAAGGATGATTTACTTTCGGCAGTTTATTAAAAAGAATTAACATAAGCGAAATAGTTGCAATAGCAGCAAATAATACAGTTAATTCAAAAGTTATCGGCATTGAAGGAGGAATATTAAAAAACGGCTTTCCTCCGATAATATTCTTATAATCAAATCCCACCATATACCAAATCATCAACAGAGCAGAGAGAGTCCCAATCGCACCGAAGAAGAAAGTGAAAAATCCAAGTCTGGTAGGTTTCAGTTTCATTGCATCATCCATTCCATGCACGGGATATGGTGTATGTACATCATATTTTTCATAACCTTCAAACTGTACATCTGCTGCGGCACTTATTATGTCATCCGGTGTATCAAACAATGCTGCAATCCCGTACAGTTTTTCCGAACGGTTATCCAACCCCAAATCTTTATCTGCTTTATCGAATATTTGTTTTAATTTTTTTATCATATCTTACTTAAACATCTCTCATATTTAATTTGAATGAGTATGGGTTTTAGAATGAACATGTAAATGCTCAGAAGGTTGTGCATTTTCAGTTACGGCTTTTAATTCCGTTAGAGAAATTGAAGGCATTAGTTTTACAAACAAAAGAATAAGAGTGAAAAACATACCAAAGCTTCCGAGTAAAATTCCCAAATCATACAATGTGGGAGCATACATTCCCCAGCTTGACGGGAGAAAATCCCTGTGCAAAGAGGTAACAATAATTACAAATCTTTCAAACCACATACCGACATTTACAAGAATTACAAGAATCATCATTATAGGAATACTTCTCCTGATTTTTTTAAACCAGAATAACTGCGGAAAAATAACATTACAGGAAATCATAATCCAGTAAGCCCATGCATACGGACCAAAAGCCCTATTAATAAACACAAACTGCTCCGCGGGATTACCACTGTACCACGCAATAAAAAATTCCATTGCATAAGCGTAACCGACCATTGACCCTGTTGCAAGAAGTATTTTACACATTTTTTCAAGATGATTGAGCGTAATTATATGTTCCATATCAAATACTTTTCTCACGATAATCAAAACAGTAGCAACCATACCAAATCCGGAGAAGATTGCACCTGCAACGAAGTAAGGTGGGAATATCGTGGTATGCCATCCCGGAAGAACTGAGACGGCAAAATCAAAACTAACTATTGTGTGTACTGAAAGTACAAGAGGAGTCGATAAGCCGGCAAGAATTAAATAAGCTTTCTCATAATGCTGCCAATGCCTGTTGGAATTTCTCCAGCCAAAACTTAAAATTGTATAAAAGAATTTTTTAACTCCGCTTTTTGTACGCGAACGCAGATTAGCTATATCCGGAATCATTCCCATACCCCAGAATAAAAATGAAACCACAAAATAGGTTGACACTGCAAAGACATCCCACAGCAAAGGAGAATTAAAATTCACCCAAACACTATTTTGATTTGGATACGGGAATAAATAACCTGCAAGCCATGGTCTGCCAACGTGAATAAGGGGAAATATTCCCGCAGTCATAACTGCAAATATTGTCATCGCTTCTGCAAACCTTGCGATTCCTGTTCGCCATTTTTGTCTGAACAAATAAAGAATTGCCGATATCAAAGTTCCTGCATGACCTATTCCAATCCAGAAAACAAAATTAATGATATCGAATCCCCACCCGACAGGGACATTATTTCCCCACATACCAATTCCATAATAAAAAGTATATCCAAGACAGATTGCCCCAATCAGTGCCGCTGTTCCGCTTATTGAAATTGCAATAAACCATTTCTTTGTCGGCTTTGTTTCTGTAGGTTTAAAAATGACATCATCAAGTTCTTTAAAAGATGCTCTTTCTGTTACCAGAGGTAATTCTTTCGTATATGTAGGATCAAAACTCAAATTATTTCTCCGATTTTTCTTCCGTTATATTTCTTAATTTTGCTATATAAGTAATGTTTGGCAGTACTTTAATTTCATCAAGAACCGAGTACCCTAAAGTATGTTCATGGTATTTTTTGAATTCATTTTCTGATTTGTCATTCATATCACCGAACACAATTGCATTTGATGGACATGCTTCCTGACAGGCAGTTTTCACATCTTCTCCTTTAACTGTTCTTCCCTGTTTAATTGCTTCCTGACGAGCTTCCATTATTCTTTGCAAACAAAATGTGCATTTTTCCATAACACCACGCGAACGGACAGTGACTTCGGGATTATACATTAAACTCAACGATTCCTGTTCATAGTATCCATCTGCAAGATAATTTCTATAATTAAAGAAATTAAATCTTCTTACTTTATATGGACAGTTATTTGAACAATATCTTGTCCCTACACATCTGTTATAAGCCATTGCATTCAAGCCTTCGGTGCTGTGAGTAGTTGCGGCAACCGGACATACATTTTCGCACGGAGCAAAATCACAATGCTGACACAGCATTGGCTGAAAACTTGCTTTGGGTTCCTGAGGAGTTCCTGAATAATATCTATCAATCCTAATCCAGTGCATTTCACGATTTGCTTTAACCTGTTCTTTTCCAACAACTGGGATATTATTTTCAACATTGCAGGATGCAATGCATTCCGAACATCCGATACATTTATTCAAATCAATAGCCATAGCCCATTTGACTCCGGGATATTTATGTTCTTCATTTATACTTGGAAATGGCTTTTCCCTTTCAATAAAATCAGGTTCTTTTTTAAACTGCAGTAATGTTCCTTCCCTTATTATATGCCGTTTAAGATGAATATCTTTGTATCTTTCATTATCAATCGGGTAATGTTCCTGTGTTGAAACTAATTCATATTTCTTCCCTGTTTTGTTAATACTAACATCAGTCATAAGCCAATTGGTAAGTTGATTTTTGGACTGAATTAATCCTGCGGCATTCACTCCAACATCGCTTCCAATTTTTCCCGCTTTAATTCTTCCATAACCGAGGTCAACAGAAATTACATCATCTGCCATTCCGGGTTGTATAAAAGCGGGGATTAAGATTTTTTCTTTATCAACCGATATTTCAATTACATCATTTAACTTAATTCCAATTGCTTTTGCAGTTTCAGGAGATATTGCAGCATAATTATCCCATACAATTTTCGACACAGGGTGCGGTAATTCCTGAAGCCAACCATTAGAAGCGAATCTCCCATCTCCAAGATTACTACTGCTATTCAGCAAAAGAACAATACTCTTTGATTGTTTTAATTTAGAAGATGAAACAGCATTTACGAATGCATCTGTTTTAAAATTTGTAAACGGATTTATTTTTTCATTTGAATATGCAACACCATCGTGAAGCGAAGCAAACCAGAAATTTTTAAATGAAGATTTTACTTGAAGAGAAGGATAAATATTTTTTTCCCAATTATTTTTTAAATATTCGTGATAAATTTCTTCTTTATAATTTTTATTGCCGTTTAGCCAGTTAAGTAAGACTGCTTCTTTCTGTCTTGTATTGTATAAAGGGGCAATAACAGGTTGTTGTAAGCTATAAAAACCTGTCCTGTTCTTATAATCACCCCAGGATTCAACCGTATGATTTATTGGTAATATATAGCTGCTTAATGATGAAGTTTCATTTGCAGTTTCAGTCAGTGTTATGGTTAATGGAATATTTTTAAAAATTTCTGTAAAATTATAATCTGCCGGGAAATGATAGACGGGATTGGAATCTGCTACAATCATCACACCTACCTGCCCTGATTGCATTTTCGAAATAAGGGATTCCAGGTCTTTCTTTTTACTCAAAGGAATCAAATCCTGAATAATTGACTCTTTAGAATATAAATTTACATTTCCCAATACTTCATTAAGGAAATTTACAATTATATGAGTAGTTTCCGGAAGTTTAAGACCCGCAATCATGATTGATTTTCCCTGATTTTCAATGAGGTCATTAATCAGAGTCTCAATTATTTTTTTATCTAATTTATTTTTTGAAATGAATGAATCAAGTGAATACTGATTAATGATAGAAATTACTCCCTTATCTGAGTTAAATTTTGAAATTCTTTTTTTTATAAGAATTTCATTCAGAATTGAAAGTACAAATTCTTCGATTGCGTCTGTTCTCAAACGGATTCTGTAATCTGCATTAAATCCTGTTACTGAAGCATTACCTTCGACCGAGTAAAAACGGCTGAATTTTTCCCCGTTTACGACTTCCCTTCCCTGGCTAAACATCCGTACATTCTCAATTCTGTTATATTCTCCTGAAAGAAAATCAGATTCGAGTGAAAGTATTACTTTCGCATCAGAGATGTTTACTGCCGGAATGTTTTCGTTTCCATAAGATTTAATGAATGCATCTTTTATGTGAATATTATTTACAAGTTCATAAGTATAAACTTTGCTTGAGGGAAATATAGTAGTAAAATCAATTAGAAGTTTTTTAAATGCCGGAGAAGAAATTGTATGACTCAATATTGCAATTTCTTTTCCTGAAGCCGCGGAAGATTTCAGTGCGGAAATAATTTTTTCATCAGCATCATTCCAGGAAATTGTTTTCACAAAATCATTTCCAAGATTAACAAGCGGTTCTTTGATTCTGTCTGGGTCATATAAATTCAGGATGTTTGCCTGTCCGCGTGCACAAATTTTTCCTTTTGAAACCGGGTGGTCGGGATTCCCGTTAATTTTTATCGGTCTTCCTTCTCTTGTCTTTATCAAAATTCCGCAGTTATCAGAACATGCATCGCAAGTTGAAGAATAGTAGTCTGCAATACCGGGAGTGATTTCTTCCGGTTTTTTATTATAAGGAATAATTTCACCTTTATTTTTATAATTTGAACATCCTGCTGCAGCAAATGCAGCAGAAACTCCAAGAAGTGCTAGAAACTTACGCCTTGAAAATCCTGATGAAGTGCTATCAGATTCCGTACCTCCGATAAATTCCTCATTTTTTGCATTTTGAAAATCCGCATCATTATATAATTCTTTAAATCCCCTCCAGTAGTCAGGGTCCTTATTTTCATTATTATCGAGAATATTAAATTCTATATCTTTAAACTTATCCATTAATCATATTTTTATTTCTTTTAACTGCGGATGAATTTATTTTTACAGTTAGATTATCCGGTTTTGAAACATCAGGATTATTTTTTTTCGAAAATAACTTAAACGGATTTTTAAATATAGAAAAAACTCCAATTACAGATACGACAGTAATAATCAGGAAATTCTTCCTTTTAATTTTTGACGAAATAATATTTTTAAAAATTGTCATATACAGTGTTTCATTATCTATGGCAGGATGCACAATCCTGCGGTCCGTTTTTAATATTTTTTAATTCAATAAAATTCTGAATATTTTCCTGCGGATTTCTGTGGCAGTTCAGACAGGCACCCATAGTAAAAGAATTGACCTGTCCCACTACTTCCATCTTAGAAATTTCACCGTGGCAATTGACGCAGTCAATACCTTTATTTACGTGTACACTGTGATTAAAATAAACAAATTCCGGAACACGGTGTATTCGTTTCCATAGGATAGGTTTGTTTTCCTTATAAAAATTTGTAAGTTTAATTATTTCAGGTTTGTCTATTCTTGCAACGGTGTGACAATTCATACAAATATCGACAGATGGTACCGTAGCAAATCTTGTTTTCTCCGCACCGATATGGCAATATTTGCAGTCAATTTGCATATCGCCTGCGTGAAGTTTATGGGAAAAAGCTATTGGCTGCTCAGGTGCATAACCAACGTTATTTCTTTCTGCATAAGAAAAATAATACGTAACAGTAAAAGCAGTAAGTACTGTAAAAATTACTATCGGAACTTTAACCTTTAAAGAATAATTAAGTAAGAATTTCCTCATAAAAGATATTATACAATAAAATATTCATTTTAATTTGAACTATCCTTTGCATCATATAGCATATTTAAAAACTCACCTACTCCTTCTTCATTATTGGTTTTATCTATAACATAATCTGCAATATATCTCAATCTCGGTACTGCATTTTTAAGAGCAATATTAAGACCGCCGAATCTGAATAAATCCATATCATTATACCAATCGCCTAAAACGGCAACTTCATTTTTTTTAAATTTAAAATACCCTGCAAGAATTTTCATTGCAGAACATTTATCCACTCTTGCTTCCCTTACGTCCAGATTATACAATCCCGAACGGGATGAAATTCTGAAATAATTAGCACTCAAAAACCACATGAACGGAAAGGTTATTCTCCGTTGAATATATTTAATAACTTTTCTTTCAAACCCGATAAACATAATTTCAACAATTTTATCCTGATAATCATGATAATTTTCAACAAGCCTGTAATTCGTTCCCAACCTGTGAGGAAGGGTTGTAACGATTGCATTTTCCTTAGTATAAATAACTTCATAATTATTACAAAAAGCAATTCTTGCATTATATTGCATAGCATATTTCAGAGCTTTTTCCATATACCTGCGCTTAATATATGATTCTGAAAGTATAAAACTTTTTAAATCACATATATATCTTCCGTTTGCACTTATAAATGGAACATTTATTTCCAGGTCTCCCGCTATATCCCTGACAGAAGAAAATATTTTTTGTGTAGCGATTGTAAAGGCAACATCTTTTTCACGGATTTTTTTGATTAAACTTCTTGTCCAATCTCCAATCTTTTCATGGTCATCGGTCAAAGTACCATCCACATCAGTTACAACAAGTTTAATCTTTTTGAGCCGATTTTTAAATTCGTTTAAAGTTAATGCCAAAAATTTTTCTTTTTTAAAATGCTATAGGTAAAATTAGAAAAAAAAATACTTAAATAATAATAACTTATTGGTACACAACGATTCGTATTTGAAATTTTATTTAATCAGTTAATATAAAATATTTTTAATTTAAATACATATTAACGAACAAGTTAATAAAATTATAAGTTCCTGAAGATTATTTATTTTTTTAAAAATTTTGATATAAAAACGGGTCAATTTTTGTACTATACAAAAAATACATACTAATTGAAATAAGTATAATCCAGATTAAAGTGAATAGAAATAAATATTTCAGAAAAAACATAAAGTTATTCTTCATTTTTTATGGTATTTTATTAATAAATTTTTCAAATATTAATATTAAATCCTGTGCAAGTAAATAATTTCCCCTGTTATTAAAATGACCGTATCTTTCAATCATATTTTCTTTTGTTAAAATTGCGGTATCACTAAAAAAATTAATATTATTTGCCTCACAAAAAAACTGTAAAGTATCTTTTATATTATTGTTATTGAGTGTACAGAAAAATATGAAATCATTACTGTACTTATTATGATATTCCTTAATGCATAATTTAATATTTTCTAAAAATTTATCTTCTTTTATCTCAGTCCAGCCTGCATTTTCTTTCAGTTCCCATTTTTTTGCAATTTTAAACATTGGCTTGATATATTCAGACGTTAAATTAATGAAACTTGAATTATTTCTTAAAAAATTATGAATGTTCAGAATTATTCCATTATCTTTTTTTCCGAAATTTTCATCTATTTTAAAATCTAAATTCTGACTATACATCCTTTTCCAATCCAGTACATAAATAACTTTATTTATTTTGAAAAAATTATTCATATATAAAATCCGGAAATAAGAATCATACATTGTATGTCCCCCTGCTCCTGCATTAATGACCTGATATTTATAGTTATTTTTTATTAAATATGAATTAAAAATGGTACTTGCTATTGAATCAGAATTGACCTGTAATGCCTCTATATAACTTGAACCTGCCAGATAAATATTTTTGATTGTACTGTCATTAAATATTATATCATTCCCGGTCAATCCCGCATTATTTCTTCTGAATTTCTTATATCCAATTTCCCTTGCTAAATATTCTGCATAAGGTTTATAATAGATATTTGAAAATCTGAATTTTTCAGTTCCTATAACATATTTATCCACTCCATATTTTGGGAAATTAATAATTACACTGCAGATAAATTCAGCAATTAACAGGCTGATAATAATTGAAACAAATAATAAAAAGAATTTTGATTTAAAAAATTTCAATCCAAAAATTTTAATTAATAAAGAAATACCATCCTAAAGTTACAAAAATAAATGTTAATAAAACTGAAAGTGAATTTACAAAAATACTATTAGCATATTTCTTTTTTACATTTTTCCTGTAAATCTGATAGGCAGACAGACCAATTCCATGCCAGATTCCCCATAGCAGAAATCCCCATTTAGCACCATGCCAGATTCCACAAATTCCCATCGATATCACGGGAGCAAAAAAATAAAACCAGATTTTATTAGTAGATAATCTTGCAAGCGGCATGAATATATAATCTCTTATCCATTCCGAAAGAGAAATATGCCAGCTTCTCCAGAATTGACTAATATTCTGTTTTAAATATGGAAAATTAAAATTTTCCATAATTTTAAATCCGAAAAGTCTTGATGACCCGATTGCAATATCGCTGTACCCTGAAAAATCAAAATATATTTGTAATGAAAATCCAAGCAGTGCCAGGGACTTTAATTCAAATGTATAATCATTTTGGTTTTGCAACACAGGATTTATAAAGAATGCAATCCAGTTTGCTAAAACAAACTTTTTAAACAATCCGAAAATTATTCTCTGAAATCCTTCATCAAGATATTTCCATTCAAATTTATCGCCCCGGTTTTCAAGTTGCGGCTGAAATTTTTCATATCTTTCAATCGGTCCTGCGGTGAAAATTGTAAAAAAAGAACTATATGTTAAAAAAAAGATAAAATCCTGTTTCTTAATTATTCCCCATTTTATGTCTGTCAAATAACTAATATGTTTTAACACAATATATGAAATACCAAGAGGGAGTAAAATATTTTTTAATTCAAATTTCGGAAAGATTTTTACAAAAGTATTTAATGAGTCAAAAGCAGGGACAAGCAAACCAATATATTTAAAAAATATTAAACAAATCAGCAGCCCCCCTATCAATAACCAATAAGCTAAATTTAAATTTTTTCTGCTGCCGATAAAATATCCCCCGGAATAAGTATAAATTGTTAAAATTAATGTGATTATCATTGCTGATAAATCAAAAATATATAAAAATACAAAACTTGAAATAACGAGCAAAATCTGTCTTATTTTATATTTGTCCGGAATCAGCCAGTATAATATAAATGTTGGTATTAATATGATAAAAAAAACCGGGCTTGTAATCAAAACTGGTTTATTAAATCGATTAATTTTACAACTGTATCGCAGTTTTCAACTGTCATTTTCGGATTAGGGATTCTTTTCCCGAATTCCCTTTCTATAAAAGATTGCAAAGAAACCAGTGAAAATGAATCAATTATTCCTGAGGATATTAATTTTGTCTCAGGTGTCAATATTGAATCATCTGTAATAAATTCATCCTGAATATATTTAATTATTTTATCTTTCATTAATTTAGGCAAATGCAATTACAGGTTAATAAAGATTAATGAAAATATCAATTTAAAAATAAAATTTAAATACTATTGTTTATTGTAAGTTTATATCTTAAAATACAATTTGGGATTATAATTGTTTAAATATAAATATCATTATATTATAATCGTTATTTCTCTTAAAGACATCTGAAAAACAATAAAATCAAACTTGTCATTCCAGTCCCAGCGGAGGCTGGGAACACTGGAATCCAGAAGAAAAACACAATTTTTTATTTGTCGTTTTAATAAAATCATCGATTTTCAGAAGTCTTGCTTAATAAAAAATGCAGTTTATTTTAAATATTTTTTACTAATGTTGAAGTAAATAATATAAAAAACAATGGTACAGGATTTTACAAATTTAGAAAATGCTTTAAAAAATACAACCTTAGACCCGCAATTTAAAAAAAGGAAAAATTTACCGGGATGTCTTTTATTATTAGGTTTATTATTTCTTGTAATTGGTGGTCTTGTATTTTTAATAACTCAGGGAAAATCTTTAATTTTTCCAAACTCAATCAGTGGCGATTTATTAGATGCTGTATATGTTCCCGATGAAAACGGAAAAGGAAAACTCTGGATACTGACAGACGGCTCTTTCAGGTATACATCAAAAACCTCAACACCAAGCAGTTATTCTATTAAATCCAAAGGTTTATTCTGCAAGACATGGTTGTATATTTATGACCCCGAAAACAAAAGTGTTGAATCAAAATTAAAGACAGAATATGATGCATTACCTCCAAAAGCAAAACTGTATTACATTAATGGAAAAGTATGGAAAATAAGCAATGAATTATCCGGGTACGACCCTGAAATAATTACTTACAATCCCAAAACTTTTGAACAGGAAGCAGATACAAAAGATTTTATTGAAATGCACCCTGAATTGAAATCAGGAATATCTAAAATTATATTTGATGATGACAGAAATATTCTTCTGAAAATGGAGACCAAAGACGGATTATCTCCTGTTTATGAACTGGGAAAAGATAAAATTTATAAAAGTTATACCGATTATGTGAAATCATTTAATAATAATGAAGAAACATTAAATATTTTTGCACTTGGATATGAAGAAAACAACAATATTAGAAAAAAATTATATTATGTAACCGGACCAGCTTCAAAAATCGGAGAAAAAAGACTATCTGAAAATATTATTTCAAATGAAAAAAGTTTTGATTTCTTTTATAAATCAAAAGCAAAATCTCTTGCTGAAGAAAAAATATTCATTGAAGGAATAATATTGTATGAAAATAATGAACAGTGCCTTATAATACATCAGGATAAAGCGGGGAAAATTGCAGATAAAATCCTGACCTGCATAAATAAAGAAGGAAAAATTTTATGGTCAAAAAACAGCGATGAATTATATGAAGACCTTGCAACAAATGAAAAAGAAGATTCATTTTCTTCAATGTTTTTTATGAAGAGTAAAATTCATGCACGGATAATTGATAATGTTGCAATATTCAAATTCGACGAACATGGTTTAATCTGTTTTGAATTAATTAACGGAAATGAGATGTGGAGATTTGATATGTGATTATTAAAATTATTTCAGTTAATAATTTTTTTCAAAAACACTTTTTAAGTTTGTAAAAAAAACTTAACTTGCATTTCGTTCTATCTGTAACAACCTGAAAGAGAAATTCCGAGAATACGAATTTATCTGAACCCGGATATTTAATAATTATAATATTAAAGTTATGATTGGTACACTTATTCAACCTGAAATACAGGAATTAATTAACAGCAAAAACTGGTCGACTCTTAAAGAGATTTTTCTGGATTTTCACCCTACGGAAATCGCAGATATTCTGGAAACTATAGAAGAAAACAACCGGCCAATTTTATTCAGACTCCTTCCGAAAGAACTTGCGGCTGATACCTTCGAATATCTGAATTTTAATGCACAAAATGATTTATTAAAAGGATTGGCGAATGAAGAAGTTGCGGAAATACTCAATGAAATGTCCCCTGATGACAGAACTGAAATGCTGGAAGAATTACCGGGTAATATTGTTAAGGACCTTGTAAAACTTCTTTCACCTGAAGAAAGAAAAATAGCCGTGTCGCTTCTCGGTTACCCTGAATACAGTATTGGAAGGATAATGACTCCGGACTTTATTGCATTGAAAACAGACTGGAGAATAGACGAAGCAATTGAACACATTAGAAAAGAAGGCGAAGAAGTTGAAAACATAGAAATAATGTATATAACGGATAATAATGGAATTTTATTGGATGAAGTTACAATTAAAGAAGTGCTGCTCGCAAAACCTGACCAATACGTTAGAGATATAATGAATGAAACATATATTACACTGCGTGCAGAAGATGACCAGGAAAAGGCGCTTGAAATATTCAAAGAATACGACTACTATATGATTCCTGTTGTAGACAAAGATAATTATTTAATAGGAATCGTTACAGCAGATGATGTACTTGACGTTGCTGAAGAAGAAAGCACTGAAGATATACAAAAATTCGGAGGTATGGAAGCGTTGGAAATGCCATATATTGCAACTCCGTTTTTTCAAATGGTCAGGAAGAGAGCGGGATGGCTTATAATATTATTTATTGGAGAAATGCTGACTGCATCTGCGATGGGTTTTTTTGAAAATGAAATTGCCAGAGCTGTAGTACTTGCTTTGTTCGTTCCATTAATAATTTCGAGCGGTGGAAATTCAGGGTCTCAGGCGGCAACACTTACTATACGGGCAATGGCATTAAAGGAAATTAATTTACGGGATTGGTGGAGGGTAATGAGGCGGGAAGTATTCGCGGGTCTTGCACTGGGTACAGTTCTTGGAGCAATAGGATTCTTAAGAATTTCAGCCTGGACTTTGTTTTCCGATATCTATGGTCCGCACTGGATACTTCTTGCTCTAACTGTTACATTTTCATTAATTGGTGTGGTAATGTGGGGAACGTTTTCCGGCTCGATGCTTCCATTTTTATTAAGGAAACTTGGAATCGACCCTGCAACATCATCAGCACCCTTTGTGGCAACATTGGTTGACGTAACAGGATTGATAATTTATTTTTCTATAGCGGCACTGATACTTCGCGGGACATTGCTCTGATAATAAATTTTCGATTCACACAAATTTTATTTTTATGAAATATTTTAGTGTTTTTAGTGGATTTTGCAATATTTATTTTTAAATTATTCAAAACTGTTATATGTAAATTTAAACATACAATTATGAAAACAATATTTATAATTTTATTTGTTTTAATCCCCCTGACAGTTTTTTCACAAATTGAATTTACTGGAAAATTAACAAGAAACAATAATATCAGCGGAATAAACAATTCATTAGAACAAACACAAGCTGTAAAATTTGAGGGTTTGAGTTCATTAGCACCTGCTGTAAATCCTCCAATGATAATGAATCCGGATGCAACAACAATCAGATGGAATTTTCAGGATCCGTCTGCGATAGGAGGAGATTGTAAAATAAGCGCTAACGGGATTTACGGCATCGTAGCATGGAATTTAAACAGTAAAAGAGTTGCACTATACAAGACTACAAATTCAACTCCTGTCTGGCAATACACAGGATTAACTTCTGACAGCTATGTTGCAATTTCGGACACAGGGGGAATAATTGCTGCAGGAAATAACAGAAATATTTATATATTCACTAACACTTCAAATGTTCCGATTGTGAATTTTGATTTAACAACTTTACCTGATACAGGTTTAGCAGGTCCGCTTGATATTACAAGTGATGGAAATTTTTTGATTGCATCTGCTAAGAGAAGCGACTCAAGTACTATTCTATGTATTTCAAGACAAACAGGAATGCAGGTATGGAAAGCAAAAATCCCTAATCAGATTTACGGTGTAAAAATTTCCGGTAATGACTCATTAGTTATTGTCAGCACTTATAATTATTATAAGGTTTTAAATGTATATACAGGTGCGATGAGGCACGGTGCAAGCGTTACTAATGCAACTCAGGCAATTTTCGGAATAAACAGGGACGGAAGAATTATTGCAACGGTTGACTTGAGAGGTTATGTTCATGTGTACGAATGGAATGGGAGTACTTATTTGTACAAGTGGGGATACCAGGAAGCACCTGGAACATATTATAACTGGATGACAGCAGTTGATGTAACTGAAGATGGTAACTACGTTGCTGCTGGTTCTTTGGTATTTCTGAGCAGTAGTTCTTACGACGGTAGAATAAGATATTTTAAAGTTGCAAATGGTAATATACCGATTTGGACATATTCCGGCTGCGGTGATGAAGTGAGTTCAATTGCTTTTAATAAATACGGTAACATCCTGACAGCAACAAGCTGGGGAGATTTAGGACATTCAAAACCGGATTATTATATATTTAAAACTATAAATGATTTACCAACTATAACAATGCTTGCGGGATTAAGTACCGGGGGTTCGATGTTTTATTGTCATATCTCAAATGATGGAAAATCGTCTTTCTGCACTGGTAAAGCTGTTCATGCAAGAGTAATGGGATCGGGAGGATTATTGTACAGTTATGACATAGACACTACAGAAGGTTCAACAGGGATTATAAAAGAAAATGAATTAACTGCAAATTATAAGCTGAATCAGAATTATCCGAATCCGTTTAATCCTTATACTACAATTAAATTCAGCATTCCGAAAACAGATAATGTGAAAATAATTTTGTTCGATATAACCGGTAAAGAAATTTCAGTAATAGCACAAAATAAATACCCTGCAGGAACATATTCAATTAAATTTGATGCAAGCGGATTAACAAGCGGAGTTTATTTCTATAAAATTCTGACTGATAAATTTACGGAAGTGAAGAAGATGATTCTTCTCAAGTAGTAAGTAGCAATATAAAAAGTGTATATATAAGTACAAGGGGGCAAGCCCCCTTGTCAATTTTTATGTGAAAATTATTTAATAAATTAATACACAACTGATTTGACAGAAGAAAAAAAATTTATGCCGTTCGTTTCATCATCAACTGAGATGAAGGAATTCACTTTTCGTGCAGTTCTTCTCGGAGCCTTAATGGCAATGCTGATGGGTGCAGCAAATGCATATCTGGGGTTAAAAGCGGGAATGACTATTGCCGCAACTTACACAACAGCTGTAATAGCAATGGCTGTATTGAAAGCACTAAAAGGTACTATACTTGAAGAAAATGCAGCAAGAACAATCGGTTCGATTGGAGGGAATATTGCCGCAGGTGCAATATTTGTTCTACCGGCTTTTTTCATTTCCTCAATCTGGGACCCGTTTTATTCTCTGTCCCATTATATAATATCCACAATAATTCTGATTTTTGGCGGAATACTTGGAATTATGTTTGTTACGTTATTGAGGAGAGTACTTGTAGAAGACCAGGAACTACCTTTCCCGGAATCTATAGCTGCAGCCGAAATACATAAATCGGGTCAGAAAGGGACAGGGGGTTCAAAGTTTTTATTATCAGGTATGGGTGTCGGAGCATTTTTTACGGCACTTGTCGAATTTAAATTTATTGCATCTACCTGGCAGAAAGTAATAAGTTTTGCAAAAGGTTCAATATTATTAAGGTCACCCGGAATGGCTCCTGCATATTTCGGTGTTGGGTATATAATAGGTCCAAGACTTGGAGCGATAAATTTCAGCGGAGGAGTTCTTGCATGGGGATTGCTGGCTCCTGCAATCGCATATTTTCTGAATTACAATAACACAACAGGGATATCAGACTGGGCAGTTGAAATATCCCGTGTATGGAAGGCATACGTAAGATATATTGCAATAGGCGGTATGCTCGTGGGAGCATTTTATACTCTTTACAAAATGAGAAACAGTTTATTCGAAGGTATATCAAGGTCATTTTCAAATTTGAAAAAAGCTGCAACGGGAGAAAGCTCACTTGAGAGAACCGACAGGGATTTAAATCTGAAGATAGTATTACCAATGCTGATTATCGTTGCTTTAATAATGTTTTTTATTTTCAATTATTTCACAGAAAGTATTTTCCCTGCAGCAACAGCAACAGTAGTAATGATTATTCTCGGTTTTGTTTTTGCAGCAGTATCAGGATATCTTGTAGGCATTATAGGAGTAAGTAATAATCCGACAAGTGGATTGACTGTTTCGGTGTTGATAGTAGTTGCATTTTTAATGGTTGGTCTCGGTATGTCGGGAATGCCCGGGATTGCGGCAGTGCTTGGAGTAGCAGCATTCACCTGTGTTTCTGTATCCGTTGCAGGAGAGATGATGCAGGATTTAAAGGCAGGACATATAATCGGATGCACTCCCTGGAAAATGCAGGCGGGTGATATATTCGGAGTAGTGTCTGCATCATTGGTTATGTTTCTTGTATTATCACTGCTTCATTTAGGAGACCTTAAGCAGGTTACCGGAAATGAAATTCAGAAAATTCAAAATTCAGGTAATCAATCCGTTATATACAAAGGAAAAAATCCAGAATTTACCGGTAAAAGTTTTACGATTGAAGAAATTAAAACCTTTCCACCCGAAAAACAAAATGATATTCTCGGAACAAATGCCGGTTTCGGAGGAGAAAAGTTACCTGCACCACAGGCAAGTTTGATGGCAATAATGGCAAAAGGAATTGTTGAAGGAAAAACAGAAATAATATTAATATTAATCGGAATGTTTATGGGAGTGGCTCTGATTCTTATGCAGGTAAAAAGTCCGATGCTTATCAGCGTTGGAATGTATTTACCAATAGATACGTCTTTTGCAATTTTTATTGGGGGCTTAATGAAAGGAATTATTGATAAGGTAATTGAAAAAAGAAAGTACAACGAAAAACAAAAAGAAAAGATTACTAACACGGGAATATTATTATCTTCAGGATTAATCGCAGGAGAAGCATTAATAGGATTGTTATTTGCGGGACTTGCATTTGCTGATATTAAAATATTTCATTTGTTTGAACAACCTTCATATTTGTGGAGTGTATTAACAATATTATTGATTGGATTATTTCTAATACTTATCCCTTTAAGAAATACACAATCAAAAATTAACGAGTATATAAAATAATTTATATATTTCTTATTTAGTAAATTATTTGTTTTAAAAAGGTATTTTAATTTTAATATTGCAATGTTAATTTGCAAAGTTATAATTTATATATAATTAAAACGAATAATTGAATCCTACAAGGGCAGAAATAGATTTAAATAAACTTGATTTTAATTTCAATCAAATCAAAAGCCATCTTCACAGAATTAATCCAAGAAAAAAAATAAAAATCTGCGGAGTTGTAAAAGCGAATGCTTACGGGCACGGAATTCGTGAGATAAGCGAGAGACTTGTAAAATCAGGTGCGGATTTTCTCGGAGTTGCAAATTATGATGAAGCAATAAAATTAAGAGCAACAATTCCCAATGCTTCAATTCTTGTGTTCGGTACGCTGATACATTCGAAACTTAAACCTGCGGCATACGTTGCAAGATTATCGAAATATAACCTGATTGCGACAGTAGCTTCACTTGAAACAGCAAAATTTCTTGACTACTACAGCAGAGGAACAGGGAAAAAATTCAAAGTCCATATCAAAGTTGATACTGGCTTAAGAAGAATCGGTTTCGATGCAAAGCGTGCATTCAAAAATATTTCACAGATTTTTAATTACAAAAATCTTGAAATCGAAGGAATATTCACCCATTTTGCAACTTCGGAATCAGGGGATAAGACATTTGCAAGGCATCAACTGCATAAATTTCAGGAACTGCTTCATAACTTTAAAAAAGCAGGTATGGAATTTCCGATAGTCCATTCTGCAAACAGCGGAGCAATACTCGATTTAAAAGAATCACATTTTGATATGGTCAGACCCGGGCTTATTTTGTATGGATATTATCCTTCAAACGAAATAAGAAATAAAATACCATTAAAACCAATATTAAATTTAAAATCAAAAGTAACTTATATTAAAAGAGTCGATGCTCATACGAGTATATCTTACGGCAGAAAATATTTTACAAACAAAAGAAGTTTTATTGGTTCGATACCTGTAGGTTACGGCGACGGTTACTGGAGGGCATTATCGAATAAAGGTCAGGTATATATAAACGGGAAAAGCTATATGGTTGCAGGAACTGTTACAATGGACTGGCTTATGGTGAATCTTGGCGAAAGAACAAATGTAAAAATAGGAGATGATGTTTTATTGATGGGAAATGAAAACGGAATAAATAATGGAGCGGATAAACTTGCATCGATTGCAAGAACGATACCTTATGAAATCTGTTGTGCTGTAGCGGACAGAGTGCAACGGATTTATTTCAATGATTAATGATTAATGAACAATAATAAACAAAAAAAGACTTCTGAAAAACGATACAATCACAACTTGTCATTCCAGCGAAAGCTGGAATCCAGAGGAAAAACATAGTTTTTTGTTTGTCGTTTTAATAAAACATCGAATTTCTGAAGTCTCTAATTAGTAATTTTAATAGACAAGGGGGCTTGCCCCCTTGCTACTAATTGGATTTAAAAAAAATTGAATACAGATACTTTGAGTAATGATTAATACAATGGTTTAGATGGCAAGAAATAATTTAAATAAATATTCAATTTCAAAAATATTTTATATTTTGCAATATATTTGATTAGTGAATGAGAATTACGGTAAACAGACGAAAAGACAGAATTTATCCTGATTCAAAAAGGGTGATAACGAGATTTTTTGACCATCCTGAAGATAAAGCAAGGGCGATTATCAGGAAAGTTCTCGATATGAGCGACAATGAAACAGAGAATTCGTTAAATCAGGTATTAAGAGAATTTGCAAAGAGACATAGAAACACAACCAAAATATTTTTAAGGAATTTCACAAAAATTGTTGACCTTGTAAAATCCATTCCCGGAAATATCGAAAAAATGACATCGAATAAGATGCTTTTAATCGGGTCTTTTTTCACTATGGAATATTCAATAGAATCTGCCGCATTGTTCAATCCTTCGATAGTGGAACACCCTGATCAGAAAGAACTTGAAGAAGGACAAATGAGGATAATTGTCAGTTTCAGAGCAACCGGTGAAAGCCATATTTCATCAATAGTATTCAGAAGCGGTGTTATTGATAAAAATAATCATATTCATTTTGATGAACCCGGAAATTTCGTAAGCGAAGCTGAATCAATAAAAGACCATTTATACGATAAAAACGATTTTATTTCAATATTGAAGGAACACGAGATTTATAATGATATAGCAACTGATGTTTTGAATACATTGAAAGTAAATTTTCTTTACCACGAATTTAAAAATACAATTGAAGAAATAAAAAATTCACGGATTCTTAATCCGCATCAGAGAATTACATTAAACCAGATGATGTGGCTTGCAAAATCTCACGTGGATATAGAATTTTCCAAAGATACGGATATTTCCGACAGGGTGATTTTTCCTGTCTCCGATTCTGAAAGCAATGGTATAGAGGATGCAAGGTTTGTCAGATTTACAGATGACAGAGAAGAGCCGACTTATTACGCAACATACACTGCTTATGACGGATACACAATACTTCCGAAATTGATTGAGACAAAAGATTTTTACAGATTTAAAACATTTCCGCTTCACGGAGAATGCATTAAAAATAAAAATTTTGCTTTGTTCCCAGGCAAAATCAATGGCAAATACGCAATGCTGTCGAGGATTGACGGGGTTAACCATTATTTAATGTATTCCGATAATATTTTGGTCTGGGATACGGCACAGATTTTACTCGAACCAAAATATACATGGGAATTAATACAGGTGGGAAATTGCGGTTCACCGCTTCGGACGGATGAAGGATGGCTTGTGATAACGCACGGAGTAGGTCAAATGAGAAAATACTGCATAGGTGCAGTGTTGCTCGATTTAAAAGACCCGTCTAAGGTAAAAGGAAATCTGAAAGAACCGCTAATAGTGCCGAACGAAGACGAGAGAGAAGGTTATGTTCCAAATGTAGTTTATACCTGCGGGGCAATCATTCATAATAAGGAATTAATAATACCGTACGGTGTTTCAGATTATTCTACATCCATTGCAACCGTTAATCTGGATATAGTGCTGAAAAAAATACTAGAAAAAGATTGATATTAAATAATCAGTCATATTCGTGTTCATGCTCAAAAGCATTTAACACAGTGAGATGGGAAATCAAATAAGCGAGAGAACTTTCCGCACCCTTATTTTTATTTAATCCGTATTCTTCAAGCCCGTCGTGGCATCCCCCCGATTTGAAATCATATACAGGAGTATTAATATCATTTTTGCCAAGATACCACATATAAGTATTAAGCATTTTTTCGAGATTCGGCTTTTGTTTTGTAACCTGATAAATTTTGAAGTACAGCAAAACCATTCCCATTACGTCAATTGACTGCTGTCCAAAACCTGCAAGTTTACCGTTTTTGGGAAACCAGCCTTTATTACCCACGGGTTTGAAATACCCGTTAGTCATCGTTGCTTTCTCAAGAAATTTCGCTGACTGCGATGCGGTATTAAGAATTTCTTTATCATTCAATATCTCATAGGAATGGTAAAGGGAAAGCGGAATTATTGCATTATCATAAGTAAGTATATTTTCAAACCAATTCCATCCATCCAAATTATTTTTTTTATATTCATTGATTAATTTATATGATAATTCATTAAGCAGATTTTTTAAATCCGTGTTTTCAAAAAAGAATCTCAGGTAATAACATAAACCGAGGATTGTGTTTGCAATGCCTCTTATTTCTACAAGTTTACTAAAGTTCGGGACAGCGTTATTAAAAATATCCATCGACATTCTATGGCTGGAATCCTTCGGAGAATAGCAAATAGTATATCCAAGTGCCCAGATAGTTCTTCCGAAAGAATCTTCCGACCCTGTTTCATCGAGGTAATTCCGGTTATAGCTGAGTAAATTTCTGAACGTACCGTTATCATTCTGCATATAATGAATGAAACTCAGAAATATATGCATCAGGTCAACCATTTCCGGACATTTACCAGCCCTGAAAGCCATTGCAGCCATCAATAATCCCCTTGCATTATCGTCAAGGCAATATCCTTCTTTGAAATTCGGGATTCCATATTTTGCATGCTGAATTATTCCCGTGCTGTCAGTAAGTTTTTTAATATGGTCGAGATTTAAATCAGGAAGCAAAAGCGGGTCAAGGGATGTTTGCTTTTCACTGTGAAGAAATGTGTAATTGTTAATTGCTTCATTAATAATTTTGAGATATTTCGCTCCGCATTTGGGCCATTTAAGTTTTTGCCCGTATTCAAATGCAGTCTCCCTCATTGCTTCTACTTTTTGAGAATTATCAAGAAGGTCGAGCAGGATATTCTCAAGTTGTTCGTGATTATTGAAATCGAAAATTCTTCCCCTGCCGTCTGCAAGCAATTCCTGGGCATGCCAGTATGGAGTGGAGATTACAGCCGCACCTGCACCTATTGCATAAGATAATGTACCGCTTGTAATCTGGGCTTCGTTCAGGTAAGGTGTAATATAAAAATCTATTGCGTGCAGATATTCCATCAACTGCTTTTCAGATACAAATCTTTTATAGAAATAAACATACTTTTCGAGATTTTTTTCCTTCACAAGTCTTTTAAGATATTCACGGTATTCTTCGCCGTAATGATGCAGAACGCCCGGATGAGTTTTTCCCAATACTATGTACAAAATATTTTTATACCTTTCAACAATTTTAGGCAAAGCATTAATTACAGTTTCAATTCCCTTGTTTCTGCTTAATAGACCAAAAGTAAACAGAACAATATTATTCCCAAAATTAAATTTCTCCCGTACGGCATCTGAACGGAATATTTTACTGACCGGCACGCCGTGTTCTATTAGTTCAATTTTATTTCCCGGAATATCATAAATATTTCTTAAAAAATTTACTGCCCTTGTACTCATCACCACAATTTTGAATGCCTTTTTGCTGATTTCCTGAACAATAGTTTTTTGAATTTCAGTTGGTTCTTTAATTACAGTGTGAAATGTAACTATCAAAGGAATTTTAATTCTGCTAATGAGAGACAGAATAAACACACCGCTTTCTCCGCCGAAAATTCCGAATTCATGCTGGATAATACAGACATCGAATTTATTATAATTAATAAATTTCGCGGCACTGATATATTCCCTCTGGTCATTCCTGTTGATTTCAAGAATAACTTCATGAGGATAATTATAATCATGGAACTGGTCTTTCACGGCAATAACCGAAAGGTTTGGAAGAAAGCTGTTATAACCGAAATTATCGGCAGTTGATTTAATTAAATTATGAGTAAAAGTAGCGATACCGCATTTCTGTGGAGGATAAGTCCCTATGAATACAATTTTCATTGTTTCAGTTGTTTATTTTTTAAAACAAAAAAAAAGGAACTTTTGATAATTACATAATCACGTAAAAAAAAATATTACTTTTCTTAATCAGCTTTATAAAAAATTAATTTAATGGCAGGAAAAAATCAAGTATAAATAAAGAACTCAGATAAAAGCAAATATTTCTCTCTATCAAAAACTGCTTCGGATGTTGCAATACAACCGAAGCAATTTACTTCATTTTAAAAAAATTATTTTTTATGAAGGTTTAGCATAAGTATTGCCGCCTTTAAAATCTATGGCAACACAGGGTTCATTTCCAAGTACCCATGCATTATGACCGGGAGGAATTAATGCAACATCTCCGGGACCCATTTCGGATTTTGTGCCGTCATCCATTACTACCATCATTTTTCCGGAAATGATATAATTTAAATGCGGTACCTGGCAGCTGTCTGTACCTGCTGTAGGTTTTACACATTCGCTCCATTTCCAGCCCGGCTGGAATGTAGCACGCATCACTGTTTCACCATTCAAATTCACTACATCAATTTTAGTCATCGGTAAATTACGTGACTCATCCGGTTTATCAATGTTTTTTAAATACATTTTATTGTCTCCTTTTTAAATAATTAAAAAAACCTATAATCTACAACAACAGATTTTCTATTAAGTTCATTAATTACATAACCCGGCTTAGCCAGTACCATAAAGTAAGGATTTAAAAATTAAAACAGAAAATTTGAAATTTTAATTTTAAATTGTAAAATTCTTTTTTAAAAAATATTGCTATTATTTTTTTTGTTTTAGTTCATTTCTTATTTTAATGATATTTCTTTGTTTTTATTTTCAAAAATCTGTGCAAATCCGTTTTGTCTGTGTTATCTGTGTGCTATTCTTTTATTTTTTCTTCCATTTTGCGCAGAATTTTATCGCTAAATAAATACTCAGACTAAGGAGTTTTCTACTCCGGTTTTGTTAGGAGGGTGGATTTGCGGAATGCGGAGATGTTATCGGAATTTATGTTGAATGAAATCTGAACGGAGGTTTCGTATTTGCTTATTTTCATACTTTCGAGAATTTTTTCCGTGCCTGTTGTTTTTTCGCTTTTATTCATTGCGGAATTTAACTTTGCAACTGTTACTAATCCTGATATCAGTTTATATACATAATCTGCAGAGTTGGCATCAATGCAGTCAGATTGTACGAGCAGCTCAAGTTCGTCCTTCATTTTTGCAGAGAAAGCAATTGCATTAATTTTTTCGAAAAGTCTATTCTTCAATAATTCTTCGGTTTTGTTTTGATTTGTTGAAACGCTGTCAGTTGCTTCGAGAGAGTCTTTTGAGTACATAGATACGGAATCCGAAAACTTTCTTTTAGACTCCACAATGTTCAGTAATATTCCTCTTATGAACATCTTTTCGGTTGATATCATCCAGAGATTATTTTTATAAATAATTTTCTGAATTGCTTTAACGAGGTCTTCATTTTTCATCACACCCGTTAAGGATGTATCTTTCGCGGAAATCATATCATTAATCTGTGTGGAAAAATTGCTGGCACAAAGTGTGAAATTATCTTTAAAGAAGAAATAAATATTATTTTTTTTGTCGTAATATAATTTTATACCATCCGGTTTATCCTGCTTGACGTAATTTGTATCCTTTTTGAAAAAATCATCGAGTTTAGTTTTATCAAATGCACCTTTGATTACAAATGCATTTTCCCCGTCCCAGGAATTGGACATATAGAATTCATCAAGTCCGTTGGATATAGATACACCTGTTGCATTCTGAAACGAGTTAAGAATACTTCCGAATGTTCTTTCGGAATTTATGATTGAATCGGAAATATTTTCTTTCCAGAATTTAGTCTGCCGCATATTCTGGAAGTTGAAATACATAATGAATTGTGGTTTTTCATTCAATAAAGCGAGGGAAGATTTCAGATTATCGGATATTTTTTCGGGAACAGGTTTGGAAGAGCAGGAGGATAGGAGAATAAGTAATATTAAACAGAATTTTTTCATCTATTTTTTCGACAAATATAATTTTTGAATGGATTCCAGTGTTCCGAACCTCCGTTAGGACTTGAATGGAAGGGCTTTTTCTGGATTCCAGTGTTCCCAACTTCCGTTGGGACTGGAATGGAAGAGTGGGAATATTTTTTTGTATAATAGAAACTTAATTTTTTATATTCAGAAAATAACATTTAATAATCCTTTTTGCCGAAATAAAAAATTGTTAACGAAAGCATCACTACAATAAACAACAGTGAAGTATAAACAGGCTGATATGATGTGATTTCTTTTCCTGCAATTATATTCTGACAGATAGTATGCAAATCCCAGGGCTTTGGAAAAAGATAATATAAGAATTTAATAATGAATTCACCTGTTCCCCCGATTAATCCCTGTGCGGCGGCTTGCAACTTATCATTCAGGAAGTACAGAATGTATGAAAACGGAAACAGAATTAACTGATTTATTAATATGGTTAAGATTGTACTTTTAGTTAAAACTGCAATTAAAATTATTAATGAATAAAGCACTGCGAAGATATATGTGAACCAGAATACAGAATAAAGAAAATTAACATTCCACACACCTGATTTCAACGACAGCAAAAACCAGATAGCAGTAATCATTATAAGAAGTGCGGCAAAAATAAATATGATACCGGCAGTGAAGTGTCCGAGAATAATTTTTGCACGTGAGATTGGTTTTGAAATGATTAAATCGATATACCCTTTTTTAAGCATAGAAGGAACAAATGAAGAAACAAGTACGATAAACAGAGTGAACAAAACAAACACCGAAAATCCACCGAGAATCCAGTATGCCTGAATATTTACAATTGCCTGCCGGAAATCATTTGCAGATGAAGCCATCAGTAATGTTTGAACTGCATCGATAGATTCAAGATTTAAAAGATAAATAACGAGAAGAACTACAACCAGATAAATTATAATTAGTGCAAGAACAATTTTTTTTGCAAATGCTTCTTTAATGATTCCGAGTATGAAAGAAATAAAAATCATAAATTAATTTTGACGGTTTTCAATCAGGTTAATAAACATATCTTCAAGAGTATTTTTTTCTTTGACCATACTGTGAATTAATATTTTTTCAGTGCGGAGAAAGTCAATCAGGTTATTCAGAACATTTATATCCGTTGTCTTGATTCTGAACAGGTTTGTACCGGACAGAGTAATACTGAATGAAGTCAATAATTTATTTAACACTTCATTCTGCAAATCCGAAGTTTCAAAAATATATGTATCCGAATATGTGGCTATATCGGATACTTTTCCTTCTTTAATCAAAATTCCTTTATTCAGGATAGCAACCCTGTCGCAGACAAGTTCAATTTCACTCAGTAAATGAGAGTTTAGGAAAATTGTTTTGCCCTTATTTTTCAAATCGATTAAGATGTCCCGGATTTCTTTTCTTCCTATCGGGTCAACTCCATCGGTTGGTTCATCAAGAAAAACGAGGTCGGGATTATTAATAATGGATTGTGCAAGCCCGAGTCTCTGCATCATTCCTTTGGAATAATTTTTTATTTTCGTTTTTTTCCATTTCTCGAGGTCAACGAGTTTCAGCATTTCATCGACTTTAGGTGGAATCTGTTTCCATTCTATTCCGCTAAGTTTTGCAAAATGAACAAGCGTTTCCCCGCCCGTCATATAGTTCGGGAACCTGTGATTTTCCGGAAGATATCCGATTCTTGATTTATATGATTCGTCATTAATTTTTTTTCCGAAAATTTCCGCATCCCCTCTCGTTGGAAAAACAATTCCCAGAAGAAGTTTAATCAAAGTAGTCTTACCTGCTCCGTTAGGTCCGAGCAACCCGAATATTTCCCCTTCTTCAACCGTAAACGAAAAATCATTAAGGGCAAGAATTTTTTTCTTTCCAAAAAATTTAGTGGAATATTCTTTTGTAAGATTATTTGTGGTAATAATACTCATAACCTGTTGTCATTTTTCATTGCATTAATCACATTCTGAATATGTACGGATAAATCCATCCCGATTTCTTCAGCACCTTTTCTGATATCTTCACGGTTAACCTGTCTTGCAAATGCTTTATCCTTCATTTTTTTGAGCACTCCCTTTGGTTCTACGTCATTAATTCCTCCCGGTTTCATCAATGAATATGCATTAACAAATCCCGTAATTTCATCGCAGGCGAAAAGATATTTTTTTATTAAAGTATCACGCGGAATATTCGTTCTTTCGGGATATGCGTGTGATAAAATTGTATCGATAAATTCCCTGTCATAACCTGCTTTTTCAAGAATAGGAGCCGCAGTGTTCGGGTGAGTGTCCGGATACATTTCCCAGTCGAGGTCGTGAAGAAGTCCTGCAATTGCCCATCTTTCTTCGTCTTCTCCAAATTTGTTTGAATAAAATTTCATACAGGATTCAACTGCATAGCAATGCTTGATTAAATTCGGATTTTTTATGTATTCGTTTAATAGATTTATCGAGTCCTTATAATTCATTTCATTTGATTGCAGATTACAGATTTCAAATTAAGATTAATATTTTTATATGCAAATTACGTAAAATATTTTTTAAACTCGTTGAAGTCTTTTTTACTCATTCCGCCGGGTTTTTCAGTTTTATCTTCACGTAATAACTGATTAATATTTTTGTTTTTCAAAGAACCTTTGTTATCGATTCTTTTTATGAAATCCTTTGAATTAACTACATTGCAACTGCACATTTTAGCAAGGTTTGTGATACCATAGTCTGAACTCACAATAGTCAAAGTTTCTTTCTGATACTTTTCCTCGATTATTTTTCTTATTACTTCGTCAGCTGATATAGCACCTGCAAAAATAATGTTTTTATAATCCAGTTCACCAAATCCGTCAAAGACAAAAATTATTTTTTCCTTTGTTTTATATCCCGATTTAACTTTTTCAATCAATGCGGATTGAATTGCAGACGGATTTTCCTTAAAAATTTTTTTATATTCAGATATCTGATGTATCAGATTATTTCCGTCAATGATAATCATAAGTTAAGGTCTGATTCTGTTAGGACGTCTCGGGAAAGGAATAGATTCCCTGATATGTTCGAGATTGCAAATCCAGCTTACCATTCTTTCAATACCAAGTCCAAAACCGGAATGCGGTACTGTGCCGTATCTTCTCAAATCGAGATACCATTCAAATTCCTCCTGCGGGAGTTCGTGGTGTTTAATTCTTTCAAGCAATAAATCAAGATTATCTTCCCTTTGTGAGCCGCCAATGATTTCCCCGAATCCCTCGGGCGCAAGAACGTCAACTCCAAGACAGAGTTTCGGATTTTCAGCATCACGTTTCATATAGAATGCTTTTGCTTCGGATGGCCAGTGATGAACCATAACCGGTTTATCATAATCCTCGACTATTGCCTCTTCGTGCGGAGCTCCGAAATCTTCTCCCCACGGGAACGGACGGATTTGCTTTTCACCTTCATCTGTTTTTACAATTAATGGAATATCTTTTTTCACCAACAAATCCACTGCTTCGGTATATGTTATTCTTGGAAAAGGTTTCTGCACTTTCTCAAGTTTCGTTACATCACGTTCGAGCATTTCAAGTTCCGGTTTTTTATTTTTCACAACACGCTGAACAACGTATTCAAGAAAATCTTCGATTAAATTCATATTGTCATTAAGGTCATAGTAAGCCATTTCAGGTTCCATCATCCAGAATTCGGTTATATGTTTACGTGTCATTGAATTTTCTGCCCTGAAAGTGGGACCGAGAGTATAAACTTTACCGAGTGCCATTGCCCCGGCTTCTGCATAAAGTTGTCCCGACTGTGAAAGATATGCCTTCCCTAAATCAAAATAATCGGTTGAAAACAAAGTGGATGTACCCTCGCAGGCATTCGGAGTGAATATCGGTGCATCAAACAAAATAAAACCGTTATTATAAAAATAATCACGAATGGATTGGATGATTTCGTTTCTTACGCGGAGTACTGCCCATTGCTTTTTAGAGCGAATCCACAAATGGCGGCGGTCTGCAAGGAATTCAATACCATGTTCTTTTGGTGTAATTGGATACGGTTCTGCAATATGTACTATCTGTAAGTTTTTGATTTGCAGTTCATAAACATTTTCTTTCTTCGGATGTTTTGAAACAATTCCATCAACAATAATTGAACTTTCCTGTGTCAGACTTTGAAAATCATTCCATATATTTTCGGTTACATCGTTTTTAGAAACCACACCCTGAATCATTCCCGTGCCATCCCGCAGAATCGGAAACATTAATTTTCCAGCAGAGCGTATATTATAAAGCCAGCCTTTAATAGTAACTTCCTGACCTACATAATCTGATATTTTATCAATGTAAATCCACATAATAAATTAGTAATTAATAATTAGTAATTAATAATTAAAGACATCTGAAAAACAATGATTTTATTAAATCGATTGTGTTTTTCTTCTGGATTCCAGTGTTCCCAGCCTCCGCTGGGACTGGAATGACAAGTTGTGATTTTAATATTATTCAATAGTCTTTAATTAATAATTTAAAATATTTTAAAATAGAATTTAGAAATTTATTTTTAAATTCAAACTCGGTACTTTGTTTTTATCTATCGTAAAATTTATTTTATCGGAAACATTAAAATCGAATAAGTGAGCATCCACGTATGCATCGACTAAATTTATAAGATAGAACAAACCAAAGTACAGTATAAAATTGTCCCGCTGGTCACGGTAAAACTCACGGTATTGTTTCAGAATCAGGTCACCGTCAGGCGGATATAACGATTGTGATGCCACATATTTATCCCTGTAATCAAGAAAAGTATTATTGTTCTTCACTATTTCATATCCCAAATATCCTCCCAGAGCAAGAACAACGGGTATTTTCCAATATGAATGGTTATAAAGCTGTCCTAATCCTGGCATCATCGCCGATAAACCAACCGCAGTCCAGGGTGATTTTTTCATTTCGAATTTTTTTACCGAATCGGATTTTGGTTTCAAAGAATCATTCAATAAATACTTCTCAATATCAATTTTATCGAAAGATATTTTGTTATTATAATATTGAGCGAAAGAATTAAAATTAAAGAACAGAAAAAATATAAAAAAAGCACCCTTTATTTTTTGGATGCTTGAAATGTATTTTTTCGAAAAAATAAAAAAGTCCAATTTAAAGACTTAAGGAGTCTTATTATTATCCTGCTGATTATTATTCTGCTGTTGTTGA